>Ga0153940_1000086_pt1 | contig 61143 bp, 63 predicted proteins | sample TSNJ024MetaG_FD_104736 | JGI IMG/M metagenome (GOLD analysis project Ga0153940, IMG submission 104736) | Attine ant fungus gardens microbial communities from New Jersey, USA - TSNJ024 MetaG | ecosystem: Host-associated > Fungi > Mycelium > Unclassified | place: USA: New Jersey, Brendan T. Byrne... | reverse complement strand
CCACCTTTCACTAGTATCATTTTATCGTATTCCCAGTGAGGTGTCAATCGTTAGAAAGCTTGAAATAATAGGAAGGAGGACGGCATTCCTCCCACCACCTAAGAGGTGGGGGTATCCTGCCTGCATTAAGATGAAAGACCCAGGATAATTCTGGGTCTTTCATTTACTTGGTAAATCAGAACTGGAAACTCTTAGGTTCTTCGGTGAAAGAGCATATCTGTGCAGCAGCATTCCTGAGGTAATAAACCTCAGTGTTGCCATCGCCGGGCTGATACTGAGCCTTGAGGGAGGGATAAGCATCCAGCATATGGGTCTGAGCTGCAATATTGTCATCCAGCACAGCCTCGGCACACAGACGAATCCACTGACCATTCGATGTCATACCACTAATCTCAACTTTGCTGTTTGCTTTCAGCTGATTGGCCACGGCTTTGCTTTTACCTGTCTGTATATACAGTTTATCCTCGAACAGATCAATCGTTCCAAAGGGACGAACGTGAGGCTGATCACCTTCGACGGTAGCCAAATAATAAACACCGCAATTTTTTAGAAACTCATAAACTTCATTCATTGTAATTTTCCTCCTTTTTTACATCGATAAGTACTTTCTTAATTAAGTTTTAAAATACTCTTTACTCCTAAATTAAGAGTTGATATAATTATATATACTAAATTGCCCACTGTCAATTAGGCAAAAAAAGAGGAGTAGGTAAGAAAAAACTGACCATACGGAGGATATGGCTATGAACAAACACATAAACTGTCCCTGCACTGATACCTGTCCGCTGCAAAAAGCGATGAATCTTCTTGGCGGCAAATGGAAGATGTCGTTGATTTGCTCGCTGACGGCAAATGGCCCGACCCGTTACAATGACCTCAAAAGGCACATGAACGGCATTTCCAACACAATGTTGGTCAAGTCATTGCGTGAATTAGAGGATGCCGGACTGATTGTCCGCAGGGAATATCTGGAGATACCCGTGCGTGTAGAATACGAGACCACCGAACTGACAAAAATTCTGATACCAATTTTAGCCAGTATGTCGGACTGGGCAAAAATGCTGAAATAATACTCGATACCAGATGCAAATCGGGAACACGATATATTCACATAACTTTGCAATATTATTTCTAAACTCATATTCTTTTTTTAATAAAGCGTATTATTAAAAAGAGAACTAGTAACGTGACAAGCAATAAACTCCCTAGCATTAATGTGCCTGTGATATGAAACAAATTTCCCGTGCCAATAATTGCCAAAATTAAAACACAGAAAATAATAACAATTATATACCATTTGTTATTATTTTTTTTAACAACTTCGTCAGCTTTTTCAAACGTCTTTTTAACTATGGGTACTTCTGACGGAGTTTCAATTTTATCATTTACCAGGAAATCGATTGATACATGAAATATTTCGCTAATTCTTATTAAATTTTCGGTATCTGGAACTGACTCATTTAACTCCCATTTCGATACCGCCTGTCTTGACACGGTTATTTGGGAAGCAAGTTCCTCTTGAGACATCCCATTTGATTTTCTCAACATATTTAACTTTTCACCTAATGTCATTATTCTCATCTCCATTCCATTTCTTAGTATATCATAGCATTTTTACCAGTTGCGGTCTAGCAAGTAAGCGTGGAATTTCCGCAACTGTTAGTTGCAGGTTATATAATTGAGGGGAGATGAAAGGACTATTGAAAGCTGCCCCTACAAAAGAATGTCAGATGCAATAAAAAAAACACTTTTTGTCGGGTAGTAAAATAAGTGTATTACGTTTATTATGATTACAATAACTTTCGGGAAAGAATTAAAAATCAAAGCAGGGAGGTTTTACTATGGCATTATCAATTGATTCTAAGATTAAAGAAATTATGAGATCCGAAGAAGGAAGAGCAGTGATGGAGAAATGGGCTCCCGGGTCAACTTCCAACCCAAGTATGAAGCTGGTTGGCGCACTTACTTACCGTAAGCTTCTCAGCTATCCTGAATCAGCAGAAGTGGCTGTGCATCTGGAGGAGATTGATGCAGATCTGAAAAAATGTTCCAGATAATTCAAAAGATAACATGGACAGGTGTGATTTAAGAAAAGAGAGAATCGATGTAGAGAGTTTTTACTGATTTTTCATTTTTGCTTCAATACTAAGTGCTTTTAGTATAATTCGCAGCAGCAGACGTTCATCAGGATCCTTCAGATTGACGGAAAGCATCTGTTCAATTCGGGTCATTCGTTCGATCAGTGTACTACGATGGATGAACAGGCGTTGGGCGGCTTTGGCATAGGACATATTTTCCTCAAGAAAAGCAGAAAGTGTTTCCAGATAGGAAACATCAGATTCCTGGTCATGTTTCAGAAGCTTACGAAAACCAGAAGCAAAATACGCTTCTATCGGAAAACCGCCAAAGGAGTTCATAACCATTTCAGAGAGTGCATAATCCGAAAAAATATAAAGTGTCTGTCCGGGGTCATAAATCTGACCGTTATCAATTGCTGCCTCCGCCTGAAAATAATATGTGCGCAGCATATATAAATCAGGAAAAACATTGCTGACACCAACACATAGCTGCATTTCTTCGAGCATAGAAGTGATCACATTTGCTATTTCCAGTGAGATCAGTGATTCTTCGCTGAAGTAACGTACCGGGATCAGACCAAGAATGGTATCATTTTGTTCAAAAAAGATACTGTCTGCAAACAAGGATTCCATGACAGAACAGATATAGCTGACAGGAAGCGCAGAAAAACGTTTCAGACAATGAACGGAAACACAGATATAATTCTCCGTGTAGCGGGAGAATTTTAACAATAGTCTTTGACTGGGACTAAGCGGCAGTTCGTTCAGAGTGTTCTGTAGTGTTTTTTTCAAAGAATTGAACTCGTTGTTGAAAAGCAGCGGTGAGCTTTCGGTCGTTTTCTCGATTATTCTGGCCAGGTGTTCGGCCAACTTTTCTTCGCCATTGATGCAGGGGTGAGCAGAACGATCCATGCAAAGACAGCCAATATAATTTTCACCGGAATCGAACAGGTTGACACAGAGGACATTTATATCTTCAAACTCCATGGAGAAAGAACCATGGGTATCCATGCGCAGCTCTTGCTGCTTTAAAAAGGTCAGGAAATCCTGAGAGTCAAGAATCTCCTTGGAGGTCGCCCAATGGATGTTTTTATATTTAGTGTCAGGGGGAAGAACTGAGGCAATGTATTGAAAGTCGGAATTCAGTACATAAAGCGGGCATTCAAAAACATGATAAGAGCATTGCAGAAGATCCTGAATCGTCGGAGAATTCATAAGCAGCTCCAGTAGTTTGCTTTCCCACTTGTAAAAACGTGCGTAAATATCCTGAAGACTTTTATAGACTTCGAAGAAATCCACCTTTTTTCTAAGCAAAATAACTGTGGAGTGCTCCTTGTAATAGGATAAACGGGAATGTTCACCAATACATACAAGAACTACATTTTTCTCAATTATAGGTCTTTGGGGCAGGTGTTCTACGGTGGCAAGATAGACATGATCAGCGTGAAAACGCAGGGTATGATCAATATAGAATTCCGGATTTTTCAAACTCATTTTCGAATCAGGCTTGCCATACATTTCCACCGGGTATTTTCGTTTTAAGTGCTCAAAGAGAATATATGCGTTAAGTTCCAAATTCCCACCTCCTGTTCTCTTTTTCATTATAATTCATTGAAATAAAAATACAATAGGTACCCATCATTTTTAACGGGAAAATCAAATAAAAAATATATAACCTGTAGGATTTTAAAATTCAATTTATACATTCATAATTAGAAAAAGTAAAGTATTTGATCCCGAAGGTACAAAAAATCAAAATGGGAGGAGGGTTTTAAACATGGGGTATGATGCAAATGCGGCTAATATAGCACTGCTGAAAGGCTATATTAGTATGGCAAGGCCGATGGGAGAAATGTTTTCTGTGAAAGGCAAAACAGCGATTGTAACAGGTGCAACTTCCGGTCTTGGTTTTAACATTGCCCTGAGATTACTTCAGGGTGGTGCATATGTAGTGATCGCAGGAAGTTCTCAGGCAAAAGGAGATTATACGATCCCAATTTTGGAGGAAGCAGGGTACGGGTCGGATCGAGTGGTATTCTGCAGAACAAATGTTGCAGATGAGAAGGATATGGAAAATCTGATTCGGACGGCCGATGAAAAATTCGGTTCTCTGGACATCTATGTAAACAGTGCGGCTGTCTGGAGTTATGCACATATTTATGATCTGCCGGCAGACGAATTCCGGCGTGTGCTGGATGTCAATGTCAGCGGCGCATTTTTGGGAATTAAACATGTCAGCAAATATATGATCGAGCATAAAATAGCAGGAAAGATTACGCTGATATCTTCCAATGCGGCTCGGCTGCCGTATCCGGTATTTGGGGGATATCCGCATTATACCGCATCAAAGGGCGGCGTAAATGCTCTTGCAATTGAAGCGGCGAAGGAACTGAAACGCTTTGGTATCATGGTAAATGTGGTTGCACCTGGAGGAATGGTGACGGCCGGTGCCTCCGGCAATATGTGTGCGAAGGATCTGCCTGAAGACAAACAAGATGAATTCTATGAGGAATTGATGGTATGGCGGACTGATGGACAGCAACCGGTTGATACGGTGGCAATTGTTGCCTATGCTATGAGTACGCCGATGGCAGACGGTATGACGGGAGAAATCGTAGTTGCTGACTGGGGCATGTCTCATAATATAGTACAATACCAGGCTGCGATCGATCAGTATCCGGAAGAAACTGATGATTGAGGATGAGGAGGTAAAAGATTGAAATCTTTCAACCTTGAGTTTGTGAGTCAAATGGACATGCAAGCATGTCCGCATGACTTATTAGGAGGCAAATTATGAATAAGAAGATTGATGAAAGAATTCCGCAAAATAGCGGAGAAGGTGCTTATTTTAAAAATTATTACGGAATCCGGTCGCCGTGGAATAAAATATATTCCTATCAGGAAGCGCTGCACTATGCCAGTCGCTTCGAAGCCGTTTTGAGTGCAGCTGCAACCCAGGCACTGCGGATCATCGTTCCGGATTATGTGCAGCGGGCACAATTGATGTGTGAAGAAGCCTATGAAAGACTTTATAACGCAGGAAAATATTATGGTAACGATGATGATTATGGGATTCACCCGTTTTTCTGCGGTCAGTTCGCAGGCGCTCTGATCGGTGACAAAGGGGATGATGCACTTTTGATGTGCGGAAGATGTCAGGATTTTGGTACATATCGTGCAGAAAAAGAATTGGATGTCTGTGACTGGGATATTTGTGGGTCAGAGCTTTGCCGTGCCACAACCATGTCTTTGCAGGGACAGGCGGCAGCAACTGCAGAACGAAGAAGAAAAGGTCCGACCATGGAGTATATGATGGTGGAAGCAAAGGGTTGTGGAGACAGACACTGCCGTATTATTGCTGAGTCCAGAGAAAAATATCCGGCACCGCCGCATGAGCTTTGGGAGAGCTTTGGACCAGCCGTTACAGATGAATACAAAAAGGTTACACAGGAGGAGGACTGTGTATCTGAGTCCATGATGTTTAGAGAAGAGTGTGATTATCACTTTGTAAACGGAACCAATAACGAGACAGATTCCAGCAATCAGATGGTCAAGATGTCTTCCGCTGCTTCCACTTATATTCTCCCGGCAATTGCGGAGACGGTAAAACGCGGATATGTGAAAAGAGAACAAGCAGATCATATATTAAAATGTGTGCTGGAAGCGGCAGGAAAAGCGATGTTTGGCGAGCGCTATGCTATCAAGGCATGCAGAGACTGGCTCGGAGTGCCGAATTCCATAGGTGAAGACGGACGCATCATGGGCGGTCTGATCGAGATGCTGCTGCAGTCTCTGGTATGTCAATACGAAGTGGAAGCATTTAATAAAGAAGAAGTGATTCTCGTCATTGACAGAGGCGGCCTGGAGATTACGGGGACAAAGGATGTTCCGCAAACCCATCTCTGGATGTGGCAGGGGATGGTAAAGACACTGGTTAATGTACAGTGGTCATTAACTGAAGAGGACTCACCGGACGGCAAGATGCGCATAAAGATTGCAAAGAAAATCGATAAATTTATGTAAGGAAGGGGGACGATGAAATGTATAAAAATATTTTCAAATACGATGATATGAAGCGTGCAGAGCACATGGCTGTCAGAACCACAGTCGGCTGGTATTTCTGGACACACCAGATTTTGGAAATATCCGGTCCCGATGTGACGGCTTTCCTGGAATATATGTATCCGAATAAAATCGGTAATCTGGCAGTGGGCCAAGACCGTTATACAACGATGCTGAATGAACAGGGAGAAATCATAGATGACGTTGTCATTATGAGAATGGATGAAGACAGATACTGGGTATCTACATTGTTTGCTTCAATGACAGATGATTGGTGGTACTTCCATCAGGGAGATTATGATGTGGATTGGACAGAGATCACCGATGAGTGGGCAATGTATGCTGTACAGGGACCGAAATCAAAAGAAGTACTGGAAGGTCTCGTAAAAGACTCTATTGCAGATCTGAGATTCTTCGAACATATGGATACTGAGGTGAACAATATCCCCTGTATGATCAACCGTGGCGGATATACCGGAGAAAAACTGGGATATGAAATCTATGTGAAATCCGAGAACCGGGAGATCCTGGAAGAAATTTTGAAATCTGCAGCGGAAAAAGCAGGCGGCAGAGAGGTTACTGAATTCCAGGTTATGGCATGGACCCTTCCGACGGAGGCAAACTTCTACTATATGAGAGATCTGGCCCATACAAATCCTTTTGAAGTGGGACTTGCCAAAAACATTGACTGGAACAAAGAATTTATCGGCAAAACTGCGTTACTTAAAATCAAAGAAGAAGGACATGCCAGGGAAATGGTTGGATTTGAAGTTCCCGATGCGGATATTTGCATCCAATCGAAGCAGTATGGCGGCCCTGGAGAACCGGTCTTTATTGAAGGGGAAGAGGAAGAGATCGGAAGAGTATCGAAACTGGTATATTCTTATGTGCGTGAAGTAAACAATGGATATATCCTGGCAAAAAAAGATAAGCTTCATGAAGGCGATAAAATTAAGATTCATGGATATGATGCTGTCATCACAAAAATGAATTGGATGTAATGTTTTAAGCAGATTGACACAGAGAAAACCTAGGATTATTCCTGGGTTTTCTTTTTTATATGCAAAAAAATCAAACATTGCTATAATATAGAACATAATTTTTGCATATCATTGACACGCCTGGACACATGTGTCATAATATCAAAAGATTTTGAAGGAGGAAAAAAGATGAGTGGTGGTAATGTGATAGTAGTTTTAGCTGCATTTGCAGCGTATCTGATTTTCATGATTGTTATTGGTATTATTTATATGAAACAAACCAATAATACGGAAGATTATTTTTTGGGCGGCCGTGGACTGAATGGTTGGGTAGCGGCGCTTTCAGCACAGGCATCGGACATGAGCGGATGGCTGTTAATGGGACTTCCGGGTTCAGTTTACGCCTTGGGTACCGGTCAGGCCTGGATTGCGGTTGGACTTTTGATCGGTACGATCCTGAACTGGTTATGTATCTCCGGAAGGCTGAGACGTTATACAATTGTTGCTAATAATTCGCTGACTCTTCCGGCTTATTTTGAAAACCGGTTCCATGATAAGAAAAGAATTCTGCTGATGGTTTCGTCAACAGTTATCTGTATCTTTTTCCTGGTGTATACGGCATCGGCACTGGCAGCGGGCGGAAAGCTGTTTAACTCAGTGTTTGGCCTTGACTATCATATTGCCGTAGCAATTGGTGCTGCAGTTATTCTTGCATACACTTTTATGGGTGGTTTTATGGCCGTTTGCGTAACTGATTTTGTACAGGGAATGCTAATGCTGATCGCCCTTATAGTGGTACCGATTCTGGCATATCTGGCGATCAAAGGAGATTTTATCTCCGTTCTCAATCAGACTGATGTCGGCGGCGGAGCAGAGGCCTATCTGAGTATGATTTCCAACGGCGGAGAACCATATAAAGCAGTTGACATTATCTCGCAGTTGGCATGGGGACTGGGATACTGTGGAATGCCTCATATCCTGACCCGCTTTATGGCGGTAAAAAATCAGAAAGAACTGAACAAATCAAAAGGGATTGCGATTGTTTGGGTTGTTATTTCACTGTTTGCAGCAGTATTGATCGGAGTGATCGGCAGAGCCTTTCTATTTCCAACGGTTCTGGATGGTGCTGCAACCGAAGATGTTTTTATTAGAATGATTGTAAAACTGTTTACCGAAAACTATGCGCTTCCCTTTATCGGCGGCATTTTCCTGTGTGGAATCCTGGCGGCGATCATGTCTACGGCGGATTCACAGCTGCTGGTAGCTGCCTCAGCGGTTTCCAAGGATATTTACAAAGATATTCTGAAACCGGAAGCGGATGATAAAACAGTACTGCGGGTGAGCAGGATAACAGTAATTGTTGTAGCAGTTATCGCTTTTATTATCGCGTGGAACCCGAACAGCAGTATCATGGGATTGGTTTCTAATGCCTGGGCAGGATTGGGCTCGGCTTTTGGTCCGATCGTAGTGATGTCGCTGTTCTGGCGGAGAACAAATTTTGCCGGTGCTGTAGCAGGAATTGCTTCTGGTGCCCTGACTGTAATTATTTGGGATTATATTCCGCTGGTTGGTGGTGAGACTCTGGGAACTGTTACTGGCTTGTATTCTCTGGCAATTGGATTTGTGATCAGCATTCTTAGCATTATTGTTTTCAGTCTTCTTACCAAAGCTCCTTCCAGGGAGATCCAGATAGAGTTCGATAAAGCCAGATCAAAAAATACAGCGAGATATTAATATATTGTTTAAAAAATAATAGAGTCTGCTGAGGCATAAGACACACTATACAAAACAAATAACAGATTAGAAAGGATATCAGGAGCATATATGAATGAGAAAACAATTGAAAGAATTAATGAGCTTGCCCGTAAGTCAAAAAGTGTTGGTCTTACAATTGAGGAAAGGGATGAGCAGGCACGTCTCAGAAAAGAGTATATTGCTTCAATCCGGATGAATTTGCGGACACAGCTGGATAACATTGATTTGGTTGAAGAAGATGGAAGTGTTGTGAATCTGGGAGAAAAGTATGGAGACAAAACAAAACATTAGAAAAGCCATTTATGAAAAACGTGAACGTGCAGATAAAAATGAGATTATGCAGGACAGCCATATTATCTGCGATAAGGTGATGAAACTTCCGGCTTTTGAAGAGGCGGATGCTGTTTATACATATATTGATTTTAACAATGAAGTATGTACAAAAGAGATTGTCGAGGCAGCATGGAAAGCCGGAAAGAAAGTTGCTTCGCCAAGAGTAGAAGGCCGCCATCTGCACTTTTATGAAATCACATCTTATGATCAGTTAGAACCGGGATGTTTTGGGGTATGGGAACCAAAAGAAGAATGCACTCCGGCACAATATGAAGATGCAATCATGATCGTTCCGGGGGTTGCATTTGATAAAGACAGACATCGGGTTGGATATGGACAGGGATTTTATGACCGCTATCTGAACATCCATCGGAGCCATACAACGGTTGCAGTTGCTTTTGATTTTCAGATTGTCGAAAGTGCCCCGTCAGATGAATTTGATATTTTGCCGCAAATGTTAATTACTGAGACTAAAGTATATCATGACAGGGATAAGAATTGATTGAAGAGGAGGTATCTTTTATGTTACAGACGATTGGTATGCAGGCAAAGGCAGCAGTGCCGATGATGCAGAAAATGAACACAGATTTAAAAAACAAAGTATTGAAAGCAGTTGGTGACAACTTGATTGCCCATACAGAGGAGATTCTGTCCGCCAACCGTATTGATATGGAGAATGGAAAGAAGTCAGGATTAAATGAAGGGCTGCTGGATCGTCTTGAACTTACACCCAAGCGGATTCAGGGAATGGCAGAAGGATTATATCAGTTGGTTGTGTTAGATGATCCGATTGGTGAAGTCCTGCAGATGAAAAAGCGTCCCAATGGCTTGATCATTGGACAGAAAAGAGTACCCCTGGGTGTTGTGGGAATTATCTATGAGGCGCGTCCTAATGTAACGACGGATGCCTTTGGCCTCTGTTTTAAAACCGGTAACGTAGTTGTATTAAAAGGCGGAAGCGATGCATTGCATTCAAATAAAGCAATTGTGGACTGTATTCGGGCAACACTTGCGGCCAACGATATTGATGTTAATGCTATTCAGCTGATTGAGGATACCAATAGAGAGACTACTAAAGCTTTCATGAAGATGAATGAGTACATTGATATTCTGATTCCCCGCGGTGGTGCCGGACTGATTCAGACGGTTGTGAAGAACAGCACCATTCCGGTAATCGAAACAGGAACCGGGAACTGCCATATTTTTGTAGATCAGTCAGCAGATTTAACGATGGCAGCAGATATTATCATCAATGCGAAAACGCAGCGTATAGGTGTGTGTAATGCTTGCGAATCGTTGTTGATCCATGAGAGTGTAAAGGAAACATTTTTACCGGTACTGGCAGAGCGGCTGAAAGAATTCCAGGTGGAGGTCCGGGCCGATGAACAAGCACGTGCATTGATGCCTGGTGCGATCGCCGCTACAAAAGAGGATTGGGGAACAGAATACCTGGATTATATTGTTTCGATCAAAACCGTGTCATCTATAGATGAGGCAATTGCTCATATTAACAAATATAACACAAAGCATTCAGAAGCAATCATCACATCTGATTATATGAATGCCCAAAAATTTCTCGAAGAAGTAGATGCAGCAGCAGTTTATGTCAATGCCTCCACACGTTATACCGATGGTTTTGAATTTGGCTTTGGTGCAGAGATTGGCATCAGCACACAGAAGCTGCATGCAAGAGGCCCAATGGGTCTTACGGCACTGACCACTACAAAATATATTATTTATGGAAATGGTCAGGTTCGTCCATAACGAAAATATATGGTTATGCGAATTGTATAGCAAAAAAGGGATTCTTTTTGAGGATGCGTCTTAAGGATTTTTAATCATCGGAAAAAATCGGCATAGTCTGGTATGTATTACCGGCTATGCCGATTTTAAGTAACCTTTAAAGCATGACTGGTGGAATGCTGTTTGGTGCAAGTGCATCTTATGAGGGGCTAGTTGAACTTCCTTTAGAAGAATACCTTTTAATATTCATATTTAGGACAACCAGCTCATATACTTAGTACAAAAGTATAATGGGGAGGTAAGAAATGATTGATTTGGCGCAGAGGCATAGCTACGAAGAAATCTGTGGAGAATTAAAGTTACTCGCAGATAATTACAGTGAATTTGTTATATTCCGGGTGATTGGAAAAAGCCAGGACGAAAGAGAAATTCCCATGATCCGGGTTGGAACAGGAATGAAAACATTAATACTTTCAGCTGGAATTCATGGACATGAATCGGTAAACCCGGTTCTTCTTTTACGCATGGCAGAGGAGTACTGCGAGGCATTCTGGAATGCTTCCGGAATCGAAAAGTACAAAGTGGAGGAATTATTTAATGAATATTCTATTTGCTTTATACCGCTTTTGAATCCGGATGGGTATGAAATTGCATTAAAGGGGTTTGAAATCATTCACAATCCCGTTTTGCGGCATTTATGCCGCATGAAAAAGATATCCCCGGGAAACTGGAGATACAATGCACGGGGAGTGGATATTGGCCGAAACTTTCCATGCAAATCCTATGTCCAGCAGCAAATAAGTGAATTTCCGGCAAGTGAAGCAGAAACGAGGGCATTGATTCAGGTTTTTCAGGATTATGATACAATTGGATATGTGGATTTTCATTCCCGTGGTAAGATTATCTATTATTATCGTAATGCCATGCCTCATTCTTACAATGTGAAAAGCCAGCGGCTGGCCAGGTACCTGCAGAAATTATCCCATTATACGCTGGGGAAAAGAGAAGAAGAGTTTATGTCGCGGTTAAACGGGGGGAGTTCCGTGAATTTTTATTCGGAATCAACCGGCAAACCAGCGCTTACCGTAGAGACTGTAGAGGGGGAGGCTACCTATCCGCTGGATGTAGATTACCAGAAGGAATCCTACCAGGAAATATATAAAATACCGCTTGAGATTCTGGTACAGGCGAATTGATTTTTTTTGAGATTACATATATAATATAAAAACATGGTAACTATTCAGTAGGTTGTGAAGGTACTGAACAGTTACAGAATATGATTACAGACAGAAGGGAAAGTCCTATCTTGGAAGAAAAACAATTTGAACAAGCAATAAAACACATTGATATAGATGCCCCGGCGCCGCTTGATGAACCGATGCGCCAGTATTACTATATAATGAAGTGCCGACAGCACGTGGAAGCGGTCAGCAAAAAGTTAAAAAGACAGCTCTTTTACCGGGTAGAAACTTTTGGCTGCCAGATGAATGCCCGAGACTCAGAAAAGCTGGAAGGCATACTGGAGAAAATTGGTTATGTGCGGTCGGAAAGTGAAAAACAGGCTGACTTTTTGATTTTTAATACCTGTACGGTGCGTGAGAATGCCAACTTGCGCGTATACGGACGTTTGGGGCAGCTGAATCATTACAAGAAAAGTAATCCCAGTATGATGATTGCACTTTGCGGCTGTATGATGCAGGAAGCACATGTAGTAGATAAACTGAAGAAAAGCTATTCTTTTGTAGACTTAATCTTTGGTACCCACAACATTTTTAAGTTTGCGGAGTTGCTGGCAACCAGATACGAATCCTCCCGCATGGTGATCGATATCTGGCAGGATACGGATAAGATTGTGGAAGACCTGCCCATAGAGCGGAAATATCCATTCAAATCTGGTGTCAATATCATGTTTGGATGTAATAATTTCTGCAGCTATTGTATTGTTCCTTATGTACGCGGCCGGGAGCGAAGCCGTAATTGGGAAGATATCATTCGGGAAATTGAAAGTCTTGTGACGGATGGAGTATCAGAAGTGATGCTTTTGGGACAAAATGTGAATTCTTATGGGAAAACGCTGGAAAATCCAATTACCTTTTCACAACTGCTGAAGAAAATCGAGCAGATCGAAGGGCTGAAGCGCATTCGTTTCATGACCTCCCATCCTAAGGATCTGTCGGAGGAATTGATTGCCGTTATGGCTGAAAGTGGAAAAATCTGCCGTCATCTGCATTTGCCCCTGCAGTCAGGAAGCAGCCGGATTCTGGATAAGATGAACCGCCGGTATACGAAAGAGCGTTATCTGGAACTGGTTGATAAAGTTCGCCGGGCGATACCGGACATTTCGCTCACTACAGATATTATCGTGGGATTTCCGGGAGAGACTGAAGAAGATTTCCGAGAAACCTTGGATGTCATAAGAAAAGTACGGTATGACAGTGCTTTTACCTTTATCTATTCCAAACGAACGGGAACGCCGGCGGCAGACATGGATGATCAAATCGAAGATTCCGTGATCAAAGAACGTTTTGACCGTCTGCTAAGAGAAGTACAGGAGATATCCAAAGAGATGTCTGCCCGATTGACCAACACCGTACAGGAAGTGCTGGTGGAAGAGGTTAATGGACAGGATAATTCTCTGGTTACCGGAAGGCTTTCGAATAATCTGCTGGTACATTTACCGGGCGATGCTTCTGATATTGGTAAGCTGCTCCAGGTTTCCCTGGATACCTGCAAAGGATTTTACTATATGGGAAGCAGAATCCCGGACTTTAGTTGAACTGATTCAGGGACTTAGCAGATAACAATAGATACATTAGAATAGGAAGGTAACAAATTTTGGCAAATCTTTCACCAATGATGCAACAATATGTAAAAACAAAAGAAGAATATAATGACTGTATTTTATTCTACCGCCTTGGCGATTTTTATGAAATGTTCTTTGAGGATGCATTAACTGTCACCAAAGAACTGGAAATCACCCTGACCGGAAAAGAGTGCGGGCTTGAAGAACGGGCTCCCATGTGCGGCGTGCCCTACCATGCTGCCGATAACTACATTAACCGACTGATTGAAAAAGGTTATAAAGTGGCTATCTGTGAACAGGTCGAAGACCCCAAACAAGCCAAAGGACTGGTTAAAAGAGAAGTGATCCGGGTTGTAACACCGGGGACGAATCTGAATACCCAGACGATGGATGAGACGAAGAATAATTATATTATGTCAGTGGTTTATATTGATGAACGCTATGGTATTTCAATAGCTGATATAACTACGGGTGACTGTTATGTAACTGAAGTGGATAAAGAAAGAAAGTTATTAGATGAAATCCACAAGTTCAATCCGGCAGAAATCATCTGTAATGATGCATTTGCCATGAGCGGAATCGATATTGATGATTTGCGCGACCGTATGGGTATCTGCATCTATTCGTTGGATTCATGGTATTTTGATGATGAGTTGTGTCAGCGGACATTACGGGATCATTTTAAAACCATGAATCTGAACGGGCTTGGGCTTAAAGACTATAATACCGGAACAGTGGCCGCCGGCTCGCTGTTTCAATACCTCCATGAGACACAGAAAAATGCTCTTTCCCATATGAACGGTATTAATGTATATTCATCTGACCGGTTTATGCTGATTGACAGTTCCAGCAGAAGAAACCTGGAATTAGTGGAGACATTGCGGGAGAAGCAGAAACGCGGTTCGCTTTTATGGGTATTGGATAAGACTAATACGGCGATGGGCGCTCGTATGCTGCGTAGTTTTGTGGAACAACCGCTAATTGATCCGGATGAGATCAATGCTCGTTTAGATGCGGTTGCGGAGCTGAATAATAAGGCGATGCTTCGCGAAGAAATCAGAGAATACCTGAATCCGGTCTATGATTTGGAGCGACTGGTCAGTAAGATCAGTTATCGGTCTGCTAATCCCAGAGATTTGATCGCCTTTAAGTCATCGCTTTTAATGCTGCCTCATATTAAGCAGATTTTAAAAGAATTTGATGCACCGCTGATTGGTGAACTGGACGAAAAGATGGATGATCTGGCCGATCTTTGTCAGCTGGTGGATACTGCCATTGTGGAGGAACCGCCATTAGCGGTTAAAGAAGGCGGCATCGTTAAGGATGGTTACCATGATCAGGTGGATCAGTATCGAAGTGCCAAAACAGAAGGCAAGACATGGCTTGCCCAGTTAGAGGAAGAAGAGCGGGAAAAGACCGGAATTAAGAATTTGAAGATTAAGTTCAACAAAGTGTTCGGCTATTATCTGGAAGTGACCAATTCTTTTAAAAACCTTGTGCCGGACTACTTTAGCCGTAAGCAAACCCTGGCAAATGCAGAACGTTACAGCACGGATCGGTTAAAAGAATTAGAGAATATAATTCTCGGTGCCGAGGACAAGCTGTTTGCCCTGGAATATGAACTGTTTTCCCAGATCCGGGAGCAGATTGCCCAGCAGCTCCAGCGAATTCAGACTACGGCAAAATCTATTGCCCTTCTGGATGTGTTTGCTTCGCTGTCGGTGGTTGCCCAGAGAAATAATTTTGTCCGCCCATCGATTAATACAAAAGGTGTTATTGATATAAAAAATGGACGCCACCCGGTGGTGGAAAAGATGATCACCAATGACATGTTTATCCCTAACGATACTTATCTTGATAATGGAAACAGCCGTGTTTCTGTTATTACCGGACCGAATATGGCAGGAAAATCTACCTATATGCGCCAGACAGCGCTGATTGTCCTAATGGCTCAGATCGGCAGCTTTGTACCGGCGGGGAAAGCAAAAATCGGCATTGTCGACCGTATTTTCACCCGTGTAGGTGCATCAGATGACCTGGCAAGCGGACAAAGTACCTTTATGGTAGAGATGACAGAAGTAGCTACCATATTGCGCAATGCTACCGCTAACAGCCTGTTGATCTTAGATGAAATAGGCAGGGGAACCAGTACCTTTGACGGATTAAGTATCGCCTGGGCGGTGATCGAACATATCAGTAATACAAAATTGTTAGGTGCGAAAACACTATTTGCTACTCATTATCATGAGCTGACTGAGCTGGAAGGAAAGCTGCCGGGGGTGAATAACTATTGTATTGCAGTAAAAGAAAAGGGCGATGATATCGTATTTTTACGAAAAATCATCAAAGGCGGGGCGGATAAAAGTTATGGCATTCAGGTTGCCAAACTTGCGGGCGTTCCTGATACGGTGATCGAACGGGCTAAAGAGCTGGTGGAAGAGTTAAGTGATGCGGATATTCTGGCAGCGGTAAAAGATCTAACGCAGCCCAAAAAGCCAAAGCAAAAAGCTGTATATTATGATGAGGTGGATTTGAAACAGATGTCCTTATTCGATACGGTTCAGGATGATGATATCCTGCGGGAATTGAAAGAAATGGATGTGAGCAATTTAACGCCAATTGAGGCCTTGAATACAGTTTACCGTTTACAGAATAAGTTAAAGAATCGATGGTAGAAATCATGAACAAAATTTCATTATTAGATCAAAATACAATTGATAAAATCGCTGCCGGAGAAGTAATTGAGCGCCCGGCATCGATTGTCAAAGAATTAGTGGAAAATGCTATTGATGCAGATGCCACAGCTATTACGGTGGAAATCAAAGAAGGTGGTATCTCATTCATCAGAATTACGGATAATGGGGCCGGGATTGCAAAAGAACAGGTACCGCTGGCTTTTTTGCGTCATGCTACCAGTAAGATCCAGGCGCTGGATGACTTGCAGACGATTACTTCGCTGGGCTTCCGCGGTGAGGCACTATCCAGTATTGCCGCCGTTTCACAAGTAGAGCTGATCACCAAAACTCATTCCGGTTTTGCCGGAGTACGTTATATTATTGAAGGCGGAAAAGAAAAGAGTCTGGAGGAAATCGGGGCACCTGACGGAACTACCTTTTTAATCCGAAATTTGTTCTATAATACACCGGCGCGGAAAAAATTCCTGAAGTCTCCGGTTACCGAAGGGAACTATATCAGTAATTCGATGGAACAGCTGGCCATGTCCCATCCGGATATTTCATTTAAGTATATGCAAAATGGTCAGACAAAATTACATACTTCCGGAAACGGGAATTTTAAAGAAGTCATATACCAGATATATGGACGTGATATCACCAGGGATTTGCTGGAGATTGATTATCAGGATGAACTGCTGGAGATAAAAGGATATATTGGAAAGCCGACGATTTCCAGAGGAAACCGTAATTTTGAAAATTATTATGTAAATGGACGCTATATTAAAAGCAAAATATTGATGAAAGCGATCGAAGACGGATACCGATCATTTATGATGCAACATAAATACCCATTTACGGCATTGTCAATTACAATGAAAGGGGATGCACTGGATATTAATGTGCACCCGACAAAAATGGAGGTTCGGTTTGAGAATCAAGAGGGTATATACCGCAGTGTATACCGAATGATCCATGATGCACTGATTGAAAAAGACCTGATCCCGGAAGTAACCTTCGGTCAAAAGAAAAAAGATACTGTTGGTCAGGCAAATACAGAAAAGCCAAGGGTGCCGGAACCATTTGAAGTAAATAGAAGAGCAGCTTATCACGCTCAGCAAGCACCCGATAATCCAAACCAGTATGTGAAACCGCAGGGGGCGGTTTATGATGAAAAATCAAAGCAAGCAGCGGCAGAAACTGAGTATGGAACAAAAAGGGCTGCAGATAAGATAAGAGAAACCGCTGCTTATCAGACTAATCACCAAGGTGGACAAACGGGGGCAATGCTAAATGCAGCGCATCAAACCATAAATAGCATAGCACCACCTAATGCAGAACAACATGTAAACGCCATGCCCCAATTGGAAAATAACACAGAACAATCCACCAATAGTACAGCTAATCTGGTAGATTCAATTGAAATGAAAGCGACAGAAATACCAGAATACATACCAAACCCAACACAGCAGACTATGTTTGAAGAAAAGGGGCTGCTGCACCAGGAAACAAAGAAAATGCATACGATTATCGGCCAGTTGTTTGATACCTATTGGCTGGTACAGATGGAAGACAAGCTGTATATTATTGATCAGCATGCCGCCCATGAAAAGGTATTATATGAGCGGTTACTTAAGGACTTAAAAGAAAAGAAAATCACCTCTCAATATCTGACACCAACTATGATCGTATCATTGACGCTGCAGCAATCTGCATTATTGGAAGAATATAGCGATGTTTTTGTGGATTTTGGATTTGAGATTGAATCTTTTGGTGGTAAAGAATATAGCATTCGGGCTGTTCCTGATAATCTGTTTGGCCTTGCAAAAGAATCTTTATTTATTGAAATGCTGGATAATCTAAGTAATGAAACCCATGGCAATCAAATGGATATCATTATCGAGAAACTAGCCTCCATGGCATGCAAAGCTGCGATCAAGGGCAATCACAGTCAGTCACGGCAGGAGGTAGAACATCTGGTTGATGAATTGCTGCAGCTTGAAAATCCATATAACTGCCCTCATGGAAGACCAACGATCATTTCCATGACTAAATATGAACTTGAGAAAAAATTTAAACGTATTGTATAAATTCAATTACTATTCACAGTCCTATGAGCTGTGAACAATAACATAATTCAGGAGTAACAGTTGAAAAAACCATTAATTATATTAACCGGCCCTACTGCGGTAGGAAAAACAAAATTATCTATATTGTTAGCAAAAGCTGTTGGCGGAGAGATTATTTCCGCCGATTCTATGCAAATCTATCGCTATATGAATATTGGTTCAGCAAAAATCAAGCCTGCCCAGATGGACGGTGTCCCTCATTATCTGATTGATGAACTGGATCCAAAAGAAGAATTTCATGTAGTACGCTTTCAAGAAATGGCAAAAAAGTCCATGGAGCAGATTTATCAAAATGGACATATTCCCATTCTGGTAGGAGGAACAGGGTTTTATATTCAAGCTATATTGAATGACATCGATTTTGATGAAACCTCCTCTGCTGCGGTTGGATATAGAAGTCACTTGGAGCAGACAGCGAAGGAAAAAGGCAGCAGTTATCTCCATGGGGAACTGCAGAAAGTGGACGAACAAGCCGCCCGTGAGATTCATCCTAATAATGTAAAACGAACAATTCGGGCATTGGAATTTTATCATCAAACAGGGAAGAAAATCTCTGAGCATAATCAGGAGCAAAAAGAAAAACAGCCGCCATACAATTTTATATACTTTGTTTTAAATGATGACAGGGAAAACTTATATGCCCGGATTGACCAACGGGTTGACCAGATGATCGCCGAAGGCTTGCTTTGGGAAGTAACTGAACTGAAAGAACGCGGGTATACCAAGGAGATGGTTTCGATGCAGGGATTGGGCTATAAAGAAATTCTTAACTATCTGGATGGCGGCTGCACATGGGAAGAAGCCATCTATATATTAAAGCGGGATACCCGGCATTTTGCCAAAAGACAGCTTACCTGGTTTAAAAGGGAAGCTTGTGTAGAATGGATCGATAAAGGCGCATTTGATTACGATGAAATCCGAATTCTCGAATATATGGTTGCACAATGCAAAGAGAGGAATATTTATGACGACAACAAAGGAACTGTATAATTCCCTTGGGATTTCAGCAGAGGTTTATGAATATGGAGAAAATCTTTTAGTAGAATTAAATGAATGTTTTCAGAAAATAGATGAGGTAGCAGAATATAATCAGCTAAAGGTAATTCATGCAATGCAGAAAAACCGTGTAAATGAATCTTGCTTTGCCTCAAGCAGTGGATATGGTTATAATGATTTTGGCCGGGATACACTGGAAGCTGTATACGCTACGGCATTTCATACCGAAGCAGCATTGGTAAGGCCGCAGATCGCCTGTGGAACCCACGCCCTTTCGGTTGCTCTGTCCGGGAACCTGCGGCCGGGGGATGAACTATTATCACCAGCAGGAAGACCATATGATACCCTGGAAGGTGTAATCGGGATTCGTCCCTCCAACGGTTCTTTGGCGGAATATGGAGTTACCTACCGCCAGGTTGAATTAAAGAAAGATGGAACATTTGACTATGATAATATCAAAAAAGCAATTCATGATAAGACGAAGATGGTTACCATACAACGCTCCAAAGGATATCAGACCAGACCGACCTTTTCAGTTGCCCAGATTGGTGAGTTGATCGCATTTGTAAAAGATATCAAGCCAGAGGTTATCTGTATGGTGGATAATTGCTATGGTGAATTTGTCGAAGTGATCGAACCAACAGATGTAGGTGCTGATCTGCTGGTAGGTTCGCTGATTAAGAATCCAGGTGGAGGACTTGCGCCAATCGGCGGATATATTACCGGAAAAGCTCAATATGTAGAAAATGCGGCTTACCGTCTGACTGCTCCGGGACTGGGAAAAGAAGTAGGGGCAACGCTGGGAGTGAATCAGTCTTTTTATCAGGGATTCTTCCTTGCACCGACAGTGGTAGCCGGGGCTTTAAAAAGTGCGATTTTTGCTGCTAATATATACGAACGCCTTGGTTTTCAGGTATTTCCGGGAGGTCAGGAAAGCAGGCATGATATTATTCAGGCGGTAGAGCTTGGTACGCCGGAGGGCGTCATTGCTTTTTGTGCAGGGATCCAGGCTGCTGCACCGGTTGACAGTTATGTGGCTCCGGAACCATGGGCTATGCCGGGCTATGACAGTGATGTCATTATGGCGGCAGGAGCATTTGTGCAAGGTTCTTCCATCGAACTAAGTGCGGATGGTCCAATCAAGCCGCCTTATGCCGTTTATTTCCAAGGCGGACTGACTTGGGCACATGGTAAATTCGGAATACTGATGAGCCTGCAGAAAATGGCAGAGCGAAGTCTGGTAAAGTTATAGGTTGTGCGATAAGAAAAGTGTGAGAGGTGTTAGAATGGAAATTATTGTGGTTGGCGGTGGTGCATCTGGGTTGATGGCTGCGATACAGGCTGCCGGGTGTGGTGCAAAAGTCACGATTCTGGAACAGAATGAAAAACCAGGGAAAAAGATACTGGCAAGTGGAAATGGCCGATGTAATATGACCAATACATTGCAGGAACCATTATGTTATCGCGGCGACCATCCGGAGTTCGCCTGGGCTTTGCTTAAAACGTTCGGATTGCAGGAAACCATTCGCTTTTTCACACGGCTTGGTGTCTATACTAAGAATAAAAACGGATGGATTTATCCTTATAGTGAACAAGCTGCCGGTGTATTAGAAGTGCTGTTGATGGAAGCACATCATCAGAAAGTAAAGATTAAGACAAATGAAGAAGTAACGGCTGTCATCCCTGAGGAAAATGGATTTAAGGTAAAAACCAAAACATGGACATATCAGTGCGATAAGGTAATTATCGCAACGGGCTCACCGGCATCATCTGTCAAAGGTTCATCCGGCAGCGGATATGTGATGGCAGAATCAATGGGGCATTCGGTCATCCGGCCTTTGCCGGCACTTGTTTCTTTAAAAGGTGTGGGTAATTATTTTCCCAGATGGGCAGGAGTCCGAATGGAAGGGGCGGCGACACTTCTGATTGAGGATGAACCGTGTATGACCACCAAAGGCGAGCTGCAATTCACCGATTATGGCTTATCAGGAATTCCGATATTTCAATTCAGTCGTTTTGCCGTAAAAGGACTGGCGCAAGAAAAGCAAATAACGGTAACATTAGATTTTATGCCTGATTTTACAGGGGAAGCGTTAATTACCTTCCTGGAAAAGCGGATGGAGAACTGTCCATACAAGTCAATGGAAGCATCGCTGATCGGACTGCTGCCTAAGAAGCTGATTCCGCTGGTATATACTGAATTTTCATCGATAACTGAACTTGCAGGCCGGCTGAAGCGCTATCCCTTATGGATAAAGGCGGCCCATTCAATGGAACAGGCACAGGTATGCTGCGGTGGAGTAGATACCAACCAGATAGAACTAGCCAGTATGGAATCAAAACTGATTCCGGGATTATATTTTACCGGTGAAGTTGTAGATGTAGATGGTGATTGCGGCGGTTATAATCTCCAATGGGCATGGAGCAGCGGAGCAGTTGCCGGAATACATGCCGCAGAAAGGAGTCAATCTTCTCTATGATCAGGATCCAACAGTTAAAAATGCCGTTACCCCACGACCAGGCGGCACTATTTCAAAAAATCAAGAAGATACTTCGCATCCGGGACACAGACATTATTTCATGGAAAATAACCCGCCAGTCTGTAGATGCACGTAAAAAACCTATGCTGCAGTATGTCTACACCATTGACTTAAAAGCGAAACATGAGAGTACAATACTCAACAAGGTTTACGATAAAAATATTATGTCAATCAAGGAAGTGAAATATCAGTTTCCCGACGCAGGAACGCAGGAATTGCGTGATCGCCCAGTGGTGGTTGGGAGTGGTCCGGCTGGTTTGTTCTGTGCTTATATGCTGGCCAAATATGGTTATCATCCGCTGGTGATAGAACGTGGTGATGAGGCACAGGTGCGAAAGGCAAAGGTAGATGACTTCTGGGCAGGCAAAAGTCTGGATACACAATCAAATGTTCAATTTGGAGAGGGCGGTGCAGGTACGTTTTCCGACGGCAAATTGAATACCTCTGTTAAAGATCCTGTTGGCCGCAATCGTAAAGTACTGGAGATTTTCGTTGAAGCCGGTGCGCCGGCAGAAATTCTCTACCAGCAAAAACCCCATCTGGGAACTGATCTGCTGATTCAGATTGTTCAGACGATCCGCCGGCAGATTGAGGACATGGGTGGTGAGTTTCGCTTTCGCAGCCAGATGACAAATTTACGGATTGAGAATCAGTCTATTACCGGAATTAAGTTTTCTGATGGCAGCTTTAAATCAACCCAGGTAGTTGTTTGTGCGACCGGACATAGCGCGCGGGATACCTATGAGATGCTTTGTCGCAAAGGTATATCCATGTCTTCCAAGGCCTTTGCCGTAGGTGTGCGTATTGAACACCTGCAAACGATGATCAATCTATCTCAGTATGGACGGGAAAATGTCCCCGAGCTGGGGGCGGCAACCTATAAACTGACACAGCAGCTTTCCTCAGGCCGGGGACTTTATTCTTTTTGCATGTGTCCAGGGGGATATATAGTCAACGCCTCGTCAGAAATAGAGTCGCTGGCGATCAACGGAATGAGTTACCATGGCCGGAACAGTATGAATGCCAACAGCGCCATGATTGTTACCATATCGCCGCAGGATTATCTGACATACCAGGAAGAAGGCCGGCCGTCGGTGCTTTCCGGGATTGACTTTCAGCGCCAATTGGAAAAAAAAGCTTTTGCATTGGAAAAAGGCAGCATACCGGTTCAGTTGTTTGGGGATTTTGTTAAAAAGAAAGCGAGCATTTCCCTGGGAAATATCAATCCTTGTATGAAAGGGGCATGGTCACTTTCCAATCTGCATGAATGCTTACCGGAATTTTTATGCCGGTCTTTGGCAGAAGGAATTACTGAGTTGGACAAAAAAATAACCGGTTTTGCAGGATATGACACTCTCATCAGTGGTGTGGAAAGCCGTTCCTCATCACCGGTCCGGATACACCGGGATGAATCAATGGAAGGAAATATCCGGGGATTTTATCCTTGCGGAGAAGGTGCCGGCTATGCCGGCGGCATCACATCCGCAGCAATCGATGGAATTAAGACCGCAGAGGCGATCAGACGAAGCCTGAAGAGCTGAATAGTAATGAAGGACAAAAGAACTGACAAAAGAAATAATAAAAAATTAATTTTATTGCGGTATACTTTAATTTGCATATGTGCTAAAATATAAAACGAACTTTTAGCCAGGGATTAGCATATGTCTGAAGAGCGGATCCGGAGGCTTATGAAAATAACAGAGAGCATGAAACAACTCCCAAAAGAGCAGCGCCCATATGAAAAATTCCAAATTAACGGGCCCGAACAGTTAAGTGATTCGGAGCTGCTGGCTATTATCCTGCGTACAGGGACGCAGGGAGTTTCGTCGTTGGCACTGGCCGGGCATATCCTGAACTTTTCCGAAAGTTATGAGGGTTTGTTAGGCTTACAACATCTTTCCATTAAAGATTTAATGAAGTTAAAAGGGATTGGAAAGGTAAAAGCAATTCAGATCAAATGCATTGGGGAGTTGTCCCGCAGAATTGCCAAGTCGGCGGCAGGAAAAAAATTAGATTTTAAAAATCCTAAGACGATCGCTTCTTACTACATGGAAGATTTAAGACATCAGGAACAGGAAATGCTTCTCCTGATCATGCTGGATACCAAGAATGCATTTCTGGGTGACGTAATGATTTCCAAAGGAACAGTGAATGCATCATTGATTTCGCCGCGAGAAATTTTCTTAACTGCATTACAATTTCATGCAGTTAATATTATATTGATACACAATCATCCCAGCGGCAATCCGCAGCCCAGTAATGAGGATGTCCAGGTGACAAAGCGCGTTCAAAGTGCCGGAGAAATGCTGGGAATCCATCTGCTGGACCATATTGTTATCGGTGACCAAAGTTATGTTAGTCTTTGGCAGGAGGAACTATTACAAAGGTAGGTTTTCACTTTATGCTGTTACAAGATATATATGGAATTGATCTGGGGTCCAGTACCGTGAAGATATATTCTGTGAAAAAAGATGAAATATTAATAGAAAAGAATATGATTGCCATTCGAAATAATGAGGAAGTCCTGGCGGTAGGAAATGATGCCTATGAAATGTATGAAAAGGCACCCCACAATATCAAAGTGACTCCCACCATGTCCTATGGCATGATCGCCAATATCATGAATGTGGAAATTGTCCTGCATATGCTGCTGCGAAAGATTAACCGCCGCATCGGGCGAAAACCCATTCTGTATTTTGCCGTACCGACGGATATGACCGAAATTGAAAAACGGGCATATTATACCATCGCCGGTTCCGGTGATTTACGCAAAAGCAAAGTCTTTCTGGTGGAAAAGCCAATAGCGGATGCAATTGCACTGGGAATTCCGATCATGAAGACGAAAGGTTCGATGCTGGTAAATATCGGCGGCGAGAGTACTGAAATTTCGGTTATCGCTGACCAGCGGGTAATCATCAGTAAGGTTCTGCAGATTGGTGGAAATCATCTCGATGCTGCTATCTGCAATACCGTAAGAAAACGTACCAATACCTATATCAGCTACAGAACCGGTACCCGGCTTAAAAATGCTCTTGCCTATTTTTATCAAGACACCAAAGAAGCCAGGAAAATAGTGGGAATCGATAGTATTTCCGGACTGCCTAAGTCGACTATCGTCACCACGGCTATTATAAACCGGGCGATTACGGAACCGGTAAACCGCATTGCAGAAGAGATTCAGATATTTCTTGAACGAACACCGCCGCAAATCCGCAGTGTAATACTGCAGCAGGGAATCTATCTGACCGGCGGCAGTACCAGAATTGCCAACATGGACCAATATTTATCCGAGCAGATTGGCTGTAAGATACAGCATTCTTCCGTCTGTGAACTGTCCACTATCTATGGATTGAAGGAGATTATTAATCACAAATCCCTTCATCACTGGGCATTCACAGCAAAAAGCAGAGTGAGGAAACTATGAAAAAGAAAAAGAAGTTCTTGATAAAAGCAAAACACTTGATCATCATTATGACTATTATATGTATCGGTTTTATTGCTCTGGCAGCCTCTTCCAAATTTTCTTTTGAACCGCTGCAAAGAGGTACCGGCTATGTTATTTCACCATTTCAAAATGGTATCAATACCGTTGGAACCTGGCTGCGTTCACAGACCACCGGCTTTCGAAGTGCGAAAAAACTGGAGCAGGAGAATGCCGAACTGGAAGAAAAGTTGAGTTCACTTAAAGAAGAGAATAATGCCTTACTGCAGGATCAGGATGAACTGGAACGCCTGCGCAAGATGTACAAGCTGGACAAGTCATTTTCAGAATATGAGAAAGTAGCAGCACAGGTTATCTCAAAGGATCCGGGCAACTGGTACAGTACCTTTACCATTAACCGGGGCAGTAATGCCGGTATTCAGGTGGATAACAATGTAATTGCTCCGGATGGCCTGGTTGGGATTGTTACCGAAGTTGGCAGTGACTGGGCAACAGTTCGTTCGATCATCGATGATTCCAGTAATGTCAGTGCGATGGCGGCGACAACATCGGATACTTGTATAGTAACCGGTAACCTTTTGCTGATGGATGAAGGGAAACTGAGTTTTATCCAGATGACCGATAAAGAAGATAAAGTACTGGCAGGAGAGCGGATTGTCACATCGACGATCAGCGATAAATTCCTGAAAGGAATCCTGATTGGTCATGTAAGTGAAATCGAGTATGATACCAATAAACTTACCAAAACAGGAACCATTATTCCGGCGGTGGACTTTGCCCACCTGTATGAAGTACTTGTTATTAAAGAATTAAAACAGAAAGGGTCTGACTAATGCGCAGAAGGATTATCTTAGCCCTGTTGATCATCGTTACTTTTATTCTCCAAAGTACGGTCTTCCAGGCACTTTCCATAGCAAACATATCACCGAACCTGCTGCTGATACTGACGGTATCCTTTGGCTTTATGGGCGGCAAAAAGGTCGGCTTATTCGTGGGCTTTTTCAGCGGCCTGATGATTGACTTGTTTTATGGGAATTTATTTGGTTTCTATGCGCTTGTTTATATGTACGTTGGATTCTTCAATGGCTTTTTATATAAGATTTATTATGATGAAGATATTAAAGTGCCAATCCTCTTGGTTGCAGTCAGTGACTTTGCCTATGGCACGGCCATCTATGTTTTGCAGTTCATGTTAAGAGGACGTCTGAACTACTTTGGGTACCTGAAACATATTATTATTCCGGAAATGGTATACACTCTGGTAATTACTCTGGTACTTTATCGGGTATTCTTTAGGATCAATCAATACTTGTTTGAGTATGAATCGAAAGGACAACTGTCACCGTGGTTAAGAAGATAAAAAAAGCTCTAAGCAAAGTAAATATAGGAAGAACAACAGTGCTTCTGATTGTTTTTATAGCGATGTCATTTATTTTGATACATCGTCTCTTTAATCTGCAGATTGTGGATGGACAAGAGTATGCGGATAATTTTTCGCTGCGGACGACAAAAGAGAGGACACTAAAAAGTACACGAGGCAATATATACGACCGAAACGGCAATATCCTGGCGCAGAACGAATTGTCTTATTCGATCACGTTGGAGGATAGTGGGACTTACAGCACAAACAGAGAGCGCAACCTGTCTTTGAACAGTGAAATTTATAAGATCATTCAGCTTATTGAGGAAAATGGAAACTCCATTGACGAGGATTTTCATATTATCCTGGACAAAAATGGACAATATACGTTTAATGTCACTGATTTTTCCCTGGATCGTTTTCGGGCAGATGTCTATGGTCATAAATTGATTGATGATTTAAAGGATGGGCAGAAGAATGCTTCTGCCGATAGAATCATGGAATATTTAAGCTATGACCGGTTTGCTTTATACCGTTATGACGATAACAGTCCATATACCGAAGATGAACTAAAGGAATATGGACTGCCGGAAACCTATACAAAGGAAGAGCAGTTGAAAATGGTTACCGTAAGATATCTGCTTTCCACCACCAGTTATAAGAAGTATGTGCCCGTTACGATTGCCTCTGATGTAAGTGCGGACACCGTGGCTGCGGTGATGGAGAATCAGGGCAGTCTGACCGGTATTGATGTTCAGGAGGATTCTTCCAGAGTTTATACGGACAGTATCTTTTTTTCATCACTGTTGGGCTATACCGGAAAGGCTTCATCAGAAGAACTGGAGAAGCTGCAGAAAGAAAATCCGGATTATTCAACCACGGCCATTATTGGTAAGACTGGAATTGAAGAAACGATGGAACTGACGCTGCAGGGAAATGACGGGAAAGAAACGGTATATGTAGATAACTTAGGAAAGGTTCTCCAGATTGATGAGGACTCCCGAACAGAACCGGTACAGGGGAATGATGTTTATCTGACCATAGATAAAGACCTGCAGATTTCAGTTTATAAAATTCTCGAACAGCGAATTGCGGGTATCCTGGTAAATAACATTAAAAATGAACGCAAAGTTGAAATCGATGAGAATACGGATACCTCAGGGCTGATCATTCCAATTTATGATGTATATCATGCCCTGATCAACAACAACCTGATAGATATCAGCCACTTTTCAAAAGAAGATGCATCAGCCACAGAACAAGTGGTATATGGCAAATTCGCCGCAAAGCAAGAAGAGGTATTCCTTGCGATAACGCAGGAACTGACTGGGGATAATCCCACGGCCTATAATGATATGTCAGAGGAAATGCAGGAATATATAACCTATATTGTCAATGAAATGCTGATGGATCAAACCAAAATCCTGTCGGAAACATCCATTGATAAGGCTGATAAAACATATATTGCATGGAACAGCGGCAAGGATCAGACACTGAGTTTACAAGAGTATCTGACCTATGCAGCAGGCCAGAATTGGATCAATATGTCATCGGTTCTGGAAGATCAGACCTATCTGAATGCTAAGGAAGCATATCAGGAATTAGCGAAATTTATTGCCGATTATTTAAAAACGGATACTGTATTCAGCAAGCTTCTATATAAGCATTTAATAATGGACGATGTGATTTACGGGTCGGAATTGTGTAACATCTTGTATGACCAGGGAATTCTTCTAACAGATGATGATGACTATGTTCAGTTTGTAAGCGGAACGATGGGTTCTTATGATTTACTGGTGCAGAAGATCAGAAAGCTGGAGATTACTCCGGCGCAGCTTGCCCTTGATCCTTGTTCCGGTTCGGCTGTGGTGGTGGATCCTGACACCGGTGAAATCCGTGCTTGTGTAACCTATCCCGGATATGATAATAACCGGCTGGCCAATCAAATGGATGCCGCATACTACAAGCAATTAAACAGTGATCTGTCGGAACCGTTTTATAATAAAGCAACACAGCAGCGAACGGCACCCGGATCAACCTTTAAAATTGTAACAACCGTTGCCGGATTGACGGATGGGATAATCAATGACGACACTACCATAACCTGTAATGGCAAGTTTGACAGAATTTCCGGTTCCATATTGAAATGCTGGTTCCTTGAGGGACATGGTCCATTAAGTATCCGCGGCGCCGTCCAGAACTCATGTAACGTATTTTTCTGTGAAGTTGCTTATCGAATGGGACAGGATGAATCCACTCTATTTTCGGATTCAGCGGCATTACAGAAGATCCGGACATATGCGGAAATGTTTGATCTGGATAAGAATTCAGGAATCGAGATATCCGAAGCGTCACCAAAAGTTTCAGACAGTCTTCCAATCCCGTCTTCTATTGGACAGGGTACTCATAACTATACGACTTCTCAGCTTGCCCGTTATATCACTACTATTGCGAATAGTGGTACAAGCTATAAGATATCCCTGCTGGACAAAACAACGGATCCGAATGGGAACTTAATTGAGGACTTTACTCCTGGTATTGAAAGCAAGCTGGAAGTAGCCGATTATATTTGGGATGATATTCATACAGGAATGCGTGGGGTTATCACAGAAACGAATCGGGAGGCATTTATTGATCTGGATGTTGCACTGGCCGCAAAAACCGGTACGGCCCAGCAGGCAAAGGACAGAGCAAATCACGGTGTTTTCATCGGTTATGCTCCGTATGATAAGCCGGAGATATCTATCGCCGTGCGTATTGCTTATGGATATACCTCGCAGAATGCCGGAATGGTTGCAAAAGATATTTGTAATTATTACTTTGACCTGAAACCAGAAGATGATATACTTACAGGAGAAGCCGCGGTAGAAGGAATTACTGCCAATGGCAGTACACAACAGTTAGACTGATCTCCTTCCAAGATAAAGCACACGAGATGTATTATGTCAGGCAAGCTTAAGCGCCGTTCGCAGCAAGAACGCCAAGGCGTTCTTGAATAATAATGATATACCATACTATAAAGTACAAATGCAGGGGAACACCCGGCAGGACAGCAAAAGCTGAACTGTAACGCCAAATGTACCAATCCACAAAAGACAGTAATAAATCGTAACATCGTATGGAGGATAGAATATGAGTGAAGTCATTGTAATTACATCGGGAAAAGGCGGTGTTGGAAAAACAACCACCGCAGCAAATATCGGATGTGGACTTGCGCAGCTGCACAAGAAAGTGGTATTGGTGGATACAGATATCGGACTTCGTAATCTGGATGTGGTCATGGGATTAGAGAACCGGATCGTATACAATCTGGTTGACATCATCGAAGGAAACTGCCGGCTGAAACAGGCCTTGATCAAGGATAAGCACTATCCGAATCTGTGCCTGCTGCCATCGGCTCAGACCAGAGATAAGACTTCGGTCACGCCGGAGCAGATGAAAAAGTTATGTGAAGATCTGCAGGAGGAATTTGATTATGTGATCCTGGACTGCCCCGCCGGAATTGAACAGGGTTTTAAAAATGCTGTGGCAGGGGCCAACAGAGCCCTGGTAGTTACCACGCCGGAAGTTTCGTCGATACGTGACGCAGACCGGATCATTGGTCTTTTGGAAGCGAATAACCTTCATAATATCCAGTTGATCGTGAATCGTATTCGGATGGATATGGTAAAACGCGGAGATATGATGTCGATTGAGGATGTGGTTGATATTCTGGCGGTAGATTTGATCGGCGCCATCCCGGATGATGAGGACATTGTGATTTCGACTAATCAGGGCGAACCACTGGTGGGCAATACATCCGTATCCGGACAGGCATATAAGAATATTTGCAGACGAATTCTCGGTGAAGAGGTTCCTCTTTTGGATCTGAATGTCAAAAAGAGCTTTTTCAATCGTATTTTTAAAGGTAAGTAGGAGGATTCGATGGGCTTATTCAGCTACAGACATAAAAATACCGGTACAATCGCAAAAGACCGTCTCAAGTTGCTTTTAAATGCAGAGCGCATCAATTGTTCTCCCAGCATCTTGATCATGCTGAAAAATGACTTGGTGAAATCGGTAAGTAAATACATAGTCGTGGATGAAAATAATGTGTCAGTTAAATATACGGCAACACCCCCCACACTGACCGCACATATACCCATTCAAGATACAAATATGATAAACACGAAAAACAGGAACAACAGGAAAAATAGGTAGTAATATGTTTAAATTATACAGGCTAAGGGATTATGGCTTTCGATTGGTTTTATGGCTGATCACAATTAGTGCGTTAGGTGTGCTTCTGGTCGGCAGTGCAATGCAGTCGCTGCAGCTGCGGCAGCTATTAGGTGTTATTCTGGGCGTTGTCTTGATGATTGTGATTTCATTGATTGACTTCAGCTGGATTCTGAATTTTTATTGGATTATGTACGTGGCTAACATTATACTGCTTTTGGCAGTTCGATTCATGGGTAAAGAAACATACGGAGCCACTCGTTGGATTAATATTTTTGGCTTTCAGTTCCAGCCGACAGAGCTGTCAAAAATAATCTTAATATTGTTTTTTGCTAAGTTTTTAATGGATCATGAAGATAGTTTAAATACCTTTAAAACATTGATAAAGTCAATTGCCCTGCTGAGTGTGCCAATGATCTTGATCTATATCCAGCCGGACCTTAAGAATACGATTACGGTAATGGTGCTGTTTTGTGTACTTCTTTACATCGCCGGCCTGAGTTATAAGATTATCGGGAGCGTTATATTGATAACGGTTCCGCTGGTCATTGCCTTTTTGATTTTTGTCACGCAAACCGATACGAACCTGATCAAAGACTATCAAAAGGATCGGATCATGTCCTTTTTATACCCGGAAGATGATGAGTATTCGGATGATAACGTACAGCAGAGCAACTCCGTCACAGCAATTGGTTCCGGTCAGTTAACCGGAAAAGGATACAATAACAACAAAGTATCATCTGCTAATAAAGGAAACTTTGTATCCCAGATACAGACTGACTTTATCTTTGCGGTAGCAGGAGAGGAACTGGGATTTGTTGGTGCAACTGCGATCGTCGTCCTCCTTTTCCTGATTTGTATGGAATGTATTCTGATCAGCCGGCGGGCAAAAGACATGTCCGGAAAGCTGATATGCTGTGGTGTGGCAACCATTGTGGCAATTCAGAGTTTTATTAACATCTGTGTTGCAACAGGTCTGATGCCAAATACAGGAACCCCCCTTCCTTTTGTTAGTAATGGTCTCAGTTCGATAGTCAGTCTGTATATTGGTATGGGATTGGTTTTAAATGTTGGACTGCAGAATAGAAAGTATCTTAGAGGAGAGAACCGGCAGTTATGAGCAAGCAGATTACACGCAGAAAAAAGAAAAATATTATTAATACACTGTTTTTAATATTGATACTGATTATCGTATTTTTATTTGGAATTCTGGGAATTATTAAGCTGCGGCAGAGCAAAGCACTTGATATGAGTTATGCATATAATGCAGAAGAACGCCTGTATGGGGAAAGTGCCAAAACAAATGTTCAGACAGCCCAGTCCTTTACTGCCCATTTATGTGTGAGTAATCAAGATTTGGGGCTGGAAGGCATTAATATGACTGCCGGCAGTGAAAAAGCAGCGCTTTTTAACATTGAGGAAAAAGAAGTTATGTTTTCCCAAAGCATGCACGAAAAAGCATATCCCGCCAGTATTACCAAGATTATGACAGCTATTTTAGCGATTAAATATGGTGATATGAATGATACGATAAGCGTAAGCCAGAATGCCGTGACACTGGAAGAAGGATCACAGGTATGCGGCTTTCAAGTGGGAGATGTGGTTTCGATGGATGAATTATTCCATGGGCTGCTGGTGTACTCGGGAAATGATGCCGCTATGGCAATCGCAGAGCACATCGGGGGCAGCGTTGAAAACTTTGTGGAAATGATGAATGAAGAAGCAAAGCGCATAGGCGCAACCAATACCCATTTTGTGAATCCGTCAGGCCTGCATGACGAAGATCATTATACAACTGTATATGATATCTACCTGATGCTGAACGAAGCTTTAAAATATGAATATTTCGTTGATACCATGCAGTTGGGCAGCTATAGCCTGACATTTAAGCGCGGGAAAGATGACATTCGGTATTATTTTGATGCAACTGACCTTTACTTAACCGGCGGGGAGTCGGCACCGGCTAATGTAACTGTCCTCGGCGGGAAAACAGGTACCACAAGCCAGGCCGGAGCCTGTCTTGCTATCTTAAGCCAGAATAAGTATGGAGAGCCTTTTATTTCTATTGTCCTTGGCGCTCAGACGAAGGCAATTCTGTATCAGGACATGAATCAATTGTTGGATAAAATTAATTCTTAAATTATTTACAATTTAACCATTGTTTTTTTGTCTTATATACACTATAATTATTTCAAGAAATGAAAAGTTTTTAGTGAAATTACATATTAATAATGACTGAGGAGGAAACTGCTATGGTTCAATTAATTATCGGGGATAAAGGAAAAGGAAAGACTAAGCAGCTCTTAGATAAAGTAAACTTATCTATCAAGTCTGCAAATGGAAATATCGTTTACTTGGATAAGAGTTCCAAACATATGTATGATTTGAATAATAAAGTTCGCCTGATTGATGTTTCTGAATTTTCGCTTACGAATAGTGATGAGTTTGTTGGATTTGTTTGTGGAATAATTTCACAGGATCATGACCTGGAAGAAATTTATTTTGATGGATTCAGGGAAATGTCTAAATTAGAATGGAAGGATATAACACATACCATTCAAAGAATGGAAGAAATAAGTAATAAGTATAATATTAAGATGATAATCAGTGTATCAGCAGAAGCATCTGAGCTTTCGGATACGTTAAAAGATAAAGTGTTAGTAGCATTATAATTGATAAGCAGCATAAAGGGATGAAACGATTTGTTTCATCCCTTTTAGTGTACTGCTTAAACTTCGCTGCGAGTATGTCTGCCCAATCTGCCATACAATGTGAATAGATACAAACCACAGATACCTATAACTGCATAGATGATTCTGGACAACCAGGACATGTTTCCACAGATAAATGCAACCAGATCAAAGCGGAAAAAGCCAATTAATCCCCAGTTGATCGCACCGATAATTACCAGTGTCAATGCCGTATAATCTAAACCTGATGTATTCATGTAAGTTCCTCCTATGATTTTTTAAAAACTTATAAATATTCTAACCATTTCCTAAAAATATATACATGTGCAATAAAACCCTTGAGGAATTATCGGTAAAATGTTAAAATAACAAAGATGTTAACAAAAGAAGAAATATAAGAAGATTTAAAAGGAGGCGCGTTTTGCGATCTTTTAATAAAAAAACAAAGCGGTCGAAACTTCATTTATCCGACTTGAAAAAAGCGTTGACTTTGAATATCGGAACGATACTTTTCGGAGCTATTTTTATATATATGATAATCAGTATTATTCTTTATCTGACGGCAACCAGAATCACATCGTACCAGGTGACGGCCGGACCACTGTCAAAAAATCAGACATATACGGCTTTGGCGATACGAAGCGAGCAGATAGTACAAGCTAATAGTTCCGGATACCTTACTTATTATGTCCGGGATGATTCAAAAGTAAAAAGCGGCGGACCGGTTTTTGGAATCAGCGATTCGAAAGAAGAACGGATTGCGGTAGATTTGAATGAAAATGATTTGGCCGTTATCCGCTCATCTATTGCTAAGTTTTCCTATGGATTTGAGTCGGATCATTTTGCCGATGTCTATGGATTCAAATATGAACTGGAAGGCAGTATTTTGCAGTATGCAGGCCTTCAGACTACAACAGTATCCAGTGATGATGGAACCAACGACGGGGTGCAGTCTCAGACGATCAGCAATCAAACCGTCAACTTTGCGCCTCAGGATGGACTTGTTCTATATTCTATGGATGGATATGAAGGTTTGACTGATGAAGCCCTGACACCGGATGCTTTTGTGCGAAAAGCAGTGCAAAAAGACAATTTACGAACATTTGATAAAATTGATATTGGTGACAATGTGTATAAATTGGTTACCAGTGAAGAATGGTCACTATACATACCACTGACAGAAAAGCAAGTTGTACAGCTGGCTGGCCGCGATTCCATCCGGGTAAAATTCTTAAAAGACGGCGCTACGCAGGTGGGGGAATTGTCAATCCTGACCAAAGAAAATGATTTTTATTGTAAAATCACTTTAACCAATGGATTGATTCGTTATGCGGCGGATCGTTTTCTGGACGTAGAATTGGTCACTAATACAAAGAGCGGTCTTAAAATCCCACTTACATCGGTAGTAAACAAGGATTTTTATGTTATACCAGAAGAATATGAGACGACTGGAAAAGAGCAAGGAGAGGCAGGATTCCTGCGGGAAGTTACGGATAAAAATGGCGAAGTAACTACTGAATTTGTCAATGCCACCTTATATGCAAAGCAGGATGATCTGTATTATGTAGACAAGTCCCAGTTTCAAGAAGGTGATGTGATCATCAAACCTGATTCAACACAGCGTTATGCAGTAAAGGACATGATGCCCTTAGAAGGGGTTTATTGTATTAACAAAGGGTATGCCGTATTTCGTAAAATTTCCATTATTGTTCAGAATGAAGAATACTGTATCGTTGAAACCGGAACCACCTTTGGAATTGCTCAGTATGATAATATTGTTATGGACAGCAGTACTGTAAAAGAGGAAGAAATCTTATATAAATAGATAACTGGAATAAAGGAGTTAACATAATGATTCAGGAGAATCTGGAACAGGTCGAAGAAAAAATTCAGGCTGCCTGCCGGCGGGCTGGCCGCGACAGAAGTGAAGTCACACTGATTGCAGTAAGCAAGACCAAGCCAATTAAATTACTGCAGGAAGCAATTAACAGCGGACAGATTGATTTTGGAGAGAATAAAGTACAAGAGTTGACCAGCAAATACGAACAACTGCCCAAACATCTGCGCTGGCATATGATCGGGCATCTTCAGCGGAATAAGGTGAAATACCTGGTAGATAAAGTGTGTTTGATCCACTCGGTAGATTCACTGAGGTTAGCCGAAACGATCAACCGGGAGGCAGTAAAGGCAGGGGTTACCGTTCCTATATTGATTGAGATTAATGTAGCCGATGAAGAATCAAAATTTGGTGTTACATGTGAGGAAACATATGCTCTGATAGAAGCAGTTGCAAAACTTCCCAATGTTTCTATCAGAGGACTTATGACAATTGCACCGTTTGTTGACAATCCTGAGGAAAATCGTATGATTTTCCGAGAATTAAAACAATTAAGTGTTGACATAAGAGAGAAAAACATGAATAATATTAATGTGGATATCCTGAGTATGGGAATGACCGGCGATTATGAAGTTGCTATCGAAGAAGGTGCAACCATGATAAGAGTTGGGACAGGTATCTTTGGTGAAAGAAATTATCAATTACAATGATTGAACTGATAACGTTAGATAGGAGATCAACTATGAAAGTTTTAGATAAGTTTTTAGATGCGATTCGTTTAAATGATGATTATGATGATGATGACGAATTTTATGATGATGATTATGAAGAAGAAGATGAGGCGAAGCAAAAAAAACGCTTTTTCAAAAAATTAGAAGATGATTATGACGATGATTATGACTTTTCAGATAAAAATTCATTTCAGACGAAAAAAACTGCGTCAGCATCAAAATCGGCAGCTAAACCGACGAAATCTTCTTCCAAGATTACACCGATGCGGAAAAGGACGGGATCTTCTTCAATGGAAGTCTGTATTATTAAACCTTCTTCAATGGAAGATACCAGAGAAATTGCGGATACTTTAATTTCACATTGTACCGTGATTTTAAATCTTGAAGGAATTGATGTGGATGTAGCACAAAGAATCATTGATTTTTCTTCCGGATCTTGTTATTCCATTGGTGGAAGCCTTCAGAAAGTTTCCAGTTATATCTTTATCCTGACCCCCGAGAACGTAGAAGTATCCGGCGATTTCCAAGAGATATTAAGTGATGCTTTTGATATGCCATCCATTCGTTCTGAATTTTAATATGGAAAAAGAAGTACTTTTAAAAAAGCGAATCCAAGATCTTGCCCGTCATGCGTATAACCGCAATATTGTTACCTTTACGGATTTTTTGGATTTGAATGAACTACATATCTTAAATAACCTGAATTTACGAGATGCCGGTGTCACATACCGGATTTCCGGTGGTTATAAAATGTCAGAGCGTCAGATAGCAGCTTTTTTTCCTGATGCTCTTTCTGATGTAATTGATAATTCCGCTGCCTCATGGAAGTTCCCCATAACCTGTATCGAAATAATTCCGTTATCACGAAAGTTTGCAGAACCATTGAATCATCGGGATTATTTAGGTGCATTATTGAATCTGGGGATTGAACGCAGTGTTCTGGGAGATATACTGATAAAAGAACAAAGTGCATACATCTTTTGCCTGCAGCGTATGGAACCCTTCATTCTGGAGAATTGTACACGGATTCGTCATACCCAAGTGACGGCGCAAAAGATTACGCAGTTTGATCAGGTTATCAAGCCGGAATTTGAAGAAATTACTGGTACAGTTGCATCTATCCGGCTGGACAGTGTGATCGGACTGGCATTTAAAACATCCAGAAGCAGCATGATCAGATTGATAGAAGGCGGAAAAGTGTTCGTGAATGGAAAGATGATCACATCCAATGGGTACCATTTAAAACCCGAGGATATTATTTCCGTTCGCGGTCATGGTAAATTTCAGTTCTGTGATGTACTTTCCGAAACGAAAAAAGGACGCCGCCGTGTTCAGGTTAATAGATATATTTAGCGAGGAGGAACGCCATGAAAAACCAATTGACAGTAAAACGAGAAGGGGAATTTGAATACCAGATTGTATGGGAAAATGATTTTTCCATGTTGTCTTCTTGTATCAAACCATTGAATGTGTCCGGAAAAAAGGCATGCATTGTATCTGACAGTAATGTACAGCCCCTATTTGCGGAAGTGATAACCCAACAGCTTTATCAGGTTTTTGAAACGGTTACTGTATTTACCATACCGGCAGGGGAAGAGAATAAGCACTTGAATAGTGTAAAGCAATTATATACCCATTTGATTGAAAACAGGTTTGACAGGAAAGACATTCTGGTGGCATTGGGTGGCGGAGTGATTGGAGACTTAACGGGATTCGCTGCGGCAACTTATCTGCGCGGGGTGGATTTTATTCAGATACCAACTACGCTGCTGTCCCAGGTGGACAGCAGCATTGGCGGGAAAACGGGCGTTGACTTTGACCAATATAAGAACATGGTAGGGGCATTTCATCAACCACGGCTGGTCTATATGAATATGACTGCGCTGCAGACGCTTTCTGACGAGCAGTTCTGCTGTGGAATCGGAGAGATATTAAAATCTGGTTTAATAAAGAATGCACAATATTTTAAGTGGATGCTGGAACATAGTGAGGATGTTTTGGCGCGCAAACCTGAAGTGTTGACTTCCATGATTCAAGAAAGCTGCCGGATTAAAAAGAATGTTGTTGAAAATGATCCTACGGAACAAGGCGAAAGAGCCTTGCTTAACCTGGGACATACAGTAGGACATGCAGTGGAAAAATTGATGGATTTTAAAATGCTTCATGGTCAGTGTGTGGCAATTGGTACCGTCGCTGCTGCGTATCTATCCTATCAAAAAGGGTATTTAACCAAGACTCAGCTGGAGCAGATTGAATTAGGCAACCAGCTTTATCATCTGCCATTGAAGGTAAGCGGTTTATCCATAGATGCGATCCTGACTGCGACAAAGTCCGACAAGAAAATGGAACAAGGGAAGATTAAGTTTATCCTGATAAAGGAGATTGGTAATGCAGTGATCGATAAAAGCATTAATGATGATGAATTACGTGAGGCAATTGCATATGTGACTGGATAATTGCCGAGCTGCAGATAGCAACAATGATGCATAAAAATGGGAATTTTAGAAACGATAGTTGAAGAAATAAACAGAGTACTCTCGGACAGGAGCTTAGAGAATGGAAAATATAAAGTTGAAGATTAAATATATACTGTTGGGAAGTGTAGGGGTATTTTTGCTGTTTGCACTGGACCAATGGACCAAACGATTAGCTGAAAAGCACTTGGCTAACGAGCAGGCAATTTGGCTGATCAAGGGTGTATTGCAACTGCAATATCTGGAGAATCAGGGGGCGGCATTTGGACTGATGCAGAATAAGATTGGAATTTTTATTTTTTTAACAACTATTTTTCTGATTGCAGCTGTTTGTGTATATTTAATACTTCCCAAGACGAAAAGGTTCTTACCTTTGCACATTATCACTGTAGTTTTATTTGCGGGGGCTGTGGGTAATTTTATTGATCGTATCAGAATGGGATATGTGATTGATTTTATTTATTTTTCCCTTATAGATTTTCCGATTTTTAACGTTGCGGATATTTATGTTACGTTATCCGGAATTGCTTTATTTATCGTTGTTGTATTTTATTACAAGGATGAAGATTTTGCGCAGTTTTCTTTAAAAAAGAAGGAAGAGAACTAGTACAGCATTGCGTAAATATACTTAATAAAATACTCACTATTTGCGCAACGCTGTACTAGGAGCTTTGGACAACACACTAACAGGAGCGTTATATATGGAAAACGGTTTTTTTCTTGTTAAAGAAGAGGAACATAATATCCGGATTGATAAGTATTTATCTAAGCAGATTGAAAATGCCTCCAGATCGTATTTACAGAAGCTGATTAAGACCGGTCTTGTCTTAGTGGATGAAACTGCTGTAAAGGCAAATTACAAGGTTCAGGAGGGGGATTCTATATGGGTACGTTTCCCTGAAGATGAGACATTGGATTTGGAACCGGAAGATATTCCCCTGGATATACTCTATGAAGATGAAGATGTATTGGTTGTGAACAAGTCCAAGGGAATGGTGGTTCATCCGGCGGCAGGACATTACAGCGGAACACTTGTAAATGCAGTGATGTTTCATTGTGGAGAACAATTATCCAGCATTAATGGAGTCTTACGGCCGGGAATCGTACACCGGATTGATATGGAAACCACCGGAGTGTTGGTAGTGTGCAAAAATAACATCGCTCATCAGAGCCTTTCGGAACAATTACAGGAGCATTCCATCACCCGAAAGTATCGGGCGATTGTCTGGAATAATATTACTGAAGATGAGGGGACTGTTGATAAGCCAATTGGGCGGCATCCGACTATTCGAAAGAAAATGTCTGTTCACAGTAAGAATGGGCGGAGAGCAGTGACCCATTATCGTGTATTGGAACGGTTTGGGAAGTTCTGTTATATTGAATGTACATTAGAGACCGGGCGAACGCATCAGATACGGGTGCATATGGCGAGCATCGGGCATCCGCTTTTGGGTGATGTTGCTTATGGACCGGTTAAGTCCCCATGGAAGTTACAGGGGCAGTGCCTGCATGCCAGGGTGTTGGGGTTTGTTCATCCTTCCACTGGCGAATATGTGGAATTTGAGGCACCTGTTCCGGAGTATTTTAAGAGAGTGCTGGATGAGTTGAAAAAATCAAAATAATTAATCAAAAGCAGTGTACGAATCCGGAAAAAAGTTTTATAATAAAAATATAAAACAAGTGAAACTTGCAGAAGGGACGTGATATTATGGCTATCAATACAATCATTACAATAGCTAGACAGTATGGAAGTGGTGGTAGAGAAATTGGTGAACTGCTGGCAACGGAACTTGAGATTAAGTGTTATGATAAAGAGCTGCTAAAAAGGGCAGCAAAAGAAAGCGGAATTTGTGAGGATATTTTCGAAAATCACGACGAGAAACCGACGAATAGTTTTCTTTACTCACTGGTTATGGATACCTATTCTTTTGGATATACATCTGCTGCATTTGCCGATATGCCAATTAATCAGAAAGTTTTTTTGGCTCAGTTTAATGCGATTAAGAAGATTGCTAATGAAGGTCCTTGTGTAATTGTAGGACGCTGTGCAGATTATGTTCTGGAAGATTATGATAACTGTTTGAGTGTCTTTATTCATTCGGATTTAAATAAGCGCATGCACAGAGTTGCAGAAAGAAATGATTTGACGATTCCCAAAGCAAAAGACCATATTGTGAAAACGGATAAGCAGCGTGCCGGCTATTATGATTACTACAGCAATAAAAAATGGGGTGATGCAAAAAGTTATAATCTATGCATCGACAGTGGGATGACTGGTATTAAAGGTGCTGTTGCCCTAATAAAAGAGGCCATTTTCGTAAAAGAAAACAGCCATGAATAATGGTTGCAGTTCAGCCTTCGGCTGAACCCGCAACCAAATAATCATCTTTGAATTCGATCCGGCCAGCCAGAGATATTACCATTTATGATGGCAGTAAACATTCGCTCCCTGGCTCCCGGATTTTCTTCATTCAGCTGTTTTACCAATTCTTTTGCATATTGGCGCTTTGTATATCCATCAGCTGGGCAGGGGCTTTTTTCCACCGGCAGATCATATTTGTTGTTAAAGCCAATAACATCTGTTTCATCCACGAACATCAGAGGACGAATTACTGTTAAGTTCATACGATCCAGATATGTTTTCGGAGAAAAAGAATGAAAACGTCCTTCGAACAACATGGACATCAGCATTGTTTCGATGATATCATCTTTATGGTGAGCATAAGCTACTTTATTACAACCAGCAGCTTTAATAGCTTCGTTTAGAGCACCTTTTCGCATTTTTGCACAAAGTGAACAGGGATTGGATTCCTTTCGCTCTTGGAAAATGATTCTGGCAATATCTGTTTTTACAATGGTGTATGGAATATCTAATTCTTCACATAATTTTTGTATACGGCTCAGATCAAAACCAGGATGGCCCAAATCTACGGTAATTGCTTCCATGGTAAAAGGTTTCGGATAAAAGCGCTTTAAACCATGGAGTGCGTAGAGCATGGTCAAGCTGTCTTTCCCGCCCGAAATGCCAACCGCGATTTTATCCCCTCTGTCAATCATCTGATATTCATCTATCGCTTTACGCGTTAAACTCATTAATTGCTGTAATTTCATGTAAATACCTCCAAAAAACGTTACTGTTCACTCCGTGACCAGAACCAAAAAACTCCCTATAAACTAAGTTTCACTTTATCTACCATGAGTATTATACTGGATATATAAGAAAATGAAAACTCTTTTTTTACTAAAGGAAGAATACTTCTTTTTTTACTAAAAGGAAGAATACTTATTTTATTTGGGTGTAGATAAAAATAATGGGTATTCTTCTGCTGTCATTCTGAGCGGAGCGAAGAATCTTTTTGATTCCATTTTTCGGATAAATCTTCTCAATTGGGATTCATCGTTTCGACTAATTCATTTTTCTTTATTCTTGTCCAATCTTTAATTTGTTTTTCTCTACATACATTACTTTGTTGTTCAGTTTACTAAAATATAGACATAATAAATATTTATCACCACCCAAGAAAGATTCTTCGCTCTGCTCAGAATGACAGCTGAAGGGTACCAATTATTTTTATCTACACCCATTTTATTTTTAAGAGTAGCATAACATAGACAAAATGTGGTATAATTTAAAAGATTATGAAATTCAGGAGGATACCATGAAATATCGTTGGGACAAAAAATATTTATATTGGGGCATTACCGCATTTTCGGTAATTGCAGCCAGCCTTTTATTTTATTTTGGTATCTTTCACATGAATTCGCTTCGCAGTTTTTTGGGAAAGATTTATAAAATAGTAACACCACTGGTTTATGGTGCGTTTATTGCATATCTTCTTAATCCAATTGTTAAATTTATGGAAAAACATGTTTTTTTTCATATTATGAAGTGGCGAAATATTAAAGTTACGGACAAAAAGAAAAAGGTCATCCGAATGATTTGCGTAATACTAACGCTGATTTTGTTCTTTTTGGCCATTTATGGGTTAATGGCAATGCTGATTCCGCAATTATTTTCAAGTGTTACCAACATTATCGACAACTTTCCGCGATATGTCGATACAATCCAAAAATGGCTTTCTAATGCGTTTAAAAGCAATCCGGAGTTGGAAGCATATACAATCGAATTTTTTGATACGGTGGGAAACCGGGCAGAGACATGGATGAATCAAGAACTTATGCCGCAGGTGAATGCATTGGTACGTAATTTTTCATCAGGGCTGTATGGAATTTTGACTTTCCTGAAGAACTTTGTGATTGGTGCAATGATTTCTATCTACATGCTTTATGGAAAGGAAAATTTCGCTGCGCGGGGAAAACAATTTTTATATTGTGTATTAAAACCAGAAACAGCTAACAATACAATTCGTGATCTTCAATTCGTTGATAATATGTTTGGCGTATTTGTGATAGGTGTGATCATTGATTCAATAATTATCGGACTGTTATGTTATATAATCATGAGTGTGTTCAATATGCCGTTTACTCTGCTGATCAGCGTAATTATTGGTATTACTAATGTAATTCCGTTTTTTGGACCATATCTGGGGGCAATTCCTTCAGCATTTTTGATTTTGCTGATCAGTCCGATACAGTGTTTATACTTTATAATTTTCATTTTTATTCTGCAGCAATTTGATGGAAACTTCCTGAAACCCAAAATATTAGGAGATACCATGGGGCTTTCGGGTTTTATGGTAATTGTAGCGATTCTTGTCGGCGGTGGTTTATTTGGTATATTTGGTATGTTTATCGGTGTACCAACGTGTGCTATTATCTGTACGATTATCCGTAATCAGGTATTTAAGCGACTGCACAAAAAGAATCTTCCTACGGAAATAGAGTATTATCGGGATATCGATCACTTGGATAAAGATACATTAAGACCAGTATCGGAAAAAAGGCATAGTACATCCTCATCAGAGGCGTTTCAATATAAAAGAACAAAAAAGGAGCCGTCAAATGCAGTAATATATTCAAATGAATCTGAGATAACAGATAAAGAGCAAACTGAAAATAGTAAAGAATTGAAAACAGCAAAAAACGGGAACCGAAATTGAGGCAGCATCCGGAGATATAGCAGAGCCACCTACGATTATTCTGGATGAAAATTTATCTTGAAAGAATATTCTTTTCAAGATAAAGTCGGCGGATCGCAGTGCGGCTCAGAATTTAAAATATATTCATTTAAATCATAGGAAAAATAGATAGATGCTGTATGAGCTTCCATTTATTAATCCTATGATTTTTTTATTAATTGGACAGAATATATAGTACCAAAACAAAAAGGAGGTTCTATGAAAAAAATACTGGCATATGCATTATCTGTAATTGCTTTATCCGGAATGGTTGGAGTTCCTATTTTTACTCAAGCAGCAACATTCACCCAAGAGGAAACCGCAATTGAAGTCACACAGCAAACAACCAACGCTGACGAGGTTGTGAAATTGGTCAATCAACAAAGGACAAAGACTGGCTTAAAAGCACTTACAGTAGATAAAAACATGACTGCAGCGGCACAGCTAAGAACAACGGAAATTGAAAAAAAATTCTCACACACCAGGCCGAATGGAAGTGGTTTTAGTACAGCTTTAAGAGATAAAGGTGTTTCTTACCGTGGAGCAGGAGAAAATATCGCATGGGGACAAAAGACACCTGCTGACGTTATGAACGGTTGGATGAATAGTAGCGGGCACAAGGAAAATATTCTCAATAAAAGCTTTACAAAAATTGGTGTGGCAAATTATAAAAATGCAGCAGGAAAGAACTATTGGGTGCAGTTATTTGCATATTAATAATTTGCTATAAGTAATAGGAATGGAACTCATCGGCAAAGAAACACTGCATTGGAAGAAGTGGTGTTTCTTTGCTGCTCTTTTTATTATAATAAATATATTTTTTTTTATTCATAAATTAAATGAAGAACAACTGGTAAGTATTTGAAGCGTTCGAAAAGGTCTTTTAATCCTCCCGCAGCTTTACAGCAGAAGCAGCTTTTCTTCTTCGGTTATCATCAATCGCAGCATAATGTTTTTTCGTTGTATTAACATCTTTATGACCAAGAACATCAGCCACAAGATAAATATCACTGGTTTCCTGGTATAAGGCTGTACCGTAAGTACTTCTTAATTTATGAGGAGTGATTTTTTTGGTGGTAGTGATTTCACGTGTATACTTTTTAACTAAATTTTCAACTGCCTGAATGCCAATACGTTTTCGCTGAGTAGAATAGAAGAGTGCATGCTCATGTCCGGCAATCGGTGTAATGCCGACACGGATCTTCAGATAATTTTTCAGTGCATTTTCCACTTCGGAACCAAAGTATACAACCATTTCATTTCCACCTTTTCGGGTTACTTTAATTCCATTATTTTTAAAGTCCACATCCTCAACATCCAAACCCACACATTCTGAAACGCGAATACCAGTTCCTAAAAGTAATGTAACCATCGCCAAATCACGATCCTTAGTTTTTTCATAATAAACCTTTTTTTGACCGGTTAGTTTTGCTCCGCAATTTTCTATGTGATCCAGTAAAAGAGCCACTTCGTCGGTATCAAGCCTGACAATGGCCTTTTCGTGAACCTTGGGCATATCAATTAGCATGGTTGGGTTTGTCTTTATCATTTCACGTTTAAAGTAATACGCATAAAAACTGCGCAGTGCTGATATTTTACGCTTTAGTCCACGTTCCCCATTAGTAATGAGCTGATCATCAGTACCTTTGTATACCTTTAAATACTCTAAATATTCTTCGATATCCATGGCCTGGATTTTGTCCAAAATATCTACAGTAAAATCTGTAATGGTTTGATTTTTGTATAAAGGATTTTCCTCTACTAAAAATTGAAAAAAGACACGAATATCATATGCGTATGATATTCTGGTTTTTGTTGTAGTTGTGGTATCAATGGAGCGGAAATAATTCTTAGCAAATGGAGGAAGCGTTTTTAAAACTTCACGCAATTTTAAGGTATTTAAGATATCTGTCTGTTCGCGATATGTTTTCTTATTCATATTCATAATGAGATGATTCCTTTAAATTATAATAATGATAGTATGTGTTCAATAAGTTAGTTTAAATCATAAAGATAAATCAATAAAATAGCAAGCATTTTTAGGGTTTCTGTAAAAATACAAAAATAAGTCTATTTATAGTATACTACATGTGGTTTTTAGTGTCAATCTATTTGATAAACTCGCATTTGTCGTATAGATGTCTCAAAGTGCTCTGTTCAATGTTATGAATATATATTTTGGATGACTAACCAGTTCTAATCTCCCGTCTCTGCGGGCGGCGGAATAAGGGCTGCTAAGCCTTTGGATTGGTTCAACAAAATTCAGTGAGAAAGTTCAGGGGCTTCAAAACTCCCTTGAACTTTCTCACTTTATAGGAAACTAATGATTTACAGTTGTTTTCTGTTTTTTGAATTTATACTATTTATGTTCTACTGAGTAATAAGGAACACAGATATATGTTCCGTGCTGTACATTAGAGCCATTTAAGTGATTGATCTGCTTTACTTCGTCAATATAGTCCTCTAAATTTTTGTATTCTTTTGAAGTATATTCTTTTGCAATACTCCATAAACTGTCACCGTATTCTACATATACACTTTTATAATATTTATATGTATTTCTCGTTAAATCGCTTTCGGCGTTAATTTCGCCGGCACTCATGGTAATTAAAACTGCTCCTAAAACTAAAACACTAATAAAGCTACATAATAGTTGACGTTGTCTTCTCTTCTTTGTATTTTTTCTTCTGTTCATAAATAACCCTCCATTTATTAAGATTATCTCATAACCCTCAACACGAACATTTGTTCCTCGCAAGATGATTATACCAAACAGAACAAATGTTTGTCAATACCGTTTTCGAACAAATATTCCGAATATTTGTTTGCTTTTTAGGTGGACTTATGTTAAGATAGTAAAAACAATCTAAAATAATCTATAACAATCCCGGTAAATTACTAGTATTAGAGGAGGTTTACATATGGCGTATGGTAAGATAAGTAAAAAACAGCAGGAAATATTAGAATATATTAAGAGCGAAATTTTAAATAGAGGTTTTCCACCAGCAGTTCGTGAAATCTGTGAAGCAGTTAATTTAAAATCCACTTCTTCTGTACATTCACATTTAGAGACACTTGAAAAAAATGGTTACATAAGACGTGACCCGACAAAACCGCGTGCAATTGAGATTGTAGACGATAATTTCAATCTGGTGCGTCGTGAAGTGGTGAACGTTCCGATTGTTGGTCGTGTAGCTGCCGGACAGCCCCTGTTAGCAGTTGAGAATGTTGAGAACTACTTTCCTATCCCAGCAGAATACATGCCAAATGCAGAGACTTTTATGTTGGTTGTAAAAGGTGATAGTATGATTAATGCTGGTATTATGGATGGCGATAATATACTGGTGGAGAAGAAATCTACAGCTCGTAATGGTGATATGGTAGTTGCCCTTGTAGATGATTCTGCTACTGTAAAGACTTTTTATAAGGAGAATGGTTATTACCGCTTACAACCTGAGAATGACTTGATGGAACCCATCATTATACATGGAGAAGTAGCAATTCTGGGAAAAGTCATCGGCGTGCTTCGCTTTATGCACTAAAGTTTTTCATATACATAAGTTACAAAGCATGGGACTGTCGCACTAAGTGAAAATATCAACTTAGTGGCTCAGCTCCTTTTGTGTACAAAAAAATATGAGCCAGACTTCGAAAAGTCCGGCTCATGGTATAAAATATACAAAACCCTATTACTTTACAGAGGAATGAATTCAAAGTGATGTAATCTCCACAGATTCACCGTCTCTCCAAATTCTTTCTAAATCATAGAACAATCGATTCTCTGTATCAAAGATATGAATCACTAAATCACGGTAATCCATCAAAATCCAGTTTGCATTCTGATAACCTTCTACTTGCTTCGGTGTGTATCCCGCTTTTCCAAGCACTTCTTCAACATTATCTACCATCGCCTGAACCTGATTACGGTTGCTTCCGCTGGCAATGATGAAGTAATCGGCCAAGGTAGATACTTTATCGATACCGATCACTTTAATATTATCGGCTTTTTTATCTTCTAATGCAGCACATGCAAGGCGTGCCATTTCTTTTCCAGTATTCATCATAATTTTCCTTTCTTATTCTCAGTCCAATCTTATTCTTAATCCAATATTTTTTTAAATGATATAAATTGAAAAATCATTATATTTAGACCGTTATTTATCCGTTTTTCATTATGCCTGATTATGCAAATTCCAATAATAATCAAATGCACTGATGCTTACAGGATCAATTTCCCGATGAGCTGACTTCAGATATTTTAAGCAGTTTTTTAAAATTAAATACATACATTCATCCAGATTCTGAAATGCTGTTTTACGGATAATATCCAGGTTTGGAGCTTTATCTCGTCCAGGTTCGATGTAATCTGAAATATATATGATCTTTTCCAAGTCATTCATTGCTGCTTTTCCAGTAGTGTGCCAGCGAATGCTGTCCAGGATTTCCGCTTTGTCTACGGAATATTTGTGAGAAGCAATCCATACACCTAATTTTGCATGCAGGATAAATGGATTTTGTTTTTCATAAGGAGTAACTTCAATATTATACTTTTGGCAAAGCTTTAATTTCTTTTCATTAGGAATGCATTTTGCGCAATCATGCAGCAACCCGGCAACTTGTGCGTCTATTATACTATGATCATGTACCATGGCAAGGGATGCTGCAGTATACATGACTCCAAGGGTATGCTGGAAGCGGGGAGAATCCAATTCCTTTTTTAATAGTTTCTGCATTTCTGGAATATTATATGCGGTCGTATTCACAAGTGCTCATCTCCTCTTCTGACATTAACGATATATATTCTTTTCTGTAATATAAGATATAACAGAATCCGGAACGTAGTATTTGATGGTACGTTCTTCCGCAATCCAACTTCTTAACATATTAGAAGAAATATCAATGTTCAGGCTGTCCAGTTTAAGAAATGAACCATTGTATTTTCGGCTTAAATACTGCATTTTTTCATCTAAAAGCAGGTCATTTGTATGGTTGCGGGCAGCAACGACAATTTTAGCTGCCATACAAATACGCGCTGGTTCTTTCCATATTTCGAAGTCGAACAGAGAGTCTGCGCCAATGATAAAATAATATTCAATATAGGGATTTTCTTTATTTAACCGTTCCAGCGTGCGGTAAGTATAAGAATATCCTTCCGGATTCATTTCTATCAGGGATATCTCAAAATGCGGATTATTTTCAATGCCACGACGTATCATTTCCAGCCGCTGTTCATCTGTAGCACGGCCAATGCGGTCTCTTTTGTGAGGGGGGTTGCCGGCCGGCATGAACAGCACCTTGCTAAGATTAAATTGCTCATATGCAGTCTCGCCAAGAATCAGATGACCAACATGAATGGGATCAAATGTTCCGCCCATAATTCCTATCTTCATTTTTTTTTCCTGCATAAATCCCTCTATTTTCTTAAGCCCTTGGCAGTGAAATTTTCTTTTTTTCGTTCTTGCCCTCTTTGTATAAAACAATCTTTTTACCAATTACCTGTACTACCTGTGAACGTGTTCGTTCTGAAAGTGCTTCAGCAATCGCCCGGGGATCATCCATGCAGTTTTTCAAGACACTGATTTTAATCAGCTCTCTGGCTTCTAAAGCTTCATTCACAGATGCAGTTACTTCCGGGGTCAGGCTGGATTTACCAACCTGAAGGATGGGATCCATAGTCATTGCCAGACTTTTTAAATATGCTCTTTGCTTACTTGTCATAATTTCCTCCTAATGAGATGGTTTTGTATATTGTTATTTATAATAATCAAAATCAAAACCATACATTCTTACCGTGTCGCCTTCTTCAATTCCAGCTGACTCTAAATCTTTTAAAATACCGCTGTCCTTTAAGAACTTCTGGAAAAAGGCAAATCCCTTTTCCGAATCCAAATTAGTGTAGCCCAGCATTTTTTCTATTTTAGGACCCTCTACGATGAATACATGTGTATCATCTATTGCTTGTTCTACGGTATACGGAAGGTTTTCGGTAATCAGGACATCTTCAGGGAAGAATTCCTGTTCAAAAACAATAGGTTCTTTTTCCATGGTATCCAGCAGACTTTTTACGTAGTAAAGCAATTCTTTTAAACCAACACCGCTGACTGCAGAAATGGGGAACACCTTGATTCCTTTTGGTTCAAATTCTTGCTTTAATCGGTCGACGGGATTTTCTTCATCGCCATCATATATGGCATCAATTTTATTGGCGGCAATAACCTGTGGGCGAGCGGCGATTTTTTCATTATAGGCACTTAATTCACTGTTGATCTTATAAATGTCATCAACCGGATCCCGACCTTCTGTAGATGCAGCATCGACCATATGAATCATAACTCTGGTCCGCTCGATATGCCGCAGGAATTCATGTCCTAAGCCAATGCCCTGGGAAGCACCTTCGATCAATCCGGGAATATCGGCAATGACAAAACCTTCACCGCCCTCCAGATCTACTACACCCAGATTGGGATTCAAAGTAGTGAAGTGATAGTTAGCGATTTTGGGTTTGGCATTGGTTACTCTGGAAAGAAAGGTGGATTTCCCCACGTTTGGGAAACCAACCAGTCCGACATCAGCAATAACTTTCAATTCTAACTGCACTTCCAGTTCCTGAGCATTCTGTCCTGGCTGAGCATACATAGGCGCCTGCATAGTGGCTGTTGCGTAATGCATATTACCATTACCGCCCCGTCCGCCTTTCAGGATAACCTGACGGCGATTCTTGCCGGACATATCAGCGATAACTTTACCGCTTTCTGCTTCCATGATTACTGTACCTTCAGGAATCTTCAAAATAATGTCAGCACCGTTTTTTCCATGACATCGCTTCTTACCACCCGCTTCTCCATCCTGAGCAGCGAATTTTCTTTTGTGGCGATAATCAGTCAAGGTATTCAATCCTTCATCGATTTCGAAGATCACATCTCCGCCTTTGCCGCCGTCACCGCCATCCGGGCCGCCATTGGGAACGTATAGTTCTCGACGGAAGCTTACGTGCCCATCACCACCCTTGCCTGAACGGATATATATTTTTGCGCGATCTGCAAACATAAATTACCTCTTTTCTAAATTGTGTTCCCAAAGATGATATCTTACAGGACATACGTTCCGATAAGACATAAGATAAAAAAGACTTCAAACCGATATGATTTGAAGCCTTCCGCATTACTCTGATACCGGAACGATAGAAACCTGTTTCTTATCTCTTCCTTTTCGCTGGAATCTTACAATTCCGTCTGCTAATGCAAATAATGTATCATCTTTACCGCGTCCTACATTCACACCTGGGTGGATTTTTGTGCCGCGCTGTCTGTAAAGAATATTTCCAGCTTTTACAAATTGCCCGTCAGCTCTCTTCGCACCTAATCTTTTTGACTCGGAATCTCTACCGTTCTTAGTAGAACCAACTCCTTTTTTATGTGCGAACAATTGAAGGTTCATATTCAACATGGTTTTACACCTCCTTGATTACAATCTTAATATACGTTTTACCGTAAGTTTTCTGAATATCCTTAAGTCCCAGAACCAATGACTGCATCAGCAGCTGTGCTGCGTCGCTTACAGGTTCTGTTATATGAAAATCCAGATATCCGTCTTTTTGTTTACAGTCGAAATCATCATCTGTAAACGCCTCAATAGAATTCAAAGTATTAATCATCAGAACGGATACGGCAGCACACACAATGTCTTCTCCTGCATCAGCATAACCAGCATGTCCTTTAGAATAAATACCTGTATACTTGTTGTCTTTGACAAATACCGTTATCGAAATCATAACATTCGGTTAAGCATTGATCTTTTCAATCTTAACTTTTGTGAACTGCTGTCTATGACCGTTTTTCTTGTGATAACCAGTTTTTCTCTTATACTTATAGATAACAACTTTTTTAGCTTTTCCGTTTTCAACTACGGATGCGGTTACACTGACATCGGCTACGTCAGAACCAACTTTTAAACCATCGTTATTTACTGCAAGTACCTGATCAAATGTAACAGTTTCACCAGCTTCTACACCAAGTTTTTCTACTCTAATGATATCGCCTTCAGCTACTTTGTACTGTTTACCACCTGTTGCAATAATTGCGTACATATGGCACACCTCCTATTATCATTACTCGCCAGATGCGGTGGCTTAAAGCACTTAAACCTCTCTGTGCGGCATACCCATATATAATAACACGTAGAAGTGCATATTTCAAGCATTTTCTTCCTGTTTTAAAAAATATGGTTAAAAAATAGGGAATACTTGAAATGAACGCAGTCATTGAGCTAAAAGAGTTAACTAAATTCTATGGTAAACAACGCGGCATTAAGGATGTAACATTCGCCGTTAATGAGGGCGAGATTTTTGGATTCATTGGCCCCAACGGAGCGGGAAAGTCCACCACCATCCGCACGCTGCTTGCGTTATTTGAGCCGACGGAAGGCAGCGCCACCATCTTCGGCATGGACTGTGTGAAACAGGCGAGCGTGATTGCGCGTGACGTCGGTTATGTTCCAAGCGAAGCGGCTTATTACGACAAGATGAAAGTCAAAGAATTACTTTCATATACCGCCGCGCTTTACAAAAAAGAATGCAGGGAAAAAACCGATATGTTATGCAACAGGTTGGGACTTGACCAATCCCGTAAAATCTCCGATCTGTCATTCGGTAATAAAAAGAAAGTGGGAATTGTCGCGGCACTTTCGCATTCTCCCAAGTTAATCATACTCGATGAACCGACAGCCGGACTTGATCCGCTTGTTCAGCAGACATTTTTTGATATATTGACTGAAGAAAACAAACGCGGAGCGACGATTTTCTTTTCGTCACACATTCTCAGCGAAGTACAGCGGTTTTGCCAGCGCGTCGCAATCCTTAAAGAAGGCCGCTTGATTGGTATTCAAGCTATAAAGGAACTCAGAGAAACCGGATTCAAAAAAGTGAATATTACGGCAAAAACTAGCATTCCCGCAGAATATTTCCGGGAGGATAATGTTGCGCAATTAACGCAAAATGGCGCAACCGCATCCTTTGTATACAAAGGTGATGTTGATATCCTGTTCAAGAAAATTGCGGGGCTTGACATTGAAGACGCCTTTGTTGAGGAACCCGCGTTGGAAGAAATCTTTTTACATTATTACGAATAGGGGTGATGATATGGCTATCTTTAAGTACGAAATACGGCAATTACGCTCTCATACATTGTGGTGGGCGCTGGCGGTATCAGTCGCGGTTATTGTTATACTTCCCGCTTATATAAACATGCTGACCTCAGGAGCGGTGAACGCCGAAGAGGTCATGAACAACAGCTTTTTTGAAATGCTTGGAGCGGATGTGAATATCATTTCAACTCCCATAGGCACATACGGGTATGTGACATCGTTCTTTGTTATTGCGGCGGGTATCAATGGAATGTTTTTGGGCTTAAAAACATTTACGAAAGAAACAGTGGGGAAAACCGCAGAGTATACTTACACAAAACCATATAAACGCAGCGGCATTTTTAGCGCAAAAATATTGGCAGCGATTTTATCCGCGTTAATCGTGGGCGCTTTCTATTATGGGGCTTCGGTGCTTTCGACGTTCATGGGCATAAATAGAAGCATTGACTTGAAGCAATTATCTTTAATCGCTTTGTCGTTTACGTTTATTGAGCTTTTCTTTGTTCTGTTTGGCGCATGTGTCGGAACGGTTTACTCAAAGATACGCACTCCGCTTTTAGTATCGTCCGGCGTAGTATTTATGTTTTACATTTTCTCAGCATATGCCAGCAAGGTAAACATTGACGCGATAAAATTTTTCACGCCATTTTCCTATTTCGGCGCAAGCAAAATAGTAAACAGCGGCGGTTACAACGTGGGATATATGGCGGCGTTAGTGATACTTTGCGTTATCTTTACCATAGCCGGATTTGGTACGTTCGTCAAAAAAGATATTTCATTTATTTCGTGAGGTGATAGATTATGAAAACAATTTTTTGCAAGGAATTTCGGCGCACGCGAATCGGGTTGCTTATTTGGAGTGCCGTTATAGCGCTTATTACCTTTTTTAGCATCTCTGAATATCCTGTAGTCAGCCAAAATATTGACCGCGTGGAAGAGGCCTTACAGTTAATACCCAAAATCGGACAGCTTATTTGCGGCGTATATGACATCGATCTCACAGTACCCATCGGATATTTTGCCGTAATGTATTACTGGATCGGATTGATTGTCTTTACGCACGCTATATATATAGGCGCGTCTATGATCGCAAAAGAATCACGCGATAACACAGTTGAATACCTTTTCACGAAGCCGTATACCCGGGGCATAATCGTGTGGGCTAAAATACTGGCCGGGTTCCTCAATATTTTTGTCGTCGGGGCCATAACGATCGCAATGAATTTACTTGCTATGCTCCCGGTTACAAGCGACCCAACAGTGTACGGGCAAGTATTTGTTTCCGGTATCGGAATGTTGTTCACGCAGTGCATTTTGATGTTGCTTGGCTTTTTATGCAGTGCGTTTTTCAAAAATTACAGATCGGGGGTAATGGGCGCGGCGACAGTGCTGATAGGAAGTTATTGTCTTATGTTTTTTGTGCAGAATATAGATATGCCGTCGTTAAATTTCCTTTCGCCACTCACTTTTTTCGCAATTTCGGAAGTTATTAGAAACGGCTTAAATATACTCTATGTCCTGATCTCCGTTGTTGAGATTGGGGTGTGCATTTTTTTTACACAACGGCTTTATTCCAAGAAAGAGATGATAACATAAGGCGCAAATTGAAATGCATGACCATCAATTTTTATAAGCCAGGGCGTGAAAAGCCTTGGCTTATTTTGTCCAAATATCATTCTAAATTGCATGGCTGAACTGTAATATAACTAATATTCAATCTTCTTGGAACATGCTATTGCCAGAGAACCCGGTCCAATGTGGCAGGCGATGCTTAGGGAAAGTGGATCCAAAGTAATGTCAAGTCCGGGAAAGCTTTCTGCTAATTCTTTGCTGAAAACAAATGCCTCCTCAGTATTAGCCGTATGAGCGATTGCCAGGTGCATATCTCCCCTTTCGGCAGCATCCAAAAACTTGGTTTCAAAATCATTTCTAATGGCATCAATCATTATTTTTTTAGCCTGCTTCTGACTTCTGGCTTTAGCGAATGCATCCAGTTTTTCACCCTGTATCTGCAGTACTGGCTTTAACTTTAAAACAGTACCTATCATCGCTGCAGCAGAAGTGATCCGGCCGCCCTTTTTCAGGTATTTCAAAGTATCAACCATAATATAGATTGTTGATTCAAACTTTTCCCGCTCCAGTATTTCTTTGATTTCAGCCGCTCTTTTTCCGGCAGCAGCCAGTTCCAGAGCATCTTTTACCGATTGCTTCAGAGTAACCGAAATCCTTTGGTTATTAACCACCTGAACTTTCCCATCATACTCTTTAGCAAGCCCCATGGCGGTCTCGCAGGAGGTACTTAATCCGCTGGACATAGGAATATGCACAACTTCATCATGTTCTTTTAATAATTCATCCCACACTTCTATAATATCTGCCGGTGTCGGCTGAGATGTGGAGATTTCAATGTCTTCCTGTAAATTCTTATAAAACTCTTCCTGAGTAAGGTCTATATCTTCGTAATGTAAATCCTGATTAATAAAAAATGGCATAGGAATCACCTGAATTCCAAGCACCGCTGATTCTTTTTGTGTAATACCGCTATTACTGTCGGTAACAACAGCAATTTTGCTCATATGCTCCTCCTTAATCTGGTATGCAAATAACTGAAATCTGAGTTATGCATTTATTTAGTAATGCTTATTTGTTCAATCAATGATTTTCTTGTTTTCTGTCTGGTTACTTCGACAATATGAAGTGGGGTGATGTCTATGACAACAGCTTTGACAAAATCATTTTTCAAATGGTTATGCAATATGGACAAAAGTTCTTCCTGATGCTCTTTATTAGTCATATTGATAAAATCTATTAGAATTATACCACTCAAGTTACGAAGACGCAATTGAATTGCAATTTCTTTCGCTGCCTCCAGATTGATTTTACGATATGTTTCCGAAGCCTTTTTCTTTCCCTGATACTTTCCGGTATTCACATCAATGGTCACAAATGCTTCGGTCTGCTGTATCATCAGAAAACCGCCTGACTTTAACCAGACTTTTTCCTGACAGGCTTGTGTCAGAATGGTTTCCAGTGAATACAATTTATAAAGCGGCAGTAAATCGTCTTCATACATTCTGAGCTTAGGGCCATCTTCCGGTTGAAAATCATACAGGTAGTTTTGTATGTGTTCATAAACTTCAGATGTATCGGTAATGACAGCGTCTAAGTTCTGGCTGCGGATATTACGCAGTGCATGAATATATTCCGGATTGGCAGTCTTGATCAGGGAATAGCAGCTTCGGCTTGGTCCCTTTTTGTAAATCTGGTCGATTTGAGAATAAAGATAGTCGAGTTCTTGTAAAAGGACTGCTTTATCCACATCTCTGGCATTTGTGCGTACCACTAATCCGCAGTTTTTCCGCAAATAAGGCAATATCAGAGCTTTTAGATCCTCTTTTTCATCAGAACTTAATTTCGCTGACAATCCTATTCCGGTTTTTTCAGTAGTCAGTACCAGATATTTTCCTGTGATATTCAAATTGGAAGTGACGGTTGGCATCTTTGACTTTATAGCTTCTGTGCGTACCTGAACGATTAACTCGTCTCCTGCTTTCAGGGTACTATCTGTTTTATATGAAGTAAAAAAGGGATGCTGCTTTTCTTCCATCGGATAATAACAAGAACACCCAGGGCTGATATCGATAAAGGCAGCCTGAATATTAGGAACTATTTTTTGTACTTTTCCGATATAAATATTGCCTAAAATGCTTGGTTCTTCAGTCTTTTGTATTTGCATTTCAACAATTCGTCCTTCTTCCTCCAGTGCAGTCACCGTGCAATGGTGGTTATGAATTGGAAATGTTGAAATGATCAGTTTTTTATTCAATTTCTTCTCCTAATGATTCCAGAGAAAGCAATTTCTGCTGACCTGGTGTTCCAAGATTCGCATAAACTTCCTGGCGATGAATCATGAAAGCGAATGGTTGGGGCTCTTTGTCTAAAAAACGGTAAAAGGCCTCCATGACCAGTTCGGGTTTCAGGTTCTGAACGCTGCCACTGGCAAGTTTCATAAAAATCCTGTTTCCTTCACAGTTAAGTTCATAAATCCAGGGACGGATATCTACTTCCTGTTCACTTCGTTTTGTTTTTTTGGAAATAGTAATAGATGGCTGAGCGAAGAATACTGAAAGCTGATCCGGCCAATCCCGTGAAGGAATCTTACCATCACGAAATTCCACATAATAATCAGCCGCAGCAACCAGTGACATTCCTTTATTGGCTTTGCCATCAGGAATTTCACGAACACTGATAACTTGTACGCCATCTGCCATGACCGTGTTGAAGCGCCGGGTCATTTCATGGCTGGGCATGGCTGAACGAAGTTCCATATCAAAGTATTCAGCGCTGCTGGTAACCCCTACACCAAGAGGTGAGGCGAAGGACATGATCATATGCGGGCTAAAGCCTTCCGTATAGGCAATGTCAATATCCGCCCTTCGGATTGCCTTTTGAAAATACCGCATCATATCCAGGTGTCCGATGAACTTTACAGCACCCAGTTTTTCGAATTTAACCCTTACTTTCAATGCAGACACCTCCTTTAAAGCTTGCTGCCCCGCACCCGGAACATGATATGCGGCAATTTGGCGTCACCTTTTCTTCCAGGGCAGTCTTCCACTCTTTCAGTAAAAATGCTTTTGTTACGCCGGTATTGATAAAATCCCAGGGGAAGATCTCTGTTTCACTGCGTTGCCGAAGGGTATAAAAATCCGGATCGACCTGGCACTGTTCAAAGGCTTTTTCCCAATGCTCCAGATGAAAAGACTCTGACCAGGAATCAAATAATGAACCATTTTCATATGCTTTTTGGACTACGGGAGCAACCCGACGGTCTCCCCTGGCCAGGACACCTTCCAATAAGGTTACATCTGCTTCGTGCCAGTTGTATTTGATACTTTTTTGATTTAACTGTGCATGGATTTCCTCCCGGACTGTCTTTGCCCGGTTTAGAAACTCTTCTTTGGTGCACATACTTGCCCATTGAAAGGGGGTGAATGGTTTTGGGACAAAGAAAGAAGTGCTGACATTAATCTGGCATTTTCCATTTCTTTGACCCTTGGGGATTTCATAATAGCGTCTGGCGATATTGTCTGCCAGATGGGCAATTGCTTTTTGGTCTTTTAATGTTTCGGTGGGCAGGCCTAACATAAAGTAAAGCTTCACTTTATTCCAACCACCTTCAAATGCCTTGCCGGCACCGTCTATGATCACTTCTTCGGTCAAACCTTTATTGATCACATCCCGCAGCCGCTGTGAACCTGCTTCCGGTGCGAAGGTCAGACTGCTCTTTTTAATATCCTGAACCTTGTTCATAACATCCAATGAAAAAGCATCGATGCGCAGTGACGGTAAAGAAATATTCACATGCATCCGAGCGCATTCCTCGATTAAGTAATTCACCAGTTCCGACAGCTTGGAATAGTCGCTGGAACTTAAGGAACTTAAAGAGATTTCTTCGTGTCCGGTATTTTTCAACATCTCGGACGCACATTCTTTTAGAAACTCAATATCCCTTTCACGGGTAGGACGATAAATCATACCGGCCTGACAGAAACGGCAGCCACGGATACAGCCGCGCTGAATTTCCAATACCACACGGTCCTGGGTTGCTTTGATAAACGGCACTACTGGTTTTTTGGGGTAATAGGTGTCTGCCAGATCCATTACAACCTGTTTTTGAATAGTAGCAGGAATATCCGACTCCAAAACCTGAAAACATTCTAAAGTACCATCTTTTGCGTATGTGGGTTGATAAAACTGCGGTACATAGATTCCCGGAATTTGTGCGGCTTTTTTTAGGAAATCCCTTCGACTGCCGCCGTTCTTTTTGTTCTCTTTATAAGCATCTAGTAATGCAAAATAAACCGTTTCACCTTCACCGATATAAAACATATCAAAAAATGGTGCCAGGGGTTCCGGATTATATGTGCAGGATCCTCCTCCGATCACCAAAGGGTCGGATTCCGAGCGCTCTTTGGCATGAAGGGGTATCTGACTTAGATCAAGAATCTGCAGGATGTTGGTATAACACATCTCATATTGGATGGTTATGCCCAGAAAATCAAATTCTTTGACAGGATCTTGAGATTCTAACGCAAATAAAGGAATCTGTTCTTTGCGCATCACTGCATCCAGATCCGGCCATGGTGAATAGACGCGTTCACACCATACATCTTCTCTTTGGTTGAACATATCGTATAATATCTGAATTCCCAGATGGGACATACCAATTTCATACACGTCCGGAAAGCACATTGCGAACCGCATATCTATCTCTTTTTTATCTTTCCTTACCGAGTTTATTTCATTTCCGATGTATCGGGCGGGTTTGTCGATTTTTAGTAATATTGTATCGTTTAAGGCCAGGTTTCTCATTTTTTCTTCCTTTTTGTTGGATTTGCACAAATTTCTAAGTGGCAATTCGATGGTTTGACCAAGGTTTCTTCCTTTGTTATCATACTTTTAATAGCATAGATTTCTTGTAAAAACCAATTCATTTTTCCTACCTGCTTTTATTTTGCTTTCTTTTTTTATCTTTTCCCACGATTCTGATTTTTTCAAGTTTTAGAAGCTGTTCTGTACGTTTACGAATAAAAGATTCCAATACAGCTAAACGCTCTTCCGGTAAATTATACTGTGGATGTCTCTCAAACTTAAAATTAATCATTCTTTTTAATTGCTTTAGCTGTAATTCTCCACAAAAGTTTTTTACTAAATCATCATGGGTAACTCCACAGCATGCAAAACTCCTCGCTTCCGCATATGAATCAATTCTTTCTAAATCTTCTTTCATTGCCGTTGCAAAAAGAGAATAACCGTTATCAAAAATAGGTGCACAGCCAATATAGTTACCAGTACGATTTTCTTTTAATAATCCGAAATTTCCATAATGCCGGTCTTCATTGTATATGAGTGCGTCAAAAACGAGCATACTCGCTAGTTCCTCATAATACTCCTCTCCCAGCTTATGATAAAAATCAGAAACTGCATCGATACCCCCCGCTTTCACAACAATCCCAATTGGAACATAGGCTGTGTTAATATCGGTGAAAAGTTCACAAGTAGAAGCAAGGATCCCTTTCCATTTTTCCAACCCGTAAGAGACGTGATGAATTCCCATGCACTGCGCCACTTGCGCTGCATAAAACTCTGAATACGGCTCCATGCCTGCGTTGGCAAACCCCTTGGTACCTCCTTTATATAAATAAATCTTATCCTTGATACGGCGCCATGCTTTCGGCAACATACCTTCTGTTGTAAACTCTGGGGATGTTGACAGCTCTTTGATCGATGTTGCATACCCCGTGTAAGCAACCAATGCCAACACCTCTGAAAACGAATTCTCATACAGGTTATAGTCTTTAAATGTACCATTAAAGTCTGTACTCACAACCCAATAACTATCATTTACAGATAAACCTTTGCATACCTCTAAAATTGCACGGTAATCTCCTTGCTGCAATCCATAAGAAGCTAATATCTCATGTACATAAGCTCTGTTCTTCGGAATACCCCGTCTTTGAAGCCATTTTGTCAGTCCATCCGGAGAAACCTCTAAGCCGGGTGGTAATAAAGCTTTCGCATCTTCATTAATATATTTAATTTTTGTAACCCGCTCTTCCAGTCCGGGTTTTTCAATCATAAATGTCAATAAAATGTCATCATAATTTTTTAAATGATACATCAGTCACCTCCAAGCAAATGCTCACTTGATTTAATTAATTATCATTCTATCACTTTCTGTTATAAATAACCATTGAAATTCTTATCCTTTTTCAACCAAGCTGTCTTGTCATACCACGGGGCGGTAGTAAAGAACCATGTTCCATCGGTAACAACGATGTTAACATCCATACCATCGCCATCATACAGCAATTTGAGCTTTTAGATCCACAATCTAACTATTGGACGTTGTAGTGTTAACTGAATGACATTGGTCAATGAACAGTAACCATTATTTGTTACTATTCACAGCCCATAGGGCTGCGAACAGTAACACGCTTCGCGATGCACAGAAATTATGCATTCTGCATAATTTCGCGCTGGCAATCCTCGGATTTTCTGTGACTTCCGCTTTGCTT
>Ga0153940_1000085_pt1 | contig 61398 bp, 121 predicted proteins | sample TSNJ024MetaG_FD_104736 | JGI IMG/M metagenome (GOLD analysis project Ga0153940, IMG submission 104736) | Attine ant fungus gardens microbial communities from New Jersey, USA - TSNJ024 MetaG | ecosystem: Host-associated > Fungi > Mycelium > Unclassified | place: USA: New Jersey, Brendan T. Byrne... | reverse complement strand
GGTAACACGGGTTCGATTCCCGTTGGAGTCATTAGCTAATAATTGAATAAGGCGACTTAGCCAAGTGGTAAGGCACGGGACTGCAACTCCCTTATCACCGGTTCAAATCCGGTAGTCGCCTCTCTAAAACCCTTGAATAATCAAGGGTTTTTATTTTTGTGTTGCATTCCGTGTTGCATATTTTTGAAGTGCTCATTTGCCTTAGCGTTCATTTCATTTGCCTTAGCTTCCATAGTATGCCTATAAACATTTTTAAGAACAGAATCATTTCCCCATCCACCACGCTGCATAATATACGCGTCCGGGATGCCTAAGGCATGTTGTATACTAGCTGAATAGTGGCGCAGATCGTGAAAGCGGAAATGCGGGATACCAGCTTGTATTAATATATACTTGAAACGGTTTGTAATATTATCGGGCGTCAATTCTGTAATCATCCCATTTATATCTTTCCATTTTTCGGCTACAAAATCGGGAAAATCTATGAAGCGGTTACCGGCATATGATTTGGGCTGTTTTATAACCCACTGATGATCTATACTGGTTACCATGTTTTTCTCAATATGAACAATATTCCCATTTATGTGATCTGTATCAAGAGCGCATATCTCTCCCCTACGCATGGGACCAAATGCTGCCAGAAGTATGGGAAGTTCCATTTCCGTTCCTTCTACAAAAGCGATCAACTTTTGAACTTCATCGTCTGATGGTATATATAAGTTTGGGCGTACTTTTTTAGGCAATACTGTATTCAAGGCGAATTCTGGTCTTTCCTGTTTCAGGACAGCGGTAATAAGTCCGTGAGTATTACGCACTGTCTTAGGGCTGTGCTTCTTGGAATCTTCATTGATAATCTTCTGGATAAGTTCCTGTGTAATATCACATATTTTAACATTCATTAAATCCTGTATTTCTTTATTTCGAATGCGCTTATAATCCATGATGGTCCTTGGAGAGAGGACAGAGGATCGGATATCTATATATTTGTCTAATGCCATCCCAAATGTGATTGTATTTTTGGATTTTCTGTCTTTTTTATTCATGGCGAATTCCGCAGCCATAAACTCCGATTCACGTTTATTGTCGGCTGTAAAAGATTCGTAGTGCCTCTTACCGCTCATATCCGTGTAGTCGTAAACCAAAGTCCTCCACTGCCCGGAAGGTAATTTTTTTGCTTTTGCCATATCATTCTCCCTTTTGTGAGTATAAAAATATACCCTATTGATGGATATACCCGAATATGCTATACTAATCTTGTACAAGAATAGTATTACGGTAATATATCCGTTAATAGTATCTGATGAAAGCCGTTCCTGGTTGCACAGGGGCGGTTTTTATTTCATTTTAATCCAGTATCTGGAATAGATACCTAATGTAATTCCACAACACAAAAGTATGGTTCAAAGCAGATTAAATAATTATCTATCTTCTTACAGTTTCCATATTTGTTCTTGTAACATTCCAGGGCTTCGACTAGAAAACTTTCGGTGACATTAAGATATTCAGCCATATCGTGAAAATTCCCACAATGATTTTCATAAGCATTGATAATTCCGATTAATCCAATCTGCTTATCATAGGCCCATAGCCTTGCGCGATATTCCTGCCTGCTATTCACTGTATCTGTTAGATCTATAATATCCCCAACAGATGTATGATAGTGACCGAGCTCCTCAGCCAGCACACAGGATTTTTCCACAGCGGTGTGTATTTTTTTATTGATGGCAATCTTCCGGCCGTTAATCAGTCCTCTTGATGATGAATCAAAAGATTTTTCTTTCACCGAAATACCAGTTTCATCCGATTCCATTAATAATTTTTCATATTCCATTACCAATCTGTCTCCATCTTTTTCAAGTCTTCATATATTAACGCTCGTTCTTCTGGATCCTCAGCATAATCATTGTGAGCAGCTTTTAGGATGTTGCTTCCAGAAGTACTGTCGGAAGTATATTGTGGTATATACGTAAGTTCTTCTACGCGTTTAGTGGCTTCATGTTTTCCTATGTCATTAAGGATGTCAAAGTAATTCAATATCTGGATCTGCTTTCTTTTTTCATCTATTTCTAATTTCATAGGAACATCGTGTCCCATTAGCCATGCTTCATTTACATTTAACGCTTTGGCTATTTTGTAGATATTTCTTTGTTTTGGTTCATATTCTCCGGATATATACGTACTTATAGAAGATTTTCCAATTCCGGTTAATTTAACTAAATCTGCTTGTTTTAAATCTCTAATCTTTAATGCTTCCTGAATTCTTTCCGCTATTGACATCATATAAACACCTCCTCAATAACTTTATAATATCATATATGTTCAGAAAATACAACAATTAATTGTAAGAACAACAAATAAAGTTCAGATAGGCGAAATTTAATCTTGACAAGCGAAAAATATCGTGATATCATAAGTTCAGAAACACGAACGCTATATGACAGGAGGTGATTACATGTCGTTCGATCACAGCAAATTAAGAGGTAAAATAAAAGAGAAATATGGAACTCAGGATGATTTTGCTGCTGCACTTGGTATTGGAAGAGTTTCTTTAAGCCAAAGATTAAATAATATTTTAGATTTTACACGCCGTGAAATAGATAAATCGTGTGAACTTCTTGAAATACCAAAAGAAGAAATACCAATATATTTTTTTGTAATCAAAGTTCAGGAACACGAACACGCCAGCTAGTCATAACCAGATTTCAAAATACTACATAATGGAAAGGAGGTGGGTGAGAGATGGAAGCTAAAGATATGTTTGAAATAAAAAAAGAAGCTTATAGAGTTGTAGCAGAATCACTATTTATAGCGGCTGATTATGCAGAAGCAAAAGCAGCATGTATCTATTATGAATGTACATGTGGGGAAACTGAGCATACGGAACATGCAAAATACTGTTGCGGTTGTGGAATGGAATTAAAAGGAGCCGCTGCGAACGGCTCTCAATAGTATCATTTGTATGGTTTTCCACATTCTGGACAAAATTTATTATCCATAGTCTTACGAGGATGACCACAGGATGGAATATGAATCATGGTAGAACCGCATTCACCACAATATTTTTCTGGTTCAACTGGCATAGGTCTTTCGCTTGGGCGTTTTTTAGAATCAGATTCTCCATAATATTGATGATAATCACAGTTTTTATTACTGCAATAAGCATATTGCATATGTGTTTTCTCCTTTCTTTAGTACTTAGTCACCGTGAATGACCTGTATATATAGTATAGGTGAGAAAATATGGAAAAGCAAGAAAAAATTAGAACCATGTCTAATATTATCAGGAGAGGAGGTAACTATGGTCTATGATAAAGTGCAGGACTACATTAAGTCCAATAATCTAAGCGGTAATAGTTCTTTTGAAAAGCTATGCGGTTTAGGCAATGGAACAGTAAGTGGCTGGAAGGACGGCAATCCCAGAGTGGAGACATTAATAAAAATTGAATCCGCAACTGGCATTCCTGTTTCAAAGTGGTTACAAGAAGAATAATACCACAAATACAGTCCCATAAAACGGACTTAAAAACAGGAAAGGAGGTTGTGTAGAGGATGACTATAGAAGAAGCATTGGGAATAAAGAAGCCAGCAACAGAGGAAACGCTTCAAAGCATAGATGATACTCTGAAGCGTATTGAACTTATTCTTCTACATCAGCAAAGCCAATTTTGCGTTTCGGACGATCCGGTTCCTTTTCAACAGAAGTAAGTAAGAAACTCATTTGTAAATACCTATTAAAAAAGGGGGTGTGAATAAGGAATGGAGAATAGTATAACGGGCATAGCTCTTGGATATTACAGTGAAGAAGGAATTTCCTTTGTATCAAAATTAAAAAATGAAGACATCGAAATCGCACAACAAATTATTGATATCTTAGCTGAATCCGAATTACCAATTTGCATAGCGACTGATATTTTAGAATTTTGCCGCTATGCACTTGGATTTAGCAGAATTGAAAAGCCTGGCAGAATTTAAATCAAGGGCGTGCGAGGATTTTCGGTATGCTTCTTCTTTTCAAACGCAATGTTTGCAGCTTTTATTTCTTCTAATGCTTCATTGTATTTAACTAATAAATCACTTGGAGATTTTTCGGTTAAATCTTGTTGCTGAAGATATAAGAGCGCTAAAGATTCAAATGCAGTCATAAATACCATCCTTTCTTTCATACTCGGCTCGCTACAGCCTGTAAGTACATTATAGGAGAAACAAAAATCTTTTGCAACAAAAAAGGGTGCCAGCTCCACACAGCAGACACCCAAGGACACTACAAATCACACTTGTGAGCGTCCATTTACATTTTATATGGATGTTCGCTTTCTGTCAACAAAGAAAGGAACGAAAATGAGAAAAAGGACACAAGAATTTAATCGGATGTCAAACGGCATTGAGACAATTGAGACTGAAAGAAGTACCTATGAGCAGAAACGCAGCCGTAGGAACGAAGATACAGACATGATGATATTCGTACTGATCTTTCTCGGCATGATGATGCTTTTCATGATTATATTATTCAAGTTTTAGATCGAAGTAATTTAGAAAGTGAGGTGACAAAAGGCAAGATAATATACCTACTTGGTTAACAGAAAAAGATTTGTCTGAAGGTAAAGAACTGATGGAAGCATTGGAAAATTTTTGATCTTGTATCAAAAATGGCCGCGAGTATCTATATTGGAGCACTAAGGGACAGGCAGTTGCTTACAGAAGAGAAACGGCAGCCTGCATAAACAATATATATAATAGAAAGGAAAGAATTTAGAAATGAAAAATAATGATAATACATTGGTAGACTATACCAAAATAGTAGTAGAAACCGATGAGGTATCCCCCATAACCATCGCAACAATAACATGTGATGATATTAATCCGGCAGATGGTTACAGAGTACGTATGACACCTAAATATGATGAAGCAGAAGATCATGTTTATTCCAACAGCAATGCGCATAAGATTGCAATTGCAGTAGATATTGATGATATCCCAATGGATAGAATGCTGGAGAAAGTAAGACAACTTATTGATTTATTAAAAGAAGCCAAGGCATTGGCAGATGACTTGACTTCTGGTGATATGAAAGTAGATTTAGAAATCAATCCTTAACTCATTTTCTATCTTATGTTTGCAAAATGGACAAATATTTGTTCCGATTGAGACCGCTATGGGCACTTTGCAATTAGGGCAAGCAATATAGTTTTCTCGTTTTTGCAATTGCTTATTGGCATCATTTATTACTTGAGTATTTAAATCTCGCATAAATTTTTTCATATCTGATTTACTGCCGAGATCATATTTTTTAGCCATACAATTATCTCCTCTCTTCTGTACTCGGCTACTGCGAATAGCCTGTATGTACAGTATAAGGGGATAGAACCACAAAATCAACAGAAAGGAGCACGATCCATGGCAAAATCAAAAATGCTTGCAACACAGGAGCGTACCCAGGAACGTATATTCCGGACAAAAGCCTGTATCTCCCGGCACATGGAACTAAGCGGTGTTGATGAGGATAAACTGGCCATCAGAATGAGGGTGACCAAAGAGACCATCCAGAACCGCCGGAAGCATCCTGAAAGGATGAATCTCAGTACTCTCTGGGAACTGGCTGATATACTGAAATGTCCGATTGAAGAATTATGCGGCGGTGCGCTGCCTGAGGAAAACATTGAAACAGTACTGGCAGCTATTATCAAAGGGATTAAGAGAATCTCATAAGCCAGAATCGCTGGACAAGCAGAAAGGAAAAATAAATCAAATGGATGAAATTAAGAAAAAGATATCAAACGCATTACGGGCATTGGGATATAACGGCGGTAAAGTAGCCTTAGTAGAAAATGACTCATTTACCTTTAAAGTATTTTTAAGCGGAAAATATATAGGGCTGTGGGACACAACCAAGGACACTTTTGTGGATTAGTCGGAGGAAGAAAGATGAGAAATATACAAATGTATATGCCGCCGCCGCTTACAGAAGAGGAAGAGTCTGAGCTCTATAGTAACTGGTCCGGAGATTCTTGGCAGATATTAGCCGAAAGAAATATTCGGCTGGCGTTACATACAGCGAACAAATGGCACCAGACCGGGATTGATGACGAAGACCTGTTCTCCCTTACTCTGTTCGGATTGACGAAGGCTGCCAAATACTTCAGACCGGAATTAGGGTATAAATTTGCCACCTTTGCGGTTGACGTAATGTCAAAAGAGATTCTGCAGGATATTCGCCGCCGGAAGAAACATAAAAATGTGTTTTCGGCAGATGAGATACTTTACAATACCCAGACTGGGGATGAATATACCTTAACCGATATCATCCCGGCGAAGGAACAGATAGAAGGGATAGTTGTCTTAACGGAGTTGATTAATAATCTGACAGCACAGCAGCAGGATATTGTGAGATTGCTGTGTGAGGGGTATACACAATGCGAGATAGCTATAATGTGTGGATGTTCCCAGTGTCAAATTTCCAGACTTCAGTCCGGAATAAAAAAGAGATTCGCTGCGGCAGAAAACGGAAGGTTTTAACATGAGATTAAATATGAATAAAATATCAAATGAACTGACTGTAGAAGATGCTTTATCGCTCTTCTGGCAGACAGGTCTCAGGTGGATACTTGAAAACGGAAAAATAATGGGATATGAAATACAAGAAAATGGAGAATGAATATGACTAATACGATTAATGAAAATAACCAGACAACGATTATGGGCGAAATAGTGAGCGATTTTACTTATAGCCATGAGATTTTCGGAGAAGGATTTTACGTGGCTGATGTAAGCGTGAACAGGCTTAGCGGCAATCTGGACATCATACAGGTTATGATATCGGACCGTTTGCTGGACATGAATGCTGATTATAAGGGTATGTTTATCAGCGTAAACGGGCAATTCCGGTCTTACAACCGGTATGAGGGAAGCAGATATAAGTTGATGCTGTATGTTCTGGCACGGGAGATTTATCTCGTGGAAGATGTGAAGGAATGTTCTTATTCAAATCAGATTTACCTGGATGGATTTATCTGCAGGAAGCCTGCACATAGAAAAACTCCTCTGGGCCGGGAGGTTGCAGATTTGTTCATGGCGGTCAACAGGCCATATGGCAAGTCAGATTACATACCATGTATCTGCTGGGGGAGAAATGCCGGATATGTCAGTACATTATCCGTAGGGGGACGGTGTATTATCCAGGGGCGTATCCAGAGCCGTGAATATATGAAGAAGATTGATGATGTGAATATGGAACGTAGGATGGCATATGAAGTGTCTATTAGTAAATTAAAAGTTGCGGAAGAGGATCGATAGTTAAAAAAAGTTTGCGGTCGGCTGCACAGTGCCGAAGAAAGAGGAGTACATGAACCAAATTGAAAATAACTTTATGTATCATAAACCTAGTGAAGATCAAACGGGTGTATATGAAGAACTGCGGTTAGAAGGGAAATCATTGGCATATTTGATTGATGCAGCTTGCCCAGACTCTCGCGAGAAATCATTGGCTATGACAAAATTGGAAGAATGTATTATGTGGGCAAATGCGGCTGTTGCGAGAAATAGAAAGGAGAGTGAGAGAAATCAATAAAGAAGTAATACGAGGTGATATCTACTACGTAAGCGAAAATAAATCTTATGGAAGTGAACAAGCAGGAAATCGACCGGCGATTATCGTATCAAATGAAAAATGCAACAAGTTTTCCACTGTTGTTGAAGTGGTATACCTGACTGGCCAGATGAAAAAAAATATGCCAACCCATGTTCTGATCAATGCGGCAAAACGCTCAACAGCTTTATGTGAGCAGGTACATTCTGTCAGTAAGAGCAGACTTGAGAGTTATGTATCTCATGTAACAGAGGTGGAGTTGGAAGCAATAGATAAGGCATTACTAATATCATTGGGGCTGGAAAAGGAGAAAGGAATGAATGAAGTTAAAGTAACAGAGAAGAAGACACCTATAGAAATCGCATTGGGTGTCGATGCAGAAGGGATGACCACGGCGAGAAAGTTGTATTCATTTTTGGAACTGGCAAAAGGACAGTTTTCGAGATGGGCAAAATCCAATATTCTTGACAACGATTTTGCAGAAGAAGGTACAGAGTATTGGGGGTTCGACATTAATGTCGAGGGTAATATAACATGCGATTATAAGCTTACAGCTAAATTTGCCAAAAAGCTTTCCATGACCGCCAAGAATGAAAAAGGTGAAGAGGCCAGGGATTATTTTATCAAGATGGAATCAAGTGTCAAGATGGTTGCAGAATCAATTGACAGCTTATCGCCTGAACTAAGGTTACTTATATCATTAGAGCTTAAGCAAAAAGAGCAAAATAATAAATTGGAGCAATTGGATGCTAAAATTGATTCCATTAAAGAAGTAGTTGCCCTTAACCCCAGCAGATGGAGAAAAGATTCCGCGGCAATTATTAATAAGATAGCATTATCACTGGGTGGCTATGAACACATTAATATAATCCGTAAAGACAGCTATCAGTTACTGGAACAGAGGATGGGCGTTGCCCTGAATATCCGGCTTACAAATAAGAAAAAAACGATGGCACTGAATGGCGTAGGCAAATCTAAAATTGATAAGCTTAATCAGTTGGATGTGATTGCAGATGATAAAAAACTGATTGAGGGTTATCTGGCGATTATTAAAGAAATGGCTATTAAATACGGATCAGCATGAATAATGAATGTAGGTAAGCAGAAAGGAGAATACAAATGCAGCTACATAAGATTTTATCGGATATATCATTCACAAGTGGTCTGTTAGGAATCGGCGGCATGGCCGGAGCGTTGGAACATGAATCTGGATATCTGATCAGTGCTATCCTGATCATTGTCTGTATAATCTCCGGTATATGGGCCGGTATGGAATCAGGATCATTAAAAACGCCCCATTGGAGCGGCAACTCCAAGAGGGGCAAACAAAATAACTCTACACGTGTATTATAGCACGGGACAGGAGGATTGAGCAATGCATTTTTATACATGCAGCACATGTAAAGATCATTTTGATGCCGGGGAGCTGCGCGGCGGGGTTTGTGAAGAGTGCCGTAGGAAAGAGCAGGAGCTGGAAAATAAATTGGAAATGAATCAGAAGATACTTGCAAGGAATGTTATTGAGCAGGCAGACGGACAACTTATGTTAGGAGGAATAGCGAATTGAAAATAGTAAAGTTAAAAATCAAGAATCTTTTTGGTATAAAAGAGTATGAAGCAGATGGTAAAGACAGGGAATTGACAGGTAAGAACGGAACTGGCAAGACCTCAGTAATTGATGCCATCAGGTTCGCACTTACCAATAAGTCCAACAGGGAATACATCGTAAGAGACGGGGAGACAGAAGGTGAAATCATCATTGAGACAGATACCAGTCTGATGATTGACCGTAAATCAAGAACTTATCAGACCGATTACAAATCGGTCAAACAAAATGGCATGACAATAAACAGTCCAGAGGCATTTCTGAGAGATATTATCTCGCCATTGCAGTTGTCTCCCATTGAGTTCATGTCAATGGATATAAAAGAGCAGAACGCCATTATTTTGAGCATGATTGATTATTCCTGGACTATGGAAACGATCAGAGAATGGTTTGGCGAGATTCCAACAGACATTAATTATGAGCAGAATATCCTCGCTATCCTGAATGATATACAGGCTGAGAATGGTACATATTATCAGACGCGCCAGGACATTAACCGTGACATCAGAGCCAAACGTGCTATTGTAACAGAAATCGGGAGTTCATTACCTCCGGGCTATGATGGAAAACGCTGGGAAGAGGTAAATCTGAGCGAACTGTATACGGAAATTGAGAAAATCAGAAAATCAAATGAAACCATCGAAAAGGCCAAGAGGTTAAAGGAGGGGCGCGATAATAAAATCCGTTCCTTTGAGGCAGACAGGGAAATAGCAATGGCTGCCTTAGAACGTGATATTACTGCAAAGGGCAATAATATTGATACCGAATTGGCTTCCATACGGGAAAGAATTAAATCCTTGGAGAAAGAGAAAAAGGGGCTTACAGACACCAAGAAAGACAAAGAGGCGGTTATCTTAAGTGAATATAATGAAAAGGTTGCAAAGTTTGAATCTGAGATTATATCTTATTCAGAGTATGCGGCTAAGGAGATCCAACCCGTTGTTTCCCTTTTGGAAAAGGCCGATACCTCCGAAAAGATGAAATCACATATCAATGAATGGAAAAGGATGCTGTCATTGGAGGAAGATATAGAGAAGCTTTCCAAGAAGTCTGCCCTGCTTACAGATAAGATCGAAAAGGCAAGAACTTTGCCAGGAGAAATATTGGAAAATGCCTCTATCCCAATTGCAGGACTTTCCGTTAAAGATGGATTGCCCCTTATTAATAATCTACCAATAAGCAATTTGTCAGAAGGCGAGAAATTAGACCTCTGTATTGATGTGGCAATTCAGAATCCGTCAGGGTTGCAAATAATCCTTATTGATGGAGTAGAGAAGTTATCTACAAAAATGAGAGAACGTCTATATGGTAAGTGTAAGGAAAAAGGCTTGCAATTTATATCAACAAGAACAACTGACAGCGACGATCTGACGGTAATGGAATTATAGGAGGATAATCCATGGCAACGAACGACAAAAATTATTTAGTGGCAGTATATAATGGACTGGAGAATGGATTGGCACAACAGATCAAGGCATTACCCAAAGAGTTCAATAAACAGCGTTTCTTGCAAAACTGCATGACTGTCCTGCAGGATGGACAGGCGGACTTTTCTAAGTGTGAAGCAAATACTGTAGTCAGGACCCTGTTGAAAGGTGCATTCCTTGGGTTGGATTTTTTCAACGGAGAATGTTATGCAATTCCATATGGTAATAACTGTCAATTTCAAACTGACTACAAGGGTGAAATCAAACTCTGTAAAAGATACTCAAGTAACCCTATCAAGGATATCTATGCAAAGGTGGTCCGTGAAGGTGATGAGTTTGAGGAAATTATCCAAGATGGTAAACAGTATGTCAATTTCAAGCCGCGGCCATTTAATGATGGAGACATCATCGGTGCATTTGCGGTTGTACTATATGAGAACGATTCTATGATGTATGACACCATGAGCAAGGCTGAAATTGAACATACGAGGCAGTGCTTTTCTAAGGCCGCAAATTCCAAGGCATGGAAAGACAGTTACGGTGAAATGTGTAAAAAGACAGTCCTCCGCCGTCTTTGCAAACTGATTGACCTGGATTTTGATACAGCAGAACAGTGCCAGTCATTTGATGATGGTTCAGAGTTTGATGTCAAAGTCAAATCGAAAGATACTTATAAAGCAAACGACATATATAAAAATGTTGAAGCAGATTACCGGGAAGCGGATGAGGGAGATAGCACGGATGAGTAATATCATTTTAAAGGAAAGAGAAAATAAGCTTTCTCTTCCGGTTCTCACACCAGAAAACTATCACAGCATAGAGGCTAACAGAGCCTATGTATCTGTATCACAGTACAAGGATTTTAATGGTACAACCGGAAAGATGGGTTGTGAGGCTTGTGCTATGGCTAAGATGCGTGGGGAAATACAAGTTGTAATGACAACACCGTTATTAGTCGGCAGCTATGTAGATGCCTGTTTTGAAGGTACATTACCGACATTCGTGGCACAGAATCCTGAAATTATTTCGACAAGGGGTGCAACAGCCGGTCAACTTAAATCTGACTATAAACAGGCTGAAATAATGATTGATCGTGCTGTCAAAGATGAAATCTTTATGAGATATATAGCCGGTCAGAAACAGGTTATTATGACGGGAGAAATCAGTGGTGTTCCAGTAAAAATTAAGATAGACAGTTATGACGGAATAAGAATAACGGACTTAAAGACGGTACGTTCCATTACAGAAACATTCTACGCTAAGGACCTTGGGCAGAGATTGAACTTCTGTGAGTGGTGGGGTTATGACTTACAGGCGGCAGTATACCGGGAGATAGTACGGCAGAATACCGGAGAGGTGCTCCCATTCTATATCTGTGCGATCAGCAAGGACAAAACTGACAATATCCCTCATCCGAGAATCAAGGTAATTGAGGTCCCACCCATGAAAATGGATGAGAAACTGGAAGAGGTAAAGAGCCAGATAGTCAAGATTCAGGAGTTGAAAGCCGGTTTATATGATCCGATCCGCTGCGAGGTATGCGATTACTGTGCTGACACGGAGATATTGGAAGGACCGGTAAGCATGGACCAGCTAATGGGGGAAATTTGATGAAAGATTCTATTGTTATCAACATGGAGTATGCTGACTACGACATTATCAGTGGTGAACCATGTGTGGAACGACATCATATCTTTGGAGGTCCGAACAGAAGCAAGTCAGATGAAGATGGGTTGTGGGTTCCTTTAACTCCTGCCCATCATCAGGGAAACATAAGCGTCCATAAAAACAGGGAAATGAAAACCCTCATGCATATAATAGGGCAGTTAGCCTATGAACTTGAAATGGTAACAACTGGAAAAACCAAAGACGAAGCCAAGGAACTGTTTCGTAGAAGATATGGAAAATCATATCTATAGTAAGTATGGCAGTTATCTGAAGAAAGGAAATTTAACGTGGCTCAATACAAATTCGTTATAAAAGGCTGTTATTACGGTAAAAACAGAACGATGCCGAGTCTGAACGATTATCTTCATGAGTGCGGCAGACATCCTCAGATGGGTGGGAAAATCAAGAAGGAATACCAGACAATCGCCGTAAATGCAATCAGGAAGCAATTAGGACGCGCTAAGGCAGTAAAACCAATACAGATACACTATGCATTTTATGAGGTAGACAAACTGCGTGACAAGGGAAATATTTTTTCATTTGCTGATAAGGTTATTGAGGATGCATTGCAGGCAGTCGGTTTTCTGAAAAATGACAACTGGGTATGGATTGATAGAATCCTTTCACCTGACTTCTATGAAGACAAAGCCAACCCTCGAATTGAGGTGACAATGACAGAGATAGAGTAAAATGATAACTGATTAACTAAACATACATGGGTTGTAACTTGCAGCAATAAGCATTATCTTTTGAGGAGGTACAGAATTTGAATTCGTAATATACGAATAACGGGCGGTGATATATGAACTATTTATTGGAAATAAAAGCATTTTACGATCGGCTCGAACTAAATCCGCTACCCTCACCTGCGATTTCTTTGTGGCATGCGTTAATGTCCATTGCAAATAAAACAGGTTGGCAGCAAGAGTTTACGGTAGCTGTATCAGTCCTGGTGCTGAAATCGGGATTAAATGCACAAGCAATAAAAAGGGCAAGAAATAAGTTGGAACAAGATGGGTATATAAAATGGCGTGCCAGAGGTGGCTGCAGTGCGGCAGCTTATCAAATGATTAGCATTGTGGTACAAAGCACTGCCAAAAATGTACCACAATGTGAACCACAAAACGACCACAATGTGAACCACAATGTGAACCACAATGTGAACCTATTAATAAACAAAACAAAACAAAATATTATACCCCCTATATCCCCCGTAGAAAGATTTGAGGAGTTTCTGTTATTGTACCCTGAAAATCAATACGGAAAGCCTAGAAACAGTACGGAACATGCTTATATTGATGTGCTATTGACGGGCAGTGTTACGGAGGACGAATTAATTAAGGCTGTTGAAAACTATGCGGAATTCTGTAAAAGTACAGGCACGATTGTACGGCGTTCGGATAATTTTTTCAAAGACTGCTTTTTTGATACATTCATTCCGGGTAAATATGTAAAGCCGAAGCGCTTAAAAAATAATACCAATGGTTTTACCGATTTTGAGCAGAATCAATATGATTTTGAACAATTAGAAAAGGAGCTGTTAGAGAATTGAAAACGGAATACATCACTTCTGAATCAGAAAGGAAATACAGAAAAAAGTATTATGACCTCAACAGGGATAGAATATGTGCATCCCAGAGAGCGAAATACAACCAAGATCCTGAAAAAAAACGGGAATATAATAGACAGTACGCCATGACGCATGACAGATCAATGTATTTTAGTGAACGCAACATGAAGAAAAAGGAGTTGACGAATGTATGAGTGATAAAAAATGCTGTGGTACCTGCCAACATCATGTATGGTATAAAGGGCCAGAATTTATGTGTATTTGCATGGAATCTGATGCAGAGGGAGAATACACAATGTATAACGAAACTTGCGAATATTGGGAAGAAAAGGAATAGCCATGATATTAGGAGGATAAAAGATGATACATCAATTAAAATGTGAAGCACCATATTTTCAGGATATTATAAAAGGTATTAAAACATATGAAGTACGTAAAAATGATAAGAATTATGATGTAGGCGATTACCTTGCGCTGAATGAAATTGAATATGTATTTGAGAGAGATGCATGTATGTATAAGTACACAGGTAATTCTGCATTATACAAAGTAGTACACGTATTAAATGACAATATGTACTGTAAGGATGGTTATGTGATTATGAGTATACGTCCATGTATGATAACTATATGCGGAGCCGGTAAGGCGGCACAAATATTAACACACTCAGTGTGAAAAACGGAAAGGAGGTCGGAGTTTCCCGGGAAGATGTACATCGGCTCCCTTCAAAAATGGAACAAAAAGAATATATTAGTAACTTTGTCCAGATGCAACGTTTGCCTTATGAAGTGAAAGTAAGGCGTGCAGAGCTAAGAGCAATAGAATTTTACGAAGAAATAGTTTATAGGCAGGACAAGAATGTCCATATATCCGTAGGAGGATTAGACAGCATCACATTATTATTTTTCCTTCGCCATATTGGATTAAACATTCCTGCAATTGGTGTAACAGTACTTGAACATCAGAGTATCCGCAGGATACATAAGCAGATTGGAGTGATGCCCATAAATCCAGCAATCCCTAAACACAAAGTTATTCAGGAGTTAGGATTTCCTGTCATCAGCAAAGCCAAAGCATCTAAAATTGAGCATTTGCAGACATTAAACAGCCCCAAACAGACATTTATCCATGCGATCATGACAGGTGATATGGGTGAACAGGGAAAATTTGAGCATTCCGATAAAATTAAGTTACCGGAAAAGTGGATAAAGCTGTTTGGTGGGAATTATCAGGAACACAGACCAGACATATGCTGCAAATGCGCCAATTTTAAAGTATCTGCAAAATGCTGTAAATACATGAAAGAAGATCCATGCGACAACTGGGCGAAGGAACATGACAGCTATCCGTATTTGGGATTAATGGCATCCGAAGGGGGACAACGAGAATTTGCTTTAATGAAAAACGGCTGTAATTATTACGGAAAAGATGTGATCAGGAGTGCACCATTTGCTCCATTCATGAGACAGGATATTCTGCAGCTTGCAATTGACTTAAAAGTCCCGATTCCAGAGGCATATGGAACCATAGAAAAAAAACAGGACGGGACCCTGTATACAACTAAGGCCCAGAGGACAGGATGTGACATTTGTGGATTTGGTATTCATTTAGAAAAGCGACCACACCGATTTGACCGTTTAAGAGAAGATAATGAAAAGGCATGGCATTTTTGGATGTATGAATGCTGTGTAGATGAAGAAACAGGTGAAAAATACGGGTGGGGAAGAGTTTTAAACTGGATTGGTATAGCGTGGGAAGATTCACCGGCGATACAAATCACGTTATCAGATTTAGGAATGAATTTAAAGGGAGAGGAGAAAAAAGTAAATGAAAGCAGCCAAAGCAGCCTGCGCAACAAGCAATGAAATAAAAATAGCACTTGCAAAAAAGCACGGAAATAGTGAATTTTTTATAACGGAGTGTAAAAACGGACCAACCAGAACGGGCATGCTGCAATTTGACGGCATTGCCATATATAAGAGCTGGGCACACCCCAATATTGTAGGTTATGAGATCAAGGTAAGCCGCAGCGACTTCCAAAGAGACAATAAGTTTTTTGGATATATGCCATACTGCCATGAACTATATTTTGTTGTACCCACTGGACTGATTGATCGAATGGAGCTACCGAATGATATCGGACTCATATTTTACAATCCAGAAAAGAAGTCGCTGACAACGAAGAAAAAAGCCATACACCGGAATATTGAAATTAATGCGGATATGCTCCTTTATATAATCATGAACAGGCTGGAAAGTGACCGTCTCCCGTTTCATACATCAAAAGCGGAATATTGGCAGGATTGGCTTGAAAATAAGATTACCAATCGTGACCTTGGATACCAGGTGAACTGCAAGCTGCTTAATCAAATCCAGGAACTTGAAAAGGAAAACAGCAGATACCGGCGTTTCAAGGAAGAGCAAAGCGAACTAAGTCAAATCAGGGAGATATTAAAAAAACACAATCTCAGCACATGGCGCAATGCACCGCAGGTTATTGATGTAGCTCTAACGCGCTCGTATCCCGTAGAGCTCGACAACCTTCAGGCCGGACTCAGAGAATCTATTGAAGTCATTGAAAGACTCAAGAATAGTAGTAAACAGAATGAAGAAATTATATAAAGGAGGTTAAAGGAGGGCGCGGATGTACATTTATTTGTGTGTAACAGCGGATATATACGAGCTGCCTATAGCAGTAGCGGACAATTCGGGGGAGTTGGGGAAGATGCTGGGCGCAAGGCGAGAGACCATCAACAGTGCCATATACCATTCCAGAAAAGACGGGTGGAACAGCATATATAAGCGTGTGAATGTTGAGGAAGGAGAAGATTATGAAGAATAAATTGATTGATTTGAATAACCATCTGTTTACGGAAATGGAACGCCTGTGTGATGAAGACCTAAAAGGTGATGATCTGCTGAAAGAAATAGAACGAGCTAAGGCCATCACTGGGGTGGCTTCCCAGATTATAGCTAACGGTTCCCTTGCTTTGAAAGCGGAGCAGTTCAAGAGTGAAGCCATATCAGCTAAAGAAGCCAAGGTACCAAAGTTCTTGGAGGGCGACTGATGAGGCGATATACACAGGAAGAAAAAATGTTCCTGAAAGATTATGCTTCAGGTCATAGCCATCAAGAAATAATGGAGGAGTTTAACAGACGCTTCTCTTCACCGGTAAAAATAAGCCAGGTTAAGTCATTCCTCCATAATAATAAATTATCTACCGGAAGAACGGGAAGATTTGAGAAAGGTCATGTCCCAGCAAATAAAGGGATGCATACTGGCGGATGGGAACCTACACAGTTCCGGAAAGGTCATATGCCAGCAAATCATAAGCCGGTAGGTACAGAGGTCATACACAGGAATAGTAAGAGAGATGAACAGTACATATATGTTAAAGTGGCCGAACCGAAATCATGGCGGATGAAACATATCCTGGTGTGGGAGAAACATAACGGTCCGGTGCCTAAGGGGAATATTATAATCTTCCTGGATGGCAATACCCTGAATACTGATATCAGTAATCTCACGATGATAGATCGGAAGGTGCATGTCCGGATGAATCAAATGGGGTTGCGTTACTTGGATAAGGATAGCACAGTATCTGGTATACATGTAGCTGAGTTGATGTTAAAGATAGCGGAAGCAGGAAGAAGATAAATAATAATATAGCTGATAAAGCTGTCAGGATATGACTGTAGTCTGTACCAAGATATCCGGATGGAACAAGGTACAGATGCCAGCCAGGGCACAGAATAACTTAAGGAGGATGTAAAATCTATGGATGAACTACTGAAAATAATGGAATCTATGAAGGGGTATGTATGTGACACCCTGTGCCGGTACCCGAATGAGGCGGCAGATCGGGAGAAACTGGATGAGATATGTGAAATATGTGAAATGAATAAATATACGTCAGATATCCTGAACTTTGAACGGATGACAACAGTTTATCACACTGGGGATGATACTTTTATTACACGGTGTTGTGAAACGGACATAACTAACACTGATTATAAATACTGTCCTGATTGCGGGCGTAAACTGGGGGTAATTATTGAAATTCAGTAAATAGGGAAAGGAGAGCAGGAGAAGCGAATGAGTATATCAGTGTTATTAGTTGAAACTCCGGAATGTTGTGAATTGTGCAGATTTATTAGCTATGAACCGGTGAGCAGATGTAGTGTAGTTCCTTATAAGATATCAAAAATCAATGATAGATTTAATAAGCTTAATAGTTGCCCTTTGCATGCGTTGCCGGAAAGAAAAGAGATAATACCAATTAATGCAGAATCATATGTAAATGGTTGGAATGAGTGTATTGATAAGTTACTAAATTAAAAGTTAGAAAAGAAAGGAGAAAGCATGATAAAAACTAAAATCGATTGGTGTGACAGCACATGGAATCCGGTAACTGGATGTTTGCACGGGTGTACATATTGCTATGCCCGGAACATAACGCAAAGGTTCGGAGGATGGAAGTACACACCGGGCATGGCTCGGATAAATATAACTGACGACAAAACTTATATCGCTCCTATTAAAGCATACTACGGAGAAGCAAGCGAAACAGAGCACGGAACGATAGCCGATATAAAAGACCCATTTTTAACACCAGAATGCCACAAAGCTCCCTTTCCATTTGGCTTTACCCCGACTTTCCACCGTTATCGCCTTGATGACTATAAGGATAAAAAAGGCAGAAATATCTTTGTATGCTCTATGGCTGATTTATTTGGTTCATGGGTACCGGATGAATGGATTCAGGAAGTATTCAAGGCTTGTGAGGCAGCTCCACAGCATAGATATTTGTTTCTGACGAAGAATCCGGAGCGGTATAAAGAATTTGAGCGTTATTATCACAGCAATATGTGGCTTGGAATGTCATATACACATATGGTTGATGGCATTATACCAGGTGCGCGAGACATTCTTGGGGTTCACAATCAAAATCTATTTATGAGTCTTGAACCTATACTTGAGCCCTTACATTTTGGAGTAATGAAATACTATATTAAGTGGGCGATATTGGGAGCTGAAACCGGCAACCGTAAAAACAAAATCATTCCTAAATATGAATGGATTAAAAACATCGTTGATGAGTGCCGTACTGTCAATATACCTGTATACATGAAAAACAGTCTGGCACCGATTTGGGGGGAACCGTTGATACAAGAATTCCCATGGTAAATTCTTGTATAAGGAGCGAAACATATGGCTACAAGTACAGATAATATAATATGCCCTTATTGCATGAAAAAGCATAGTAAATCTGCGGCATTAGGTGCTGGCGGTTTAATTAATATTAGTGGCACAACAAGAAACATGACATGCGAACTGTGCGGTGAATGGTTTGAGGTCATTGTTGATGTGACAATAAAATTTAAGACCATAAAATAAGTAAAAAATAATTTAACTTAATAACAGGAAAGGAGCCGGAACCCTTCCGGAAAATGGCGCGCCGGGTTCCTTTCAAAAATATGATAACAGACATTTCTAATACTAGTAATAAATACGACATAATTTACACAGACCCTGCTTGGGCACAGACAAAAGGAAATGCGAGGAAATGCAGACCGAAGCAGGGAAAAGAACTGGATTATAGGACTTGTAGTCTTAATGAAATCAGTGAAATACATAGGCAAGTAAGTGAATTATGTAACCAAAAACACAATATTTTTATGTGGACGATAGATAAATATTTACATCAGTCAGAGCAAATGATGAAAGAACTAGGATATGAATTACACGCAAGAATGATTTGGGATAAGGAAAACGGCATTGCCCCGGCATTTACAGTGCGCTTTTCGCATGAATATTTATTATGGTTTTATCGAAAAGGAAATATTTTAATGCCTTGTGATGAACAAAAGGGGAAGTATACTACAGTCTTAAGAGAACCATCAACAAAGCATAGTAAAAAGCCTGTATGTGCCTATGAAATGTTGGAGGATATGTTTCCCAATGCGAAAAGACTTGAAATATTTGCAAGAAATGAACGCACAGGGTGGGATTGTTGGGGGGATGAAGTTTAGTAAATTAAAATTAGTGAAGAAATGAGGTCAGCGTATCCATGGATATTTTTATAAAAGCTTACCGCAGAAAAACAAGTGAAGCACTGGATATTAGCAACGATGATAAATATCGTTTATCAGTATCAGAAAAAGGAAAACTATATATATGTTCTTTAACAGAAACAGATGAAGATGGATGGAATAAACAACTTGATGTTAATTTCGAAATTGTTGCTCGATAAATGATAATTTTTTTGGAGGTGGATCATGAAAGCAGTATTGATTATGGATATGCCTGTAAATTGTTGTGAGTGCGAAATATTATCATCTTGTCCTATTAAGCAGATACCATATGAGGATAATGTAGAGCGACATGTGGATTGTCCGCTAAAGGAACTTCCCTCTGAAAGGGAAGTAAGTGGAAGATGTAAGGATGATGACTTTTCTATGTCTTATAAGACTGGTTGGAATACTTGCTTGAATAAATTATTAAATTAAAATTTATGGAGGATTATGATGGATAATAAAGATTTAATAGAAGAATTATTAAAACTAAATAAATATGTAGAAATACTCCGCAATCCAGATGATTTTTTTCATCATATGAATGGTCATATTACAGAACTATCTTTTGTTTTGGCTAGTTTTGAGGTATCAACAAATACTGAACAAATTATAGATGCATTGAAAAAACAGATTGCAATAAGGGCAAAAGAAGATAATTTCTGCTTACTGTGCGATATGTATCTTAAAGATGATAATGGTGTTGAAGGCGAATACTGCCCAAATTGCGGACAAAGGTATACGTGGGATGATAATAATTTACAATATGCTGATCAAGATGGCTTAGAGTCAGCTCTTGCACCTGCTACATAATTCAAATCACAGGAGGACTGAAAAATGAACTTAAATAAAAAAGAATTACAGGAAGAAAATGAAGCTCTGAGAATTGAACTTGAGGATTATAAGAAGCAAGTAGAAGAATTACAATCCAAATACAATAATTGTATGAACGACATTGCGCAAAATAAAAAAATAAATTGTAGTCTCCTTGATAAGGCTTCTGATTTGGAAAAAAGAATGAAAGATTCCCAAAACCAAGCAGCAGAGTATAAAAAAGAACTTGATAATCTTTCCGATACAAAGACCGTTATTAATAAGATTATGGACATCCTGAGAAGTCCGCATAATGATTACCAGAGGGTTGTCAATGAGCTTAATGACAGGCTTAGCCAAGAGAAATCACGCGCTGATGCATTGGACCAAGAATTGAGAAATATCCAGTATGATATCCAGCAAATTAAATTTCTTGACGGCAAGGTGCAGGCGTATGAGGCAATGTTTCGAGTTAATCCGGTCAGAGCTGCATGGGGAGATATTGAGCCAGGCGAAATGCCAGAATGATAATATAGGAGGGCAGAGTATGTGTAATGATTTTGAGTGTATTCATGATCACTGTGGCATATGTAGCTATACAGATGCTGACTGTAATTATGAGAGTTGCGATAGTTGGAGCGATTGTTCGGAATGCACATGTGGTTCTTCAATATGTTTTCCCGACAATTAAAATTAAAAGGAGAAAGAAAAAAATGCATGAATTGGAACCCGTATAAAATAAAACAGTTTATTTTGATATGTTCCGGGTTGAGCGCGGAAGAGAAAAACTCTGCCGCTGCAAAAAGCCCAAATACGAGATAGACACAGTCAACAGAATCGTGATGTGTACCAGGTGCGGTAGTATAACAGATCCCTTTGACGCTCTCCTGAATCTATCTCAAAATTGGGAGAGATATGAGGAATACCAGGAAACAGCATTGAAAAAATGCCGAGTATATGGGGAGATGGCAGACAAAGAATTACGTAGGCGGTTTAGGAACAAGATATTTAAGGATTTGGAAAAGCAGTATTTTCAGGGTTTGCTTCCCCATTGTCCTAACTGTGATGAGCTTATAGACCCAGTAAAAATGACATGATGGACACGTAAATAATAAGTTAGGAGAATATAAAATGTTGAAATTAATGAATTATGAAGGGTGTGGTAATTGTGAAAAACGTGGAAGTGATTTTGATTGTACAGCACATACCAAACAAGTAGAAATCGCATTTCTAAAACCGCAGTTTTGGGATAATTGTTGTGGAGATATGGTAGTAGTTTTTAGGGAAGGTGATAAGGCAAAAGGTTTTGCTGTAATAGATGATAATAAAGTCTATTGCGTAACGGCTGAATCAACGGTATACAAAGATGTTACTGATTTTGTAGATTTGGAAGATGTAGAAATAATAATAATAATTTAAAGGAGGTTCGGGAGTATGAATAAAATGTTCGGGATGAGAATGACTGCTGTAGCAAAAGAGGATTTTACTTTTTCGGCAGAAAAGTGGACTAAAGGCAAGGAATACGAGCTGATATATGACGAACTTGGTGGAATGATTTCTTTATCCTGTGATGACGAATATGTTAGCCATTGGTCAGTATCAGCATTTGATATAATAAAGGATAATTTTGATGTAACTAAAAATTTAACGGCAGAGCCGGGAAAGGATGGAAAATGTCAGTAAACTTATTTGATTCAGGCACCGGTTGCGCAACGCACGGAGATATAAGCTGCGGAATATGCGGTACTGCATACAACCAAGGGAATGATGAAAGCGAAGATTATAGCGGTGAAGCCGTTACATACACAGAATTTGCTGGTATATGCGTATGCGGTGTATGCTTCCCAAGAGTGGAAAAAGAAATCTTTTCAAGAATGGATGATATAATCCCGTGGTATCGTAAGCTTTTAACGATTCAAAAGGAAAAAATAGAAGGAAGATTAAAAGGACTAAAATAAGATTTACGACTGATGTCGGGAAAGGAATAAACATGGAGCCACGTTACGAATTAGAAAAAGAATCAATGTGTTATGGTTGTCCATTATATCGCCACTGGACAGATTCAGACGACCCAGAAGCTTTTAGGGATGGCGACATGGACGAAAACGGAGGGGTGTGTGACACGATTATCCCATGCTTCGGCGGTGATCTTAATACATACGCAAAAAAGTAAATTGAAATTAAGGAGGAAAGAAAGATATATGGAAAACAAAGAATTATTTGTTGATGGAAAGCCTAATTTGATGCACTGTCCATTTTGTGGAAAACCTGTAGAAATCCATGGTGGCCCCGAAGAATGGAGCCCAACCTTCTATGACCCGGATAGTGGTGGTGACCCATATTATGTAGACTGTAATTGCGGATTACACTTTTCTATCGGTTGTCGCGAAATAGAAGAAGTTATAAAGGCATGGAATCATAGGCATGAGCTGGCAAGATTAAGCAATCTTTTAGAGCAAGTAGCAGAAGAAATTGAAAATCTGCATGGTAGAGAGACCGAAGTATCAGAAAAAATAAGGCAACTGATTTGAATTTTAACGGATGAAGCCGGGAAAGGAAGATTATGAAAAAAATAAAGTTTTATTGAGGAACGGGTTTTGTAGGTGCAGTACATGAGGGAATCGAAGAATTTGAAGATGATACAACAAAAGAAGAAATAGATGAATGTTTCCAAGATTGGTGTTGGGAGAAACTTGACACATTTTGGGAAGAGGTTGAATAATACTTACAATTAAAATTTAAAGGAGATATTGGTATGGAGTGGGAAGAGGCAGATCCGCAGCAAGATAACTGGAAGAAGCAATAGAATTTGACAACATTTCATGGCGGACACGTAGTAGGCAGCATTGTTTTGGACGATGATGGCGAGTTTTGCACGGTAATAGATGGATACGTGGAATTTATACACACGTCAGACTTAGAAGAGGCAAAAATAATATTTTATGAAAGTCTTGATGGTTTCTTTGAGAGTGAAATCAAATATTATAATGAACTGAGAAGAATGCTTGGTGTAATAACTTAAAATTTAGAGAAAGAGGGTGTGTATGATTGAAGAAGCCGACAAACAGAAAAGAACGGTTACATTTCATTGCTCTGAAATGTGGGTATAAGGTTGCCGAAGCATTATATATACTGACAGACAGGGAAGTTAAAGAACTTTTTGAGTTGAAATATAAGCATCTGAAAGAAATGCCAAATTATACGGAACAGTCAGCAATATGCATTCGATGTCATTCGGAAGTTGAAACGGAGTTTAATACATATTGTTGTTGTGGGATGAATCGAGCAGTTTATGATAGGGACGGATGGGAACGAGATATTAAAGACTATGGTGATAATAGTAGGTTGGAAGCCGATGCTGATTTTATAGCTAATGGTTATCAACTAAATTAAAAGTTAGGAGGAATTAAATAATATGAATCATATAACAGCAAATGACTTACTAGAATTTTTGCAGAATTTAAAAATGGCTGGGAACGATTTAGAAGAGCTTACAGTTTACATTTTTGACAGTGAAGTACTTCTGCCTGCTGAAAGAATTGATTACGATGGTGAAACAGTAGATATATACTGATTCTTAATTAAAATTGGAGGTCCAAAATGACAGAGAGTACACTTAATAAGGCGATATTTATAAAAAAAGAAATAGAAAAGGTTCAGAAAAGAAAAAATGAGCTTGAAGAACAAGACAAATTGTGTTGGGGAAATACTGGTGATGTGAGGGGAAGACGATTCATGTTAACTATTCTTGATGGCGGAGAAACATATGATATTTTAGTAAATCCTGAATCAATGAGGTTTGCAATTCGACAGGAATTAGAGCGTATAAATCAGAAACTTGACAATTATTTGAAGGATTTCAGTGAATTAAATTAAAAGTTATGACTAAGAAGGAAAAAATATGAAAGCAATCATGAAATACCCCGGCAGTAAATGGAGTATTGCCAAATGGATAATAAATTTATTTCCGGAACACCATAGTTATGTAGAGCCTTTCTTCGGAAGCGGAGCGGTTCTATTTAATAAATCACGCTCAAACATTGAAACTGTCAATGACATGGATGGAAATGTAGTTAACCTGTTTGAGTGGATAAAGAGGGATCCGGAACGTCTGGCCAGAGAAATATATTATACGCCATATGCGAGACAGATTTATGAAGATGCTTTCCGGCTGGTACCGGAAGATAGTTTTGATCAGGCAGTAAATTTTTATATACGTCTCAACATGGGTCATGGGTTCCGGACAAGTGGTGAAAAAGTTGGATGGAAAAATGATGTACAAGGTCGAGAACGCGCATATGCTTCGCAGGACTGGTGTAATTTACCGGAAAAAATTATGAAGGCTGCTGAAAGACTTAGAGGAGTACAGATAGAAAATAAACCAGCGGTGGAGCTTATACGGAGATTTAATTATCCGAACGTTTTAATCTATAATGATCCACCTTACGTTTTAAGTGCCAGACACGGGAAACAGTATCGATGTGAGTTGGAAGAAGAAGGACATGAAGAAATATTAGATACAGTCCTGCAGCACAAAGGGCCAGTTCTGATAAGCGGGTATGATAATCCTCTTTACAATTCAAAATTAAAGGATTGGTATCGGGAAGAAACAACGAGTTATTCGCAAGTATGCAGCAAAAAGCGAGAAGTGCTATGGATGAATTTTGAGCCAGTAAAGCAAATTACAATGTTTCAATAAATAAGAATATAGTGAAGGAAGGAGAGGATGAAATGCTTTTTCATATATATTTTGAAACCTGGATGATTGAAAATAAAGATGGTGCAGTCCGTCCCATCACATATCGGAAATATTTAATGACCTTGCAGAGACTTAAAGAGCTTGCGCCTGACTTGGAGATTGAACATCTGAACCGTAAAAACTATCAGAATCTGATTAACAGTTATGCCGAAACCCATGAAAGGCAGACAACAATGGATTTTCACCATCACCTGCACAGTGCGATATTAGATGCGGTGGATGAAGAACTGCTTAAGCATGATCCGGCAAGAAAAACAGTTATTCGGGGAAAGATGCCACCAGTAACAAAAAAGAAAAAATATCTTAACCAGTCCGAGTTGCAGTCTTTACTGAAGCAGTTAGACTTGTTAAATGGGGTTAACAATGACTGGCTTATACTGCTTACAGTCAAAACCGGAATCCGGTTTGCGGAAGCCCTGGGAGTCACACCAGCGGACTTTGACTTCACAAACGGCACATTAAAAATAAACAAGACATGGGATTATAAAGGGAATGCCGGAGGATTCCAGCCAACAAAAAACCAGTCATCTGTGAGAGAATTACCGATTGACAGGCAGGCAGCCGAACAGTTCCGTAATCTGGTAAAAGACCTTCCGGCAGACAAACCTGTTTTCATAGACGGGAGGATGTTTAATTCAACCGTAAACAACCGTCTCAAAAGACTTTGTAATAATGCCGGAATACCGACTATATCAATTCACGGGCTACGTCATACACATGCTTCTCTGCTGTTATTTGCAGGTGTATCAATAGCAAGTGTATCCAGACGCCTCGGGCATTCAAATATGACCACAACGCAGCAGACATACCTGCATATAGTCAGTGAACTGGAAGACAAAGATAAAGACAAGGCCATGGGGTACCTTGCGGCATTAGGGGGATAATATGCTGACAACCGATACAATAAATACTTTGCTGGGAATCACTGAAAGTTATCAGGCTCCACAGAGGATGCTTGAAATTATGCTTGATGCAGAAAAACGAGAGCAGCTATTTCGTAACTTCCTGGTACATGAATATAATGTTGGATATGAATGGTTTTCTGGCTATTTTGAAGAAGAACATTCGGATCGAAAGATAAAAAAGCAGGATTTTACACCGGCGAGCGTTTCACAGATATTATCCGAATTAACCGGTGGAAACACATACTTTGAGTGTGCTGCCGGAACCGGTGGAATACTGGTGCAATATTGGAATAGCCAGCGGATGCAGGTAAGACCATACAAATACGATCCTCGTGCATATTGGTTTCAGGTTGAAGAATTATCTGACCGCGCTATACCATTTCTTATTTTCAATATGTCGATCAGGGGGATGAATGGAGTGATCATCCACGGAGATTCACTTGAACGAACCGCAGAAAATGTATACTTTATAAGAAATGACAGTAATAACTATCTGCGATTCAGTGATGTAATAAAAATGCAGCACAATGAAATTCTGGAAAAAGAGCTAAATATAAAATTTAGGAGGATTATATGATTGAAATAAAATGTACTCCGGCACAGAAGAAAATTATTATAAATTCGTTATTAAATCCGGATGGCTGTCTGTTTCCCAGAAGGAGCAAAGCCTGTGCTACGGATAAGAATGCAAATTGTAAGAAATGCTTTGAGAAAAATATCAAGTGGGTAATTCAGTAAATTAAAGGTTAGGAGGAAAACGATATGTTAAAACCAGGAGATAAGGTAGTAATGAATAATAAGTATTATGTATCGGAAAAAAATAAGGAAAAGGTCTTTACGGTTACAACAGAGCCGCAGGAAGTATGCGGAACAAAGTGTGTGTGGATGGAAGGTTATAGAGGATGTTACGCAGCAGATGGATTAACTAAGGCTAATTAAATTTATCAAAGAAAGGATTGAGCTATGAAAGTATATATCAGCGGCCCGATAACGGGCACACGGGATTATATGGAGAGATTTGCAAAAGCCGAAGATTATTTTACATCGAAGGGTCACGAAGTCATTAATCCAGCAAAAATAAATGACAATCTGCCTGATAGCACTACATATGACCAATACATGGCAATGGATTATGTAATGCTTGACATGGCTGATGCAATCTACATGATGCCGGGCTGGGAAAAATCCAAGGGAGCCTGCATTGAGTACGGATACGCGATGGCAAGAGATTTGATATTTACGGATCTGTAAAAGAAAAATGTTCCGGACAGGGATGTTACTCCACAATCCAGAACACTTGTTCTCTACAAGATTATCTTAGCACAGGTTGCGCGCCCTGTCAACGGATAATCGAACAAGTTTTCGGAACAAAAAAATAGCGGTACACCACCGACCAAAGTAGATTGTACCGCTCATACGCTTAAGGTAATTATACCATTTACACGAACTTTAAGCAATTGGAAAATTGTGGAGGTTAACGAAATAATGAAAAAAACAGAAATTATTAATGAGATTATTTACGACATGTCCCCGGAGCTAACGACAGAGCAGTTAGACAGGTTAAAGATTACGATGCTGGTAAAGATGCAGAACTTAGAAATAACAGAAATGACAACACTTCCCTGTGTAGTGGTATATGACAATGACTGGCTGCTTAAGCGTTTCCTGATAGACAGCATAGCCGCCGGACTCAAAGAGAGCACCATCAAGCAGTATATTGATGCCGTCCGCAGACTGTTTGATGCAACGGGTAAAAATTACCGGCAGCTGACAGGTCAGGATATTACGGATTATTTAGCAATGAGCCAGTACCAAAATAAGATCAGCATCGGTTATAAGGCTACACTGTGTAAATATTTCTTCTCTTTCTTTCAGTGGGCATACCGTAAAGAATATTTAACCCGGGACATTATGCGTGATGTCGACAGGGTAAAAGATGTACAGAAGAAAAAGGAACGGCTTACAGATGAAGAGGTTGAGGACATCCGAGAGGCGTGCCAAACATTAAAGGAAAAGGCCCTACTTGAACTTATGATGTCTACGGGGATGCGAGTAGGCGAGATATCTGCGCTGGATATTTCGGATATTGATCTGATACACAAGCGCGCTTCTATCTACGGTGAAAAGACAAGTCAGTATCGTACAGGAATGTTAAACACAAAGGCAGTCAAGGCATTACGGGCGTACATCGACAGCAGAACAGATGATAATAAGGCACTTTTTGTTATTGACCGTAAACCCTTCACACGGATATGCAAGGGCAGTATACAAATCATTACGAAAAGATTAGCCGTACGTGCAGGGATAACGCGGATCAACACGACTGTGCATGTGTATCGTAAGACTTTCGCGTCAATACAGTATCGCAAAACCAAAAATATTCTGTTTGTATCAAAGCTGCTGGGACATGCAAACAGCAACGTAACGGTTCAATATTATCTAGTGGATGACATTGAAGATATGCAGCATATATTTGATGTGGCAAATTAATAGGAGGTAAAATGATATATAAAACAATGGCTATTGAGGATTTAAAATTGCACGAAAAACGTAAAATGAGTATCCAGAATTTAAGGGAGAAGATCGAGGCACTTGAATGCGAAAAATCATCCTTACGCGGTACATCTGACAGCGTTCCGGTCATGGGAGGGGACATAAATCGCCAGGAGACTAAGATTGTTAATGCAATCAGTGAGCAGGAGAGGCTTAGAATCCAACTACAATCTGTCGCAAAACACGTTAACAGAGTTGAGAGGGCATTAAATTCCCTGACAGAAAACGAAAGATTGGTGCTTGACAGATTTTATATTAACGGGCAAAAAGATTGTATTGCAAGACTGCAGAATGACCTGGGCTATGAAAAAGCACATATATATAGGGTAAAAGATAAGGCTCTTTACGATTTCACAATTGCTTTGTACGGTATATGTGAATTGTAAATGAGAAAATCATGAGAAAAACAGGAGAAAATCGTGAGACAAAAATACCCGATTTCCATGTTATAATGATATTGGTTAAATCTACGAATGATTTGACCCGTTATGAATTCAATATGTTTTCCCCTTCCATTGAGGCAGGCACTAGTTAAATCTAGTGTTTGCCTTTTTGATTAGTCAATTTGAAAAGGGTAAAGCTGGATCCCGAAGTATGTTGCAAATAATTATTAATGATAATGAGGTGGTGATAATTGGCAAGGGCACCAGATGAGATAAAAACAATTGCAAAGGAAATGTATGAGACTGGGACCGCGCTAATTGAGATTGCCAATCAGTTTAACATCCCAGAGGGAACTATCCGCTCATGGAAAAATAGGGGGAAATGGCAACGCAACGAGAACTGCAACGTTGCAAAAAAGAAAAGCGTTTCAAAGAAGAAAGTTGAAGTCGTTGCAACGGAAGTTGAACAGGTGATCGATAATCCTGATTTGACTGACAAGCAAAGACTTTTTTGCTTGCACTATATAAAATGTTTTAATGCTACTAAGGCATATCAAAAAGCATATGAGTGTTCATATGCCGTTGCAAACGTGGAAAGCTGCCGACTCCTAGGATATCCTAGTATAAAGAAAGAAATCAGGCAGTTAAAACAAGCAAGATTCAACAAAGAGATGATTGAGCCAGAAGATATATTCCAAAAATATATGGACATAGCTTTTGCAGACATAACAGATTATCTTTCATTCGGAAGGGAAGAAGTTCCAGTGATGGGGGCGTTCGGTCCGGTCGAGGTAAAAGATGAAGAAACGGGAATTAAGTCAATGTTAATGAAAGAGATCAATGTTGTAAAGTTCAAGGAATCCTCTTCCGTTGATGGAACAATCCTAGCAGAAGTGAAACAGGGTAAAGACGGTGCAAGCATAAAACTGGCTGACCGGATGAAAGCTCTTGATTGGCTTACTGCTCATATGGATATGGCAACAGAAGAGCAGAGAGCCAGAATTGAAATATTAAAAGCCAGAACGAATACGGAATCAAATTTAATTGAAATAAACGATGGAATTCTCAATATTGCAGAATTATTAAGAAGCCCAATGTCAAATAGAAGAATGCCGGATGACGAGGGTGGTGATTAATTGAATCTTCCAGCACCATTTAGCCAAAGACAGATTGATTACTTTAATAGATGCCAGACATCATGGTTTAACTGTGCGGAAGGTGGTTAGGCAAAAGGGGAGGGAAAAACGTCCTAAATACTCTCGCTTGGTGCGTAGAACTTGAAAACCATCCGAACTGTTTCCATCTTGCCGCCGGAGTAGATCAGTCCTCTGCAAGAATCAATATAATTAATTGCGATGGATTCGGAGTCAAAAACTATTTTTGTGGAAGATACAAGGTAGGAAAATTCGAAAAAAAGGATTGTTTATATATTGACACTAGAACCGGAAGAAAGATTATATTCTTTGCCGGTGGAAAAAAAGAGGGAGATGAAGCATATATAAAGGGTTACACATATGGTACAGCATACATAACAGAAGCCAATGAATGTAATCCAAAATTTATACAAGAGGTACTTGACCGAACATTATCAAGCAAAAACCAGAAAATACACCATGACCTGAATCCAAAGGCGGAAGGTCATTGGTATTATGAGGATATTCTTGCACCCCATGAAGAAAAACAAAGAGAGAATCCTCAATATGGATACAATTATGGACATTTTACAATAGCGGATAATATGAGCATTACCGATGAAGCCTTAAAAATTGCTATTGATAAATATGACAAAAGTTCCTTATGGTATCAAAGGGATATACTTGGAAAGCGAAAACAAGCAGAAGGTCTTGTATATCCAATGTTTAATAAAGATGCATGTACAGTCCCGACAATTCCACGCCCTTATGAAAAATACTATATATCAAACGATTATGGAACAAACCATCCCCTTGTATACCTTTTATATGGTCTTTCTAACGGTATTTGGTATGTTATAAAGGAATTTTACCATGATGGACAAAAAAACGGTCAGAAGACGGCAGATGAATATTATGCTGACTTAATAAAATTTAGGGGAAATCTGAGAATCAAGCAGTTTATAAAAGACAATGCCCCGATCGCAAGCAGTTTCAATGTTCTGCTAACCAGAAAGGGAGAATTTTCCTCAAGACTTGCGGATAATGATGTCGCTCCTGGGCTTCAAGACGTCGCTATGGCATTAAAAAGCGGAATGCTTAAGATAAATGATTGCTGCAAAGAGACAATAAGGGAATTCGGATTATATAGTTGGGATCCAAACTCTACGGAGGATGAACCTATAAAGGAAAACGACGACTGTATGGACTGTTTGCGCTATGGTGTTCGTACATTGAGAATGGTGATGCCAAAACGTAAATCTTTGATTCCATAGTATTTATTGTGCGATTTGCCATATCGGTATCCCGATAACATGGCTTAAGACTTTTGAAAATTACGATTAATTAGTAATAATTACCAAAAACACCTATATAAGGGCGTTCAACTATTCGCATAACAGTTATTTTGCGCATAGTTAAGAATTAAAGGAGGAATTTGAATGAAAAAAGTATTTATATCTGTAGCAATACGAGGATTAAACAAAGAGGAAACGATTGCAAAGCACGCAGAGTATCGGCGGAAAATCACGGATATAATCGGTGAATATGAGGATATTTCTATTAATAATCCTGATCGCGAACCTTTTACAGGAATTACAGACGAAAAGCCTGCGGTATACTGGCTTGGTCTGGGATTACAAAAAGAACTCGCTAAAGCAGATATGGCGATATTCTGCGGTGATATTTCTGCTACAAAAGGGTGTAAAGTTGAAAAGTTGATATGCGAACTCTATGGTATTCCCCATATTGTAATTGCATAAGAACATGATGCGGTGGCGGAATGGGTAGACGCTTAAAATCAAGGTAGGATAAGTCACAATAACACCTACGACATCAGATGATACCGGGGGACTGCACGATATCACGATACAGTCAGTGACATGCAGGGTTCAAATCCCTGCCCGCTAATTATGATAATTAAGATTAATCAAAAGAAGGGAGATTTCCAATAAAAACAGCACAAGACTTTTATGCATCAAAAGATATAGTTTCATTTATTTCACAAGCAATCCAAGGTTATAGAGCATCGGCAGAATTTAAACACATGCTTGAAGCTGAAGCATATTTTCTTGGGGATAATGTTGCAATTGCTAATCGCCCTAAATGGAAAATGAAAAAATCAGGAAAAACATTAACATTCAGCAAGAATATTACTATATCTAATTATTTTTTTAGATTTGTCGTTCAACTTGATCAATTTTTGCTTGCAAACGGAGTTCAGTTAGAAAAAGAAGAATATAAGAAAAAACTGGGCTCAGGATTTGACAATGTCTTTGAAGAAGCTGGGGAAATGGCATTGATTCATGGGGTAAACTATTTATTTTATGATCATGATCATGTAAAAAAGTATGAAGCGGCAGGTGGTGGGGGAAATAAAGGATTTTTTCTTTTGTTTGATGAACGAACAGGGGAGCCAGCTGTTGGCATAAGATTCTGGCAAATAGACAAAACAAAGCCAATGTATGTTGAGTTATATGAAATGGATGGTATAACAGAATTTTCTACAGAAAAAGATAATAGGCTTGGGATTATATCACCTAAACGAGCATACAAGCGGAGTATTGTCAGATATCCAAACAATACTCTCCCCGAGGAAGTTATAGGAGTAGAGAATTATAAATTATTTCCGATAGTGCCATTTTATGCCAATAGAAATCATAGAAGCGAATTCACTAAACCAATTAAAACAAAGATTGATATGTATGATAAGATATCGTCAGATTTTGGGGATAATCTGGAACGCACCAATGACATCTTGTGGGTATTCAATAATTTTGGCGGTACAACAGATGAAATCATGGAAGCAGTTGCTGAACTCAACGAAATGGGGGTTACCTATTCACAATCTGATGGCAGTGGCAATTCTTCTGTAATGCCACACACAGTAGAAGTTCCTTATGCCGCCAGGCAAGTGGCGTTAAAGATATTAGAGGATGCTCTGTATGCAGATTTCATGGCAATGAATTTCTCTGAAATATCAGGTGGATCATTGACCAACGTTGCTATTGATACCGCAAAATTCAATTTGAATACAAAATGCAATCGATTTGAGTATCAAGCGTTCCAGGCAATAAGAAAATTATTGCAAATTGCAGGAATCGAGACAGAAAATATTAAATTCAGGAGGCAAGCAGTATCTAACCAGACAGAAAATATTAATAATGTATTGGCTGAATATGACCGGCAACTATTAGATAAGCAGACAGCTCTTGAAAAGCTGGATAATATTGATATTGATGAAGTTGAGACCATATTAGGGAGATTAAAAGCAGAAGAAGAAGATATGCTCAGTGAGATGAAACAATTTAGGCAGCAAGCACAGGAAGAGATAAATCAAGAGAATCAGGAGGCCGAAGAATGAAAAAAGTATTTTTGGGCGGTACCTGCAATGAAAGCACATGGAGAGAGTATTTAATCAAACTATTAAAAATCGACTATTTTAATCCTGTTGTTCCTGATTGGACGCCAGAATGTATGGAAGAGGAATTAAGACAGCGTGAAACATGTGATTTCGTCTTGTATACCATCACTCCTAGAATGACAGGAGTATATAGCATAGCGGAAGTTGTTGACGATAGCAACAAGCGACCTGAAAAGACAATATTCTGCCTGCTGACATACGAATGGGATAAATCAACATGGGATCATGGTCGCTGGAAATCATTGAATCAGGTTGGTAGAATGGTTGAACGTAATGGTGGAAAATATTTTACTGATTTACACGATGTTGCTGATTATTTGAATATGAAGGAGCTGAATAGTTGTCTATCTTAAGTCGCAGTAAAGAAGTTCAAGAAAAATATTGGTCAGAACGCGCTATCCGTGCTATTGAAGCAGGTGAAAAAACGGCTGCTGAAATGTCGAGAGACTTGGAGAAACTATATGAAGAAACGAAGGATGCCATACAACGCGAACTGGAAGTTTTCTATGGACGTTATTCTCGTGATGTTGGCGTATCCATCGAAGATGCCCGGAAAGCTCTGAATAAATCCGAACTGAAAGCCTACCTTGAGCAAACGCAGGAATATTATGATGCAATAAAAGAAACTGGCTATGCTTTTGACCCGGCTTATCGAAAGAAGCTTCACCGTCAATTATCTTTAAAATCAGCCGTGAGCCGTTTGGAGGCTTTACAAGCGAATGTGCAGTGGCAGATTGAGAAATTGTATGCGCAGGAGCAGGATGCATTTAGAGATGGTTTGAGTGGCATATATGAAGAAAGCTATTACAAGGCAACATTCGACCTTCAGCAAGGGTTGGGGTTCGGTTCGCCATTTACGGCATTAAATACAAGAGTTATTGAAAAGGCTGTATCTGAAAAATGGTTAGGAGAAAACTATTCTGACCGCATATGGGACAACAAGGATAGGCTTACGCTGATACTTCAACAGACAATACCGCAGGGCATAGCAGCCGGTCAGAATCCGCGCATTATCGGAAAAACAATACATGACCGGATGTTCGGGCAGGGCAAAGCAAAAGGCAATGGCGGTATGTTGTGGCGCAGCATTAGCCTTGCCAGAACCGAGTTCAATCACATAACCAACAGTGCCACATGGGATACATACGTTGAAAGCGGCGTTGTGGAATGGTATCAATTCTTGGCTACGCTCGACCATCGTACAACGGATTCATGCCAAAACTTAGATTTGAAAATCTTCAAGTTATCTGAAAAGATGGAGGGAATAAATTATCCACCGATTTCCTCGCCGCCGCATCCGTGCAGGAGTACGACAGTTGCATATTTTCCGCCGGATGAAATAGATGCTATGTTTAATGATGTAAAAACAAGAATCGCCCGTGACCCTATAACCGGGAAAAACTACTATGTTCCTGGCGATATGTCCTACAAAGAATGGCGCGAAAGCCTGACGGAAGAACAAGGAAAAGCTTTCATGTCAACGCAAAAACGAGAAAAGAATTATGAGAGCGACAAAGAACAGTTATCAAGTTATAAGCAATTTATAACCGCTGCCAAGAAAGAACATGGTAGTGATTTAGTTTCTGGTCTATTTGAGGGATTCCCAACTACTATATCAGACTTTCAGGCCATGAAATATTTGGAACCTGATAAATGGGAAATCTTCAAAGATAATCGTAAGCAGCTTAGATAAAAATCAATAAACTATGAACAGGGGTATCAATAATGGCAGATATTAAAATTCAAGTACCTGACGGCGATGTTTGCGAAAATTGCAAATATTTAACTCCTTATTACTCAAGTCAGATAGAAGGGCAACTTCCTCAATGCAAAATGTACAATATAAATCTGGGATACACGCTCCGAACAAAAGATGCCGGAGGAGTTGTAACTTACAAATGTCTTGAATGTTATAAAAATTGCTATGGATAAAATACAAAGCCGCTCTATACATTGTATCGGCGGTTTTTCTATGCACGTAGGAGTATTGACATGAGCCGAGAAGCTGATTTTTCAGAGTTGGAGAAATTTTTCAAGAATTGGACTGATGCCTACAACGATTTTGACGAATTTTTACGTAAATTCCTACTTGAGATGGCGTTACGGGCAATCGCGAAAATTAAGCCGAAAACGCCAGTTGATACCGGCGCACTCCGTAATACATGGGGTGTGGGTGATCAAGCCCTGCAAGTTGGCAGACAAACAGGAGAAGCATTAAGTGCGTTTGAGCAAACAGCAACGATAGAAAGCGTAGAAATAATTGGCGACAGCTTTGTAATTACAATCTGGAACTTAATGGATTATGCATCCTTCATAGAGTATGGACATCGACTGGTTAATGGTGCATGGCAAAATGGGTACTTTATGATGACAATCTCAATTGATGAGATACAACGCCAAATACCTGCAAGATTCGACAAGGCATTTAAGGCTTATTTACAGAGCAAGGGAGCGGTATGAAATGGCAATAAAGAAAAGAGCAGAATATGAATCCGCTACTATTCGCGGATATTGCAAAACCTGCGGATGGCCTGTTGTAGACATGTGTTGCAATGGCGATGTTAATATCGAACCTTATAGTAAATGGGATTGGTGGTTATATTGTTCTAATCCGACTTGCGAAAACCATAAAGGTGAAGGGGTTTTTCAAAACGATGTTAAATGGTGGGAAAAAGAATAATATCAATATATAGTGGCGCGGCGTTATGCGCTCAATAAAATTTGGAGGGAATTATGAAAAAAATAATCGTTTTGCTATTGGTTTGTTGCATTGCAATAGGGCTTACGGGCTGTATGGGTAATTCGGGAAATCTAACTGAGGGTATGACAAATGCCACAAATACATTTAATTATGTTCTTACGTTTGAGGCGGGAGAATATCATTTCCACCAAGTAGACAGATGGAAAGATTCAAGCTCAGATGCCTTGGGCATAACCACAAAATGTTGCAACAACCAGTTGTGGACTTCTTATAACTCAGCAATATTGTACACGAATAAGCCAACATACTTGCCCGAAAATGTAATTATATGTAATTGAACAAGGATAACCCCGCGCCCGGATGTGCGGATTAAAAGGAGAATAAATGAAAATACCTGAATCTATCAGAATTGGCGGCGTTGATTATGCCGTCGTAGAAAAAAGCGGACTTAATAATGGAACTGATGTATGTTATGGACATATTGATTATCAGAAATCCATTATTGAATTAAATACCGATATCCAAGGTCACCAAAAGAAATGCCTTACTCTTTGGCATGAAATTGTACATGGAATAGCCGAACATTCAAATATTGATCTTGCAAAATCCGATGAAGAAGCGATTGTTGATACCATAGCAAAAGGTGTGTATCAGGTATTGCAGGATAACGGTAAAGCATTATTTGATATATGCAAATGCGAAATAACTTAAAATATATTAAACAATAAATAGAAAAAGCACCCCAAAAGATGCTTTTTTTCATGCCTTTTTGCGATTAGGCGTAAAAGAAAAAGCTTGATTGCCAAGAAAAGGCGTAAAAAATCGTAAATCAAAAGGAGATTAAATATGAAAAGAAGTTTTTTAACTGCATTAGGACTTGAGAAAGATTCTATTGATCAAATTATGGCAGAGCATGGAAACACGGTTGAACTTATCAAGGAAAAAGCCAGCGAGGATGCAGAGAAGCGAGCAGAAAAGCTTAATGTAAAAATCACATCTTTGCAGGAAAAGATTGATAATATGCAAAAAACAAATCCAAATGAAAAAGACTGGAAATCTAAGCATGAAGCTTTGCAGGAGAAATATGATGCAGATATTGCGACAAAGCAAAAAGAACTTGATGATTATAAGACCGCTGTTGAAACTGAAAAAAACACAGCGTCTAAACAATCCGCATTGCGCAAGCAGCTTGAGGCTGATGGAGCAAATCCGAAACTCGTAGGTCTCTTAGAAAAGGAATTTGATCTAGGAAAAGTTGAGATCAAAGATGGAAAAATAAAAGGTTGGGACGAAATATCTAAATCTATTAAGGAGACATATGCAGAAGTATTTGGAACAATCTCAACAAGGGGTGCAGATGTGGCAACACCTCCACTGGGTCAAGAAAGTAAGCCACAAGAGCATAAGGATATGAATGCTTTTATACGGGGAAAAACTGAATAAAAGGAGATTTAATAATGACAGAAGAAATGAAAGAATTTGAAAAAATAGTAAGGCCTGTTGTTGAATATCTTCAACAAAATTATCATCCTCATGCAAGTATTATTATTACGCAAACGAACGCGGAAATTGTTGAAGGTGTAATGGCATTACCATTTGAACCTAATGACTAAATCTATAAAATAAAAGGAGAGTAACATATGGCAACAATGATAGATAGACTAAAGGCATATAGCCTTATCCCAGAAGAAACTATTGCAGGGATTATTGCAGGAGTACGAAAACAATCGGTAGCTATGCAGCTTATGACAAGACTTCCAAACATGAGCACCAAGACGGCTAAGCAGGCGGTTCTTGCCTCCTTGCCCCACGCTGATTTTGTAAACGGCGATGCTGGTATGAAAATCACTACCGACATGATGTGGAAAGACAAATATCTTGTTGTGGGCGAAATCGCAGCCATTGTCCCGATTCCACAAAATGTACTTGACGATGCAGAATATGATATTTGGGGAGAAGTGCAGCCTGCACTTATCGAAAAGTTCGGACGCGTATTTGACAATCAGGTCTTTAATGGTGGCAATCCCAAAGCACCAGTCGAATGGCCAGAAGGTCTTATTCCCATGGCAGAAAATGCAGGTAATGTCGTAGCAATTGGCACAGAACTTGACATTGCAGAGGATATTAACCAATTATTTGGCAAACTGGAAGAGGAAGAATGGGATGTTACAGCAATCGCGTCACAGCTTTCCTTGAAAACAAAATTAAGGGGATTAAGAGACGCGAACAATCAATTTATATTTTCACCGCCTACAGGTGACCAGCCAGGGAATATTTATTCGGTTCCGACTATTTTTGTTGGACGCGGGACGTGGAATAAAAGCAATGCGATTGCGATAGCAGGAGAATGGGCGAATGCGGTTTATTCAATTCGTAAAGATATAACATTTGAAGTTTTTGACACAGGTGTTATATCTGACGATGAAGGCAAGGTTGTATACAATTTGCTCCAGCAAGATATGGTAGCATTGAGAGCTGTTATGAGGCTCGCATGGCAAGTCTCCAACCCTATTGATATTGACAGGGATTTGGCTACATCGTTTCCATTTGCGGTGCTTAAACCTTCTGCTTAGGAGGTAATGCTAAATGATTAAAATGCTAACATCTACATATTATGACGGAAAGCAATATAAGAAGGACGAAGTGTATTCTGTAGATAAAGAAACAAAAATACGATGGATAAAAAACGGAATTGCTGAAAGTGAAAAAAGTGAACAGACTGAATCCATAGATTATAATAGCATGGAAGATGAACAACTTGCTTTGATTGCTGCTGAAAAAGAAATTGATGTAACAGACAAAACTAAGCGGCAGGTAATAAATGCGCTTCGGAAATATGATGGAACTGCATAATCATATACGATTAGGAGGGCATCCATTTGTTGATGCTCTCCTATCTTAAAAAAGGATGGTGATATAATATGCCGATGTCAGAACTTAGCAGAATGCAAATAGTACAGAAGCGAAAAGAAAAGATGGAAGATAAACCTGGTGCAAAAGCTGAAAAAACTTCCATCGCAAAAAAACAAAAAAAGGATTCTATATTTGCTCCCGATGAAATGGAGGCTATAGATGAGCATACTTGATACTGTAAAAACGTTATTAAGCATAAAAGATGATTCACAAGACGCAATTCTGACGATCTACATAAGCATTATAACGCAGAATATACTCAACTACACAAGTAGGACAGTATTGCCGGTAGAACTTGAATATGAGGCCGCTATGATGGTTATAGACATGCACAGAGAAATGTCAGACATAAGCGGAGCGACCGGAAAAGCAACTGCTGTCAGCGAGGCTGGGAGATCGGTATCCTTTGATACTTCGGAAATGCAATTATTTGCACAAAATAAATTAGAAGAACGGAGAATTCAACTTAATAAATTTAAGTTGCCTTTTAATCTTCAGGAGAGGGAATGATATGGCGTTTGATTTTGGTAAGATAGGCGAAATTGTCGGTAATGTGATGGATAGTGATGAGATAGATATTGGGCGTTCAGTGCCTATTACTCTACCGGATGGCTCCTCAGGTGTTACTGATCCCAAGGTCCCTATATACAAAAATGTAAAATGTCATTTGTCTTTTAACTCGACAGATAACCCTGATCCGGTCTCAGTAGGTAGTGTGCCTATTATTATGAGCATAACCATAAATTGTCCGGTTACCGTGGATTTGCAGAACGCAGATTATATCATTGCTCGGAAACTTGCGGCAGATGGCACGGTATTGGAAGAATATCAAGGAACGATAGGAGCGCCCGCAACCAGTCAAAGTAGGCAGAGCGCAGTAATGGAAATGAGGCAAGCAGTATGATTAAAGTAAACGATATATCTGAACTAATGCAACAGTGCGTTGCGCTTGGCTATACTTTCATGTTCAGTCAAAGCGGTTTGCCTAATAATTATAACATCCATGTGGCTTATATGCCTAAAGTGTGCGACAATCGAAGCTTGTGTCTTTCCTTCAGGTCTGATAGGCAGACAATTTATCGCTCCGCAAGTTTAAATAGTAAGTATGTTGAATTTTCGGATATTTCTGATGTCATGCGATATATCACGAAAGAGATAGCGGAGGTGACGTGATGCCTGACCAATACGAATTAGTCGCCACTTCTGTCACCTCTGCCATCGGCATACAGCTGCGTGAAATATTTCCTGGCATTACCTGGTACAGGGAAACGGTACCTGCGCAAATGCTTGTATACCCTCATTGGTTTGTAAATCAATTAACACTTGATATTCAACCAGAGCGTAGAAACCATTGGATGGTCGGTTATTTTGCCACTATGAGATACCATGTAGCTGCCGATCCTGCCAGTGTCATAGGTTCACTACAGCAGCAACTTGATAATGCAAGTATAAAGATACTGTCTGAGTTTGAGGCGATTTATTGGAACGGGATGCCAGTAAAAATTAGTAATCTCCGTACAGAAAAAATAGACGGGGTTCTACATGCTTTTTGCAATATTACTATTATGGCTACAAAGTCTATCGAATTAGAATCATTACAAGAAACTTTAGAAACTAATATTATAACCGCTGAATAATGCGGTATTTTTTATGGAGGTAAATATGGCGCGTTGGGTTAGCCAAAATAAAGTTAGGCCAGGGGCATATATCAATTTTTCTGCCGTGGCACAACCGGCAATAACAATAGGTGACAGGGGAATTGGAACAATGGCAATACCGCTTTCATGGGGGCCTGAAAACACTCTCATAGAAGTATTGAGCACTGATTTAACAGATGGGACATCGTTGTCAAAGGTTGGATTTACTGCCTTTGATGAAGAATCGAAGATTTTAAGCCTTATGCTTTCTGGTTGCTACAAAGCATTGGTCTACAGACTTGACAATGGCGGCGTAAGAGCGACAGTGACAAGCGGAAGTCTCACTGCACAGGCGGTATATCCTGGAACAAAGGGCAATCAAATTACAATTGCTATTACAGAAGCGAATGAGCTTTTTACTGTCACAACGTATGTTGATGGGGTAAGCCGGGACATACAGACCGTATCTACAGTACAGGAGCTTGTAAATAATTCCTATGTGGAATTTAGCGGATTTGGGGCATTGACGGTAAATTCCGGGATTACGCTTACAGGTGGAACAAATGGTTCTGTTAATGCATCAACGGCATATCCGGAATATCTGGCATTGGCACGTAAAGCTAATTGGCAGACTATGGCGCTCACACAGGACAATAATACTTATGCTGCACAATTTGCCAAATTTGCAGAGGAAATGAGAGAAACAGAAGGTAAATACGTGCAAGTAGTTGTTGCAAACTATGATGCGGCTGATTATCACGGTGTAATTAACTCTGACTGCGGAGTAATGATGGGTAATGTAGAAATTTCAGCCGAAGAAGCTACAGCGTGGGTGGCTGGAATAACAGCGGGTGCATCCATTGTACAATCCAATGTAGGAAAAGTATTTAATGGTGCGACAAGATTGTTAAATGAACGCACAAATACAGAATATGAAGATGCAATACGAGCTGGTAAATTTGTCTTATCATCGAATACGCTCGGCGAAATTACGGCTGAAAAAGATATTAACAGTCTTCACACCTTTACGGATGCTTTATCTAGCAATTTTAGTCTTAACCAGGTAATTCGTGTGCTAGATGAAATAGGTACAAGGCTTGCAGAAACGTGGGAGCGCAGTTACAAAGGCAAAGTACAAAACAACGAAAACGGCCGTAATGTTTATAAGGCAGATATATTGACGTATTTTGGTGAGTTGCAACGAGTTGGAGCAATAGAAAATTTTGCCGGAGCAGATGATATTGTAGTTGATGCAGGAAAAGATAAAACATCTGTAGTATTAACTATAAGCAGAATTGATCCTGTGGCGGCAATGGATACCTTGTATGCTCTTGTGTACGTAATTTAAAGGAGGAAAAAATATGCCATTACAACATGATACTCGTCCAGTCGATGGCAGGCGTGGAATTATTATTGCTACGATTGGTGGAAATGTCGTTGAACTCGCTGAAATTAAAAATCTAACAGCTACTATTGATAAAAATAAATCATCATATCGTGTTCTTGGTGATCCTGGTGAAAGACATAAATCTGCCGGATGGTCAGGCACTGGTAGTGCTACATATCATTGGGTAACAAGCCGATGGCAAAAAATGCTTATTGATTATGCTAAGACGGGCGAAGATGTATATTTTACAATAGTTGTCACAAATGATGACCCAGGAAGTAGTGCCGGAAGAAATTCTGTTAAATTGGGACAATGCAATATTGATAGCGGAGATATTGTAATGATTGATATTGATACTGATTTGCTTGAGGGTTCATTTGATTATACCTTCAGTGAAGTTGATAGCTTGGAAGCATTTAACGAAATATTTGTATAATAACAGGAGGTAATTATGAGTAAATTACAAGATTTTTTAGCATTACCTGACGTAACGGATATTACAGAAGAAATTTATATTAATGAACGCTTGGGGACTTTTACAGTTAAGCCACTGACTGAAAAGCAATGGACTAATTATCGCAACCGCTGTAAAGGGAAAATAAATAAGCAGGGAATGGATTTCGATAGTGGAAAATTCAATCTTTTAATCATTGCCGGGCAGATCGTTGAACCGAATTTCTCAGATGGAGATTTTCTTACAAAGGCTGGTTGCTCAACAGCATCAGAATTTATTACAAAGAAATTCCTTGCCGGCGAAATTGCGGATATTGCTGAAAAAATCACCAAAGTCAGCGGCTTTGATCCAGAAACAAATGATATTAATGAAGACATTGAAGAAGCAAAAAACTGATTTCCGAGGACGCAGAATCATCATATTGTCAATATGCGGTTTTAAACATACCGGAGTACGGTGATCCTCGGAAATTTGCCAACTTGCCTCAAAGAGCAAAAGCTTATGTAATAGCATGTATTCAGAATGAAATGGATGCTGAAAAAAAACGGCAGGCAGAAATGAAAAGTAAAATGTCTAAAGGAAAGGGGAGAAGAAAATAATATGTCAACAATTTCGAGCACCCTCGCGCTACAAGATCGTATGTCCCCTGCATTTTCTGCTATTACTAAAGCTATGAGTAGCACATTAATGGTAATACAATCAATAGCGCCGAAAACTGAACAACTTGGTCCAGAATTTGCTGCCGCTGCCGCCGATGTGAAATTAGCAGAAATAGCTGTAAACCAAATGAATCAGGAATTACAGAAAACACCAACAGCAACACAGGCAGCAACCACAGGAATAGTAAATGTAGAAAGTGCAGTATCTGGAATCATTCAAGAATTGCAGGGAATCAGTTCGGCAACACAACAGGCTGCAACGAGTCTTAGCGCTATTGAAAAGGCACAGAGTGGTATTATATCTACAGAAAAAGCTATTGATGAAATTAATCAATCACTTGTTAATGCTTCACAGTCATCACAAGAAACGATTGGTGCAATATCAGGCGTTGAATCTGCACTACAAAGAGAATCAGAAACAGCTTATGAAGTTTCATCTGCTACAATGACTATCGAAAATGCAATTCATAAAGCAAATGATGCTATGAATATAGCTGCATCAAATGCAGAAAATTATAAAAGCAAATTAGAACAAATTGTTGAAGCAATGGACAAAAACGAAGCTGCTGTCATAAAGTTGGAAAAACAGCAAGAAAAAACGTTTTCAGATAAAAGACAGACAGAAATTGAAAAACTGATTGCAAAGCAAGATAAATTAAATGAATCCTATTCAAAAACAGAAATTTCCTTAATGAAAGCAAATGCTACCTATGAACAGCAAAAAAGTAAAGTGGAGCAACTCAATCAGAAATTATTCGAAACAGCTAATAAAAATGAGCAAATACAAAAGCAAGGAGACAGTATGAAAAGTCCTTTTGATAAATGGGCTATCCGAATTACTGGGGTAAACTCCGCATTGAGACTTGCCAGGCGCATACTTCGCACAATTTCAAATGGATTTAATGCAGTTATGAATGCTACAGAAGAATGGGAAGGTGTAATGAGAAAATTCAATGAACGCACCGGAGAAGCAAAAGCAACTATTGGAGAAGAACTTTTACCACTTGCTGCAATAGCTTCGGACCTTTTTTCTCAGGCTTTTGATTGGATAGCACAAAAAGCCGTTGTGGGAATTCAATGGATTAAAGAAAACATAGGACTGGTAACAAACGCCATAGCTTTAGCAATTACATTTGCGTTAATAGCAGCTGCAGCGTTCGCCATTGCAAATGCACCCGCGTTCGCATTGATCGGCATAGTTATTCTTATTGCTAAAGCATTAACAGACATGGGATTTACGGCAGAGGATATCTTGGGTGCAATTGGTGGCGCAATTGGTGGCTTGGCGGCGATTATACAAAATATATTTATTTTTTTATATAATCATATAATTGCTCCATTTGCTGAACTTTTTGCTAATTTTCTTGATGATCCAATCGGTTCAATAATGCGTGCACTTGCTGATATGGCTGATGGTGTATTGTTGATATTAGAAAAAATAGCAAGTGGCATTGACTGGATATTTGGCTCAAACTTGGCAGAAGCTGTATCTGGATGGCGAAGCGGCTTACAAGGAATCGTTGAAGAAAAATACGGAGCTGGTGCAATTACAGTTGAACGAATGGCATATAAGGATATCGGGGAGTATATTTCATCCGGCGAACAATTCGGAGTAGGAATCGGAGAAAAATTAACAGGTATTGGGGATACTCTTGAAAATTTTGACTTAAGTAAATATTCTACTCCAGACAATACTTTAAAAACCACAAGTGAAGTAAAAATAGATAGCGAAGATCTACAAATGTTATTGGATATTTCAACACGCGGATTTTTTGATGTAACATATCAGACGCTTACACCACAGATAGCAGTCAATATTGATACTATAAGAGAAACAGCAAACGTAGATCAACTTATGGATGCATTAACAGATGTAGTTGTGGATACCGCAGGTTCAAGTTTGTATTATGCACGAGGATAAGGAGATATTTTCATGATTAATTTAATATTTGAGTTTAGTGGAAATTCCATTACCTTACCCGTGAACCCGGAAAATATTGAACTAAATATTCCAGGTAATAATGAAAAAGTAAACATAGTAAGCCTTGGCGAAGTGGTTATATCACGAGAACCTGGGCTTACAACCTTTTCAATATCAAGTTTTTTCCCAAAGGATAGTAACCCAGCCTCCCATATTGCGTTTTTCAATACATGGAGACTAAGTAAACGTCCGGCACAATTTACTGCCAGCGGATTATCAATCAGTATGCAGGTTGTAATTGAGGATTTTTCCTATGATAGACGCTCAGGAGAAGAAAATGACTATTATTACGATTTATCATTTTCTGAGTATAGGCCGCATGCTGCCAAGATTTTGCCTATTACATTGAGGATGGTAACGCCTGCATCACCAGAAAGAGCAGATAATAAGCCAGCGGTATCGCAGACTTATACTGTAAAAAGTGGTGATAGTCTGTGGGCCATTACAAAACGTTTAACTGGTAACGGTGCAAATTGGAATGCATTATATAATGCAAATAAAATGGTTATTGGAAATGACCCAAATAAAATATATCCAGGTCAAACCTTGGTTATTCCTTCAAGTTGGGTAACACAAACAACAGTTCCACCAACAACGCAAACAAAAAGTACCAGTCAAACTACAGGTGGAGGTGGTCAGGCTACAGGTGGAGTAAGTAGACCAAGATAAGAGAGATTATATATGATATATGAAATGCTTTGCCAGAATAGTATAACAGGAATTGTTTATGATATAACTACGTTATGTAGTGGAATATCATATCAAACTACATTAGGGGGACAACCCGGAAAGCTAACTTTTTCAGTTTTAGAAGATCCTGGTAATGTCTTAGAAATGGTATGCGGAAGTATAATCAGCTTTATTGTAGATGGAACTGGTGTTTTTTTTGGATATATTTTTGAAATGGATACAGACGAATCAGGATCGTATAAAATTACTGCTTATGATCAAATGTATTATTTGAAAAACGAGGAAATATATATTACAAGCAATGAGACAGCGAGTGATATTTTCATTCGTGTCTGTCGAGATGTATTTCCTTCCACTACGCATGAAGGGCAGGTAATAAATGTTTTAAATTATGAAGTTGTGACACTTTCCAGTTTTATTGTGCCTGCCTATAATCATGAGGATAAAACGCTATATGAGATCATTGAACACGGAATTAATCAAACAAATGTTTACGAAAATATGCAAAATTATTATTTTATTAAAGATAAATTCGGAACTTTACAATTTACAAGTTTAACTAATGAATTGACAAATCTTGTTATTGGGGATGGATCCTTGTTAACAGGATACCACTATAAAATCAGTATTGATAAAAATACATATAATACTATTAAGATATATCGTGTAAACGAAAAAAAGGGAAAATGGGAATCGTGGATACAACAAGACCCAAGTACACAAAGACAATGGGGAAAGCTTCAGATGGTGGAAAAAGTCGATTCTGATTTAAACGAAGCTGAAATAAGGGAACTCGCAAACAACTATTTTAAATTATATAATCGTGAAAGCAAAACAATGAAATTAACTGCTTTAGGCTATAAGGAAATTGTAGCCGGAAGTGGTTTTTTATTTAGTCTTGAAAAATTAAATATAAATCAATATATGTGGGTTACTTCTGCAACTCATAATTTTGAAGAAAGTTATCACACAATGACATTAGACGTATTTATATAAATCGATGGAGGATTTACATGAGTGACTCTGCAAATAGACTAATAAATACATTAAGTGGGTTGGGAAAAGATACTGTATCCGGAATATCCTATGGAATAGTAAAAAGCACAAATCCGCTTATTATTACCAGAGAAGTTGGAAGCAGCAGGAACGATCTTACAAGCGAGTTTCTGGTATTATCTAAATTGTGTAAAATTATGACAATATCAACAGCCGCGCATGATCATAAAACAAACGATGTAGTATCAGACAAGGCCCTACAATCATTGCAATTATGGCCCGGTTTATCAGTCGGAGAGCAAGTAATACTTATATCATTTAATGATAATCAAAAATTCTTTGTAGAAAGGATATAATATGATTCCTCAAATAAGCGGAGTGACAATAGATCAAGTCGAAATTGTTCCATATCCTTCAAGAACTTTTCGTTTAACAGAAAAGCAGATTACGGGAAATATAGATGGTGCAGAAGCTATTAAGCAAGCAGTTTATCATATTTTATCCACAGAAAGATATGCTTATGCAATTTATGACGATAATTTTGGTGTTGAGTTTGAGAAATATAAAGGCCGTGGATTTGATTATTTGGAAGCTACAATAGAAAACACATTGAATGACGCTCTTTTGCAGGACGATAGAATTATAAAAGTCAATGTAACGAATATAGTAAAAACAAATAAAAATACTGCCTTAATTGAAATTACGGTTGATCATAATCAAGGAACATTTTCAGAGGAGGTAGTTATTAATGTCTGACTTTACATCAATTCTTAACCGTATGCTTGAATCCGTATCGGATGATCAAGATAAACGACAAAGCAGTATAGTCTTTAATGCATTATCACCGACAGCGGCAGAACTCGCTCAATTGTACATAGCAATTGAAATATATAAAGATCAAACCAATTTGCTTACAGCGACCGGTGATAATTTAGATAATATAGGATTGACATTTTCGCTTGAAAGAGAACCGGCAACCTTTGCAATCAGGATTGCAGAAACGTTTGATACAAACGGGATTCCGATTGATCTTACCATAGGAAGCCGGTTCGGAATTCCAAATATTGATGGTGGAATTAATTTTGTGCTGACAGAAAATTTAGAAACATCTGGACAATGTTTGTTAACTTGCGAAACAGCAGGAACAATTGGTAATTCATATCTTGGTCCATTGCTTCCATTATTTTCTATAAATAATTTGGGTACCGCGACTATGATTGGAACACAAATACCGGCAGACGACATTGAAACAGATGATAACTTTAGAAAAAGAATTCTTGAACGTTTAAATCAAAAGACATTCGGCGGTAATATTGCTGATTATAAAAGATTTACAAAAGCTATTGATGGTGTTGGAGATTTAAAAGTATTTCCTGTATGGGACGGCGGCGGCACTGTTAAATTATCCGTTATTGACAGTTCTTATGACTCAATAACTGACAATTTTATAGAATACATTAAGAATATTGTAGACCCGGATGAATACACAGGTGAAGGTATTGGAATAGCTCCAATCGGTCATAATGTCACTGTTGTAACACCTAAAAGGAATAATATTAATGTTCGCGCAACTGTTATGTTATCAGGATATACGACTGGTCAAATTCAAGCACAAGCAGAACAAAATATAAGAGATTATTTTTTATTGCTCAGAAAAGAATGGAGCGATTCAGATGATTTAAATATTTTCAATCTATTAATTGCTAATGCTATTCTTAATGTTCCAGGAGTAATTAATGTACCTAAGGTATTAATTAATGAAATAGATGATGATTTGATACTTTCTCAAACAGCAGATTTACAGCAATTGCCTTATTTGGGGGTGCTTACATTAAATGAGTAGCTATTTTTTTCTAACATTAGACACATCAAGAACAGATAATGATATTGTGTTTCGATTTTTAAACCGATTGTATTCAGAAAATATCACTATGAATGAAATAGCAGAAACGGCGAGAAACGAAATAAATTTAGCACAAATCAATCTTGAAACCACGTTTTTAAATAATTTTATATCACCAGCAAATATGGACGGCGTGCAAAATTATGAAAACATTCTTAACATAATTCCAGACGCTTCTTTGGAAAGCTTGGAATTCAGAAAAAGTAGAATTATTAATAGATTAGCAATGTCGCCACCGTTCACTAAGCATTTTTTAGAGCAAATGTTAAGTATTATTTTCGGTCCTGAAAACTTCTATTTTAGAATTGACTATGATAATTGTAGTATTTATATCGATATAGAAACACAGATATCAATGTTATATGATCAAACGTTGAACGACATAAGACAAATGATACCGGCTAATATGAAATTAATTTCTATTATGTTGGTTCCTTTTACGCATAAATATCTGAACAGGCATTATACACATGATGAAATGAAACAGTTTACTTTCGGAGAATTATCACAATATAATTAAAAGGGAGATATAAAATGGCAAGTTTTTTTAATTTGATTTTAGATACAACAGCTCCGGCAGGTGTATCATTAAAAATTAATGCAGGCGCGGCATATACATCCAGTACCACTGTGGCACTGACAATTGGTACATCTGATGCTACCACAACTGGATATCAAATGAAAATATGGGGTATATCTATCGCAACAACAGAAGCGGCGGCATCATGGGAAACATTTGCAACTTCAAAATCGGTCACGCTCCCTACGGGCGATGGAACCAAAACAGTATATGTAAAAATACGAGATTCCGTATTAAATGAAAGTGCGTCAGTAAGCGCATCTATTATCTTAGATACAATAGCTCCCGTTGTAAACATAACCGGACCTGATGTAAGTACTATATCAAAAATATCTGGCGCTAACACAGCGGCATTTTCGTTTCAGGTTGACGAAATATTTACGGAATATAAGGTTAAAGTAGTACCCAACACATCATCATTACAAGACGCAGGTACACAAATTCCAACAACAGCGGGATCGACAAACATGTCGGGAACAAATTCAACCGGATTTCCGGCAAACACTGCCATCAACTGTACGATAAACGGTACGGATTTGCAATCCGCATCCGCTGCTGATGGTACAAAAATAATTAAAGTGTTTGCAAAGGATAAGGCAGGAAATTGGAGTGTGGTATAATTGGCATTATCAAATTCGTTAAACTATTACACACATACACAACTTAAAACGTATACACATACTACGCTTGCAGGTACAATACATTTTAGCGTTGTTGTTACTGTCACGGGTTCGAGAGATATAATAAGCGCCAAATCTACAGTTAATTCTGTGGATATTACGTTTTCATCTACTGCGGCAATTGATAAATGGGAATGCCGTGCGACATTTGAAAATGCAACACCCAGTGTAGGTGTTGGATTATTACTTGGAAGTGGGAGTTCTATCGCATCTGGCGTAGAAACAAAAATTAATGTTCCTTATTCGTCATTAACACTTGGAGATGGGACTTACAGAATTAGTCTATATGTGCAAAAAGACAACATATGGTATGGAGGATAATATGGCTACACAAACAACAAATTTAGGATTAACAAAACCTGCGGTAAGTGATCAATATGATATATCAGTATTTAATTCTAATGCTGATATTATTGATACGTCAATCGGAAATATTAAAACAGATATTACTTCAATAAACAGCAGTATAGAAGGGAAGGCAAATGCAGTGAATGGATATAGTCCATATGTTTTTGCTGGTGGCATTACATTTAGTGCAGGTGTTGGAACTTACACATTACCAACAGGTTATACTTATCTAGGTCAAGCTTTTGGACAAATGAATGCAAACACCGGATATTATGTACGTGCAGTGTCCATGAATGCAACTACAAAAATACTTACTGTTTATGCTTATGATGATGCTGGTAATGGATTATCTGGTTACCTTGGTGTGACTATTTTGGTATTCCGTAAATAGCTATTTAAGACCGTATATCACACAATCGTATGTACCTTGATGTTTAAAATATGCTGATACAGAGGTAGCACTAACATAATTAATGGCAACACCTCTAAAATCAATATCTGCAAAAGAGAGGTATCCGCTTGTAATATGTTGAGAGCCAAGTACAAATATATCTTTAGGTATTAGAGTATTACCGATAATTGAATTACCACGTACTAAAGAAATAACTATAGTCTTGTAGTTCGCTATATCCGAAATTGAGTATGATCCGTCCGATCCTGGGATAACAGCTAAAATATGTAGTTTACCAGAATTGCTGTTAACCGTATCTAAACTGCTGACCATTGCTATAGTGCCAATGTTAATGTTATCAACCGACATATCCATACCAACACTTGTCCATTGCAGTCCAACTGCGTTTTTATCGGCACCCATGTTGATAACACGGCTGTCATATGCTGCATTTGCTGTAATACTAACACCATTTATACTGCTGTTTATCACATGAAAGAAGGTGAAAAAAATGTAAAAGTTTTTTGGAATCAAATATAATATTGAGCCAAGAACCAGGTAATCCCATTCCCGGGAGCCTGGTTTTTGAATATAAAAAAGAAAGGACATAAAATGCAAAAAAAAGTAGAAACAGAAACTATTGTAAGAACCGTTTTATTATTTGTTGCTCTTTTTAATCAGATCTTAACTATAAGTGGAAAAAATCCGCTGCCCTTCGCAGAAGAAGATATTTATTCTTTTGTTTCGTTGCTATGCACTGTTGTGGCGACAGTTTGGTCATGGTGGAAAAACAACAGTTTTACACAAGCAGCACTTGAGGCGGATGAATTACTGGGAGAATTAAAAAAAGAAAGTGAGGACAATAAAGTATGAGTATTGTCAATATTAATGATGCAGATTTAGCATTCGGGAACTTATCGGCAAGAAAAAGTACAAAAAAGATTATTCTACACCATGCAGCTGCTACAAGTGCATCAGTTGAGACTATCCACGAATGGCACAAGGCCCGGGAATGGTCCGGTATAGGTTATCATTTCTATGTCCGGAAGGATGGCAGTATCTACCAGGGCAGACCGATCGACAAAATTGGAGCGCACTGCACCGGCCAGAATTCCGATAGTATCGGGATATGTTTTGAAGGAAATTATGAGACCTCAGATATTTCCATGTCGGGTGCGCAGTTTGATGCCGGAGTAGCACTTATAATGTACTTACTTTCCAAATATCCAACCATCACAGAATTATGCGGACATAAGAAGTATGTCGCCACCGCCTGCCCGGGGCGATATTTTCCGCTTGGTAGCATGATCGCGGAAAGCATCACAGGGACCCCTGTGGCATCCTCAAATCAGGGCGAAACTAAGCCAACCCCAACATCACATAACAGTAACGTGAAATCCCTTCAGGAGGCTTTAAACGCGGACGGAATACGGGACGCAAACGGCAATAAGCTTGTCGTGGATGGCATTCAGGGCGCTAAGACTAATGCCGCAATCAAAAAGGCACTGCTCAAAGCTGGCGCGTTATCAAAAGGCCGGTATCAGGTCGGTACTGAAGGTAAAGTGGTTAAATGGGCGCAGATTAGGCTTAATACCCTCATGGGCTGCGATTTGAAGGATGACGGCAGGTATGGCAATGATACCCGTGCGGCTATTGTAGAGTGGCAGGAAGCTAAGAATTTGACTGTTGATGGCATTGCCGGAGTGGATACTTTGACATCACTACTGTAATATTTATATAACAAAAGATTAAGCTCCAGGGCAAATTTGGGGCTTAATCTTGTTTGACAAAAAAATAAAAATCTGTTACGATAGGTGGTGAAATATGGATACAGGAACTATTTCGCTGATTGGAATGTTTATAACCGCTATAATCTCCGTAGCATCTTTTGTGCGTAGCGGATCAACAAAAACATCAGCGGAATCAAGGGAAATGGGACGTTTTGAACAAAAACTGGACACAATAAGCGCAGATGTAAAAGAAATAAAGCGTCAGAATTTAGATACTGCCAAATTGGAGAGCCTGACAACGGAAAGACTTGATACTTTATTCAAATGGAAAGACAGGATTGAAGAAAGGGTTGAAAAACTTGAAAGAGAATGAATGTAAGACAGATTTATTATCAGAAGCATTAGATCAGAGTATTGAGTTGAATAAAATTCAAGCTGGGATGTTAAAGGAAAAAGAAAAAACAAATCGTTCGCCATGGATAGCTTTTTTTGTTACATTAGGGATTTTATTCTTAACAAATTGTGCTTGGATGTTGTTGTGGAATCAATATGATACCGTGTCATCATATGAAGCAAATGGAATATATGCCTTAATTGATAGCGATGGAAATATACTGGCGCAGGATATCACTCAGGAGCAATTAGACGCTTTTAAAGATTGGTGGGAGATTAATGGCAAAAGTCAAAGTAACGAAGACTAGAATAAGAAGGAATGGCAATGCAAGTGCAATAAGAGTAAGAAAAAATTAAAGGGGGATTTTAAATGACATTCCCTGGCATGAATGCAGAACTTTTGGAACTAATATATACAAACCCGTGGCTCACTCCAAATGAGCGGCGGGTTTTTGAATTAAAATATAGGGAAGATATGTCATATCATCAAATCGCCAGAGAAGTCAATTGTAGTGTAGAAACTATTGGACGTATTTTGAAGAAGACATACCGTAAAACAGAACCTATAATAATCGAATATTATAAAAATCATCCAAATTATTGCAACGACCTGTTATGACAATTAAGTCATGGCAGGTCGTTTTTTTATTTGCAATTTTATTGACAGATTCCTGACATAATCATGACCTTATGTTGACGCTTTTTTGGCGCAGCATAGGGACCTTTTTTATTTATAATAACTATAAAGATAGGAGGTTTTAATATGCTTGATAAGCTTGATAAGGCCTTAGTGGATTTAACAGAAATGGCTATAGATGTTGTGGAAGAAGCAAAGATTAAGAAGCTTTTTAATAAGGATTTAGCAGAAGCTGTCTGCATTATATTTTCTATGGCTTATGGGAGATTTGGCGATGATAAGTAATTTAATTCAACCTCCAAAATCAAAAAATAGCATCACTAAGATAAATAAAGATACATCCACAGCTGTACAGAACTGCGCCAAACTTTTTGTAAGCGGAATGGGTGATGCTCAACGGGAACGATTTAAAATAATGCTTCAAAATGGCATCCAATGTGGCGAAAGTATCGCGAAAAGCTATGGCGTTCCATTAGAAGATTTTATAACAGAGATAAAGAAATTAATTTAATAAATAGGAGGAAATATGGCATACGGAGATAACATATTTACTGCAATTATTGACGAGAATGGTGTGATATATGAGGCCTCTACAGGACGTAAACGACAGGCGGTCGGCATTGATGCACAGAAAGAACAGGAGTATCAGCAAACAATAGCAGAAATGCAAGAACGACTAGATAACTATTATGCAAAGCTTGTCGATCTTGGAGTGATACAAGTACCAAAAACAGCGGAAGAGATAGCGTTAGAACAGGCCGCCCAGCAGGCAGAGATAAACAGGCAATTATTAGAAGCAATCGGAGGATTACAGTTTCAAATAAAGGAGATGCAAACAAATGGGCCTAGTAGAAATGGCGATGAATCTCGCAATGAACAATACGGACAAGATAGCTCAGGTGCTGGGGAAATCACCCCAGGAAGTAAAAGGAGCAATAGCACAAGGAAAAAAAATAATCCCCCAGATAATGAATAATCCAAGCTTAGAAAACGGGGCACAGATATTAAACGATATGGGCGTAGATAAAAAATTTATTCATGATATTTACGGTAAATATGGTTCCTATGCAAGTAAGATCGGATTAAATCCAAATTCTCTAAAAGGAATGGTGGATAAACTTAGTAATTCAGTTAGTTCCAATAGTCCTGGTCCTAAAAATATATCAACACCAACGAGGAATGTAAAATCAGGTTTTGATAGTTCTAAATATCCCAAGATTTGATCATTTAGCGAAAGCTTTTTGATAAATAAAAATTTTAGAAAGGAGAAAAATTATGTCTAATATTTTTGGAGAAGATCGTGAAATCATGAATGTCGGTGGTGGTTACGGTGGAATGGGCGGATCATGGTGTATCATTATCGTTTTCTTTGTCATTGCCTGGCTGCTCTTTAAGGATGGTCACAGAGATGGAAGAGACGGAGGTTATGCTATGCCTTATCCGGGATATGGTGGCGGCTGTGGATGCGGTCCTTGCGTACAGCCTACCTTTAAAGACGAAAGCAATTGGGAACAGGAATATCATCTGTGTAAAGAATTGCATTTTGTTGATCGCGATGTAATTGATCAGGGTTGCAAAGATCGCGAAGCTACTCATTGTGAGGGCGAAAAGACACGTGCATTAATTGAGCAGAATTACATTCAGGATCTGCGTGATAAGATTGCAGAACAGAACTCCTGCATCCAGACTATGAAATCTGAAGCATTTACAGAACGCAAGATTGATCAGGTTCTCGGCGCTATCGGTTCCGTCAGGAATGATGTTGACAAGCAGTTCTGCCGTACTGATGCAGAAATTGCAAAATTGTCCTGTGAACTTCCTAAACGGCCGCCTGTATTTAGCAGATGCGATGTACCTTGTCTGACAAGGGTACCCGATAATTGCTGTGAAGAACGGTTCGAGCGTTTTGACCGTGATTTTCCTCGCCGTGGGCGTTGCGATGGATTCGGATTTGATGGATGCTGTGCATAAAAGTTAATTAATCGCTGACTGCCGTTATGGTCAAATAGAGCGGCGAAAGTCGCTCTATTTATATAGAAAGAGGTGAGTATATGGGAAATGCAATACCCCTTATGGTTGGATTATTTGCAGGGACTTATCTTAATAATCCTAAATTCCGGACACAGGTAGAAACTGGAATACAAAGCATATTAGGCCAGGGTATAGATTATCTGAATAAAATGGATGGTGATGCAAATGTACCAAATCAATCATTATCAGATGAACCGAACGAATGATACACCCGGATGGCTTAATTTTACCGTAAATGTTTTGATTTTGGCATTAACGGTAGAAATAGTATATCTAAATCGCCGGAACGTCATGCTTAATGCACAAAATGTCATGCTCAATACACAGAATGTTAAAAACAACAAGGATAGTGCAAAGAGCGGACGCCAATTATTAGAAACTGTAAAAGAAATCAATAATAAACTTAATTAAATTCAGGAGGAATTTATATGTCTAACGATTATGCAAGTATTTTAGATACTTATACAAATACAGATCAAACAATTACTACTGGCTCTCCACTCGCATTTAACACTAACAGAGCAAGGGTGGGCCGTGCAATAACACATTCTGCTGGTTCGAGTTCTATCAGTTTAAACTGTCCTGGACTTTATAAGGTGCATTTCAACGGTGATGCAGCAGAATCTGGTACGGTCGGAGATATTACGGTACAACTTTTTGTGAATGGAGTGCTTCAGCCTGGCGCCGAAGCTACAGAGGACAGTACTGCAATTACTGATATAGTCAATATGGCATTTGCGACAACCGTTTGTGTTACTCCTGCTTGCTTCAGCTGCGGAAATTCTGTATCCCTGACATTTGTAGACACTGGTGTAGGTGCTGTTTTTAGCAATGTTGAAGTAATCGTAGAAAAAGTTCGTTAAGAGGGAGGTATAATTATGCATACTGATTATTTCAGTAAATATATAGAAGATTTAGAAAAAAAGATTATGGAATTAGTAAAATCTGAATCTCAGAAGATGACTGCCGATGGCGAAAAAATGCTGCATGTACTTTTTGAAAACTGCAAACACGCCAAAAGGTACATGGAAGATTATGGACATAAAAAATCTGGTTCCGATATGATGGATTCCAAAAAGTCTTATTTAAGCGATAACCCATATTAAGGAGGCAGGAAGAGCATGACTGAAGAATTAAAAAGCGTAATTAATCAGATGGCAACTTACCTTGCAGAGGGCGAAAAATGGCACAAAAAAGCTGCTAATGAATTACGTGCTATGCCTAACAAGCGTGGATACGCACGCATACATGACGATCAGGCGGCACTTGATGGAAATAAAGCGATTCATCTTGATAAGATGTTTCGTGATCATCTAAAATATTCTCCTGTAATAGATTCGTCATATATTTCAAAAGCAGAGATATATACTATTCCTGATTTTGATGCATTTAAGCAGCATTTTTTCACATGGATGAATCGGGAAAAACTATTTAAGGAAATAGCAAATAAAGCAATCGACTTAATACGTTATGAGGACATGGAGCTTTACGGAGAATTTTGTACAATGGCCAAGGATTTAAGAACAGAATATCTGCGTGCAGAATGGCTTTATCTTGCACTTGCAGATACAGGATTTGATAAATCTCATTGTGCAATTGTGTCAAAATGGCTCCATGACCAGGCCGAAAGCAATCCCGGGGATTTTAATTGGAATATTGGATAAAAGAGGTGGAAATGATAGCAGAAAAGAAAGTAAATGAAGTGATAAACGAGCTGGTGCAGCATTTTAAAGAAAAGGCACGAACTGAACAAAATAAAGAAAGCCGGATTTATAACTATATCCAGCTTGCCGAATGCTATCTTCTGCAGGGCAAGGATAATAAGGCATTAAAGGCACTTTATGATACTTTTATGCTGTCAGAGCCACGTCCAACAATTTGTTATAAAATAGCCAACATTTACTTTGATCAGAAAAAATATGATCAGGCTCAGTCTTGGTTAGAAATAGCGGTTAATATGGAAATAAAAAGAGCCAAGTGATTATACTTGGCTCTAAATGTTTAGCCACGCTTAAGTGTCATTGTTAACACCATATTTTATTAATTTTTAAATTACTTACGATCGTAGACACTAATCCTGATACGATTATCCTGTATATAGATCAACCCTACAGTTTTATCCTTGTGGGCAATAATATCTATATACTGTGAGTGCCCTTTTGCAATCTCCTTAAAATTTTCCTCTAGGGTGATACTTTGGTGTATTGGTATATGCTTTAACAGATTTCCCAATTTCATAATGCACCTTCCTTTCCTGGCTTCTGCTTTAAATTATTATTTACCAGTTAAATATTTCTCATTGTTATTTCAAATATAGTATAATAAATCCACCTTCTTCATAAATAGTCATTACCGTATCTGACCATTCATTGTTTATAACACAGTCAATACATTTTCCTGCAAATAACGTAGAACTTCCATCTGTAATACAAATGGATTGTGCCGGTAATAAAGTTGCTACTACAAGTGCTAATTTCATATTCCCTTCTTTCTCCCCGGATGCCGCCGGGGTCGGTTGTCTATTCTACTAAATTCCTGATAAATTCTTCTACGTCTTGGAGATCGGCTACCCTTCGCCCACACTCAACACCTTTTGAAGAATAGATTGCTATCCGGTTTACCTCTTCGCCTTTTTCCCAGTTGCGGCTTAGTTCCTTGAATTCTTTCGCGCTGACACTTTTGTGCCCTATGCCGATTTTTACAAAGTAGCTATAATGTTTTCGTTTACTCATTTCTTATCTCTTCTCCCCGTAGCCAGATAGGACAGCAAAATGTTACTCCTGAATAGTCTTAAGGATATGTATGCGCTCACGTCCTGATATCTTACCCTGTTTTTTTAACAAGGCCTGGACTCTATTAAAAATATCAACCGATACGATTGGTTGATAATCCCCCTTATAAATGTTTCCGCAATATGGATTATAGCCACAGTACTGAGGTCTGGTAAGTATAACCTGTACAGTATAAGCTGTTGGTAATTTTCCTCGTTTTCCTTTAAATCCATGTTCACGGCATATTTGAGCCACTTCAGAAAGGCTCTTATATACAAGATATTTTTCAAAGCAAAACCTAACATATTCGGCTTCTTCCGGATTAATAGAAAAAGAATCTTTTCCATTTTTATCATATCCCAGTATTTCTGAACATGTCCGCTTGCCCTGTTCTGCTCGTTCCTGCATGGCAGCCTTTACGCGCTCCCCTGTCAATTCTCGTTCAAGCTGTGCAAACACACCGATAATGCCAACCATTGCACGTCCCATGGATGTTGTTGTATCAAATGCCTCAGTATAGGATACTAGGGATATATCCAACACCTGAAATTTTTGCATGGTATCATACAGGTCACACACACTGCGGGTAAAACGGCTCAGTGCCCAGAAGAGTACCGCATCAAAATTTTTGCCTTCCGCATCCCGCATGAGGCGGAGCATATCCGGCCGATGATCAATATCCTTTCCGCTTATGCCTCTGTCGGCATATAAATCGTGAATGACATGTTTCCGGTCAGCACACCACTTCCGAAGGGTTTTCTCTTGGGCGTCGAGAGAATAGCCCTCCCTCGCCTGATCCAGTGTGCTGACCCTGATATATATTGCAACCCTCATTTAACTCGCCTCCGCATCAGTCAGTGATTTCCCATCCAGCCTTTTTAAGCAGCCGGATCGCATCATCAATATAACCCTTTTCAATGTCAGCGATATAACCAGGCAGATAATCCAATTGATGGATTGTATCAGAGTGATATACTTTCCAGGTATTTTCATCAATAAATACATCTGACCAGATCGCACCATCCTCTGTATCAATCATCATTTTGTAATAGCGCCGATTATCATAATCACAGAATACTCTTGCCTCCTTATATTCATTTTTGACAGTCTCCTTAATTAATTTCCTACTGATTTTTCTCATGCCTTTTCCTCTTTTCTCCCCGTCTTGCCGGTAGGACAGCGTATTCGTTTTTTAGATGGTGCGTCCTAATTTATCGCATTTCAATTTGTGCTTGAAGGAGACTTCGCTCTGTAGTATAATAGATTTACAGAGGAAATTCCTTTGTTGGTGAAACAGTCCTAATACTTTGACCGGTGGAAGGACTGTTTCTATTTTTTTTGATTCAATTCAGATTTGACCAATTTTATACCTTTTCGGACTACTTCACTACGATTAGAATTATCTAATTCAACACATTCATCAAGTTCTTTTATAGTATCTTTGCTTACTCTAATTTGTAATCTTTCGTCTTTTTTTGCATCTGTTGGCCGACCAGTTCGTGGCGACATAATTACCTCCTTATATTTGTACTGCCATAAGTATAATATATGGTAGTACAAAAGTCAATAGTTTTTTTCATAATCTCTTGACATATATAATGAAATTTATTAAGATATAATAAAATGCAGAAGAAAATGAGGGTACAAAAGATGGGAAGTTATATTCAAAGGACTTTAAATTATAATGAAGAAATTAAAGGAACTGCAAAACAACATTGGATAGCTCTATTGCCAAGAGGAATTATTTCTATATTCTTTTTTTTATTGGGAACTACTGGTAATGAGATAAGTATGTTTGTTGTGTTTGCTATTATTGCCTTATTATTAATAGCAAACCCGCTTATCCGTTTTTTTACAACAGAATTAACCTTTACAAACAAACGATTAATAGGTAAAAATGGTTTTATCAATACCAAGTCTTTAGACTCTCCCTTAAATAAGATTAATAATGTGTCTGTAAGCAATGGTATTTTTGGAAAGATTTTTGGATATGGCAATGTATATATTACAACATCGTCCGGTTCATATATTTATAAGGGGATTGCGCATCCTGATAATTATAAGGCGTGTTTAATGAATCAAATTGATCAATTTGATGAAGATAGAATTAAAATGCAAGCCTCTGAGATGGCTAATGCAATGAAAAATATAAAATTATAATACATAAAAGCCGGTTTATAAAAATAACCGGCTTTTACTTTTTAATTTTATTCTAACAAATCATCAATTTTGCATCCAAATATTTCATCAAGTTTTTTTAATGCATGAATATCTTGCGTTCTTTCACCAGATTCCCACCGTTGTTCACTGCGCTCAGTAACTCCCATTAATAAGTTTTCCGTGTTGCATTTCGTGTTGCATTTATTATAATATTTAATCTATTGTAAAGATTTATATTCGTTAATTCAGAATAATGACAGTGGTCGAACACCGCATAAACACTACATATTTCCCGTAATCTGCTTATATTCTGCATTCTGTAAATTATACTATATACGGGTTCAAATCCGGTAGTCGCCTCTTGTCAGAACCTCGGAAACGTTAATTTTTCGAGGTTTTGTTGTACATATATATACCAATTCTGTGTATTGATTATAAGCTTTCAAACAGATAAAGGAGAT
>Ga0153940_1000082_pt1 | contig 62012 bp, 57 predicted proteins | sample TSNJ024MetaG_FD_104736 | JGI IMG/M metagenome (GOLD analysis project Ga0153940, IMG submission 104736) | Attine ant fungus gardens microbial communities from New Jersey, USA - TSNJ024 MetaG | ecosystem: Host-associated > Fungi > Mycelium > Unclassified | place: USA: New Jersey, Brendan T. Byrne... | reverse complement strand
TTCTATTGATATAAAGCTGAAAAATGCAGCCGAAGCAGATAAGGTCCAGGCTAAGATCAAGTCCATTTTAGGTAATGATTATCTTGTTAAAAACCGGTTCGAACAACAGGAGGACCTGTTTCGTATGGTAAGCATTGAGAAATGGGTTACTTTCCTTATACTGGCTATAATACTGGTGATTGCGGTTTTTAATATCGTAGGATCATTGACGATACTTATTATAGAAAAGAATGAAGATATAAGAATCCTGAAAAACTTAGGGGCTGATAATAAACTTATACTGAAAGTTTTTCTGTTCGAGGGTTGCCTGATAACCTTCGTGGGTACTATTGCCGGGATAATACTGGGTCTTATAATCTGCCTGTTGCAGCAGCATTTCGGGCTGTTACAACTTGGCTCTACACCCGGGACATTCGTTATGGATGCTTATCCGGTAGTGGTGGAACCTTTGGATGTCCTGCTCATATTTGTCACAGTAAGTCTAATCAGCCTTCTTGCGGTGATTTATCCTGTGAATAATCTGCGCAAACGTTTATAATATCAGTTGCCAAAATTCCACGTCGATCAATTTCCCGAATTTTATTCCCGATTCCTTAAAATTTCCGATCAGTTCGAAATTGAATTTCCGGTGTAGTTTCCGGCTTTCGGGATTTGGCAGCGATATGACACCTATCAGGGAATGGAGGTTTATCTTGCGTGCCCTGTCTATCAGTTCCTGATAAAGGATACTGCCGATTCCACCTCCGGTTGCTTTATGGTCGAGATATACGCTGGTTTCCAGAGTTATATCGTATGCCGCCCGTTCGCGCCAGTTGCTGAGATACGCATAGCCGATAACAATGCCGTCTTGTTCGTAGACAAAATAAGGGAAGTTCTTATCTTTTACTTTTTTTATGCGGTCCTTTATTGTCTGTTCGCTTACCATATCATACTCAAAAGTAACAATGGTCTTTTCTATATAATAATTGTAAATCTCCGCAATTTTTTTTGCGTCGTCCTGAGTTACGTCTCTTATCATAAACTATTGAGCAATAAGAGGTGGAATTTCGTTTGTCTGATTTGGCATTACAGGATCTGCGGAAACGATGCTGTCTACAACAAATTTCGAGTAGCCGCGCCAGGGTAGTCTGCCGTAATATTCTTTATAGTGGAGTTTTACATTTTGTCCGCTCATACCCATCAGTTTTATAGCCAGGTTTTTATCGTCTATCGAAAATTGAAATTCGTTAGATTGAAGTCCTTGCATACCCTGACCGAATCCGGATTGTATAAGCTCTCCTTCATATGTTTTGAAAATGATACCCTTGTGCTTTACGTTATTCAGTATACCGGCTTTCACGCCCGAGTCGCTGAACGGGACAAAGTACCTGACATATCCGAAAATGAGAAGGCCGGCGATAATAATGACCGCGATTGTTATAATGACTTTCTTTGCTGTCATGATTTTACGTTTTAATGTTAAACCAATATATAAGATGTTATGTTCAGAAAGCAAAGATATTCATATTTTTAGACTATTTTTGTAGTTCTACTTCATAAAAGAGGATAAGATAATGATTATAAAAGATGCTCAGTTTGTAATAAGTAATACCGATTACCGCAAATGTCCGCAGGATGGGAAACCCGAATATGCCTTTATCGGACGCTCCAATGTCGGTAAATCTTCACTTATTAATATGCTGACAAACAGGAAAGGCCTTGCTATGACTTCCTCCAAGCCGGGGAAAACACAATTGATAAACCATTTCGTAATCAATAATGAGTGGTATCTGGTCGATTTGCCCGGGTACGGTTATGCCCAGCGGGGGAAAGAAGGACGTGAACAAATCAGGAAAATCATAGACAGTTATATCGTAAACAGGGCAGAGCTGACCTGCTTGTTCCTATTGTTGGACTGCCGTCACGAGCCGCAGCAGATAGATATTGAATTTATGAACTGGCTGGGAGAGAAAGGTGTGCCTTTTGCTATTGTGTTTACCAAGATAGATAAGTTGAGTAAAGGTGCCTTGAAGAAAAATTCAGAAGCATATACAGATAGGCTGAAAGAAACATGGGAAGAAATCCCCCCTGTATTTTATTCATCTGCCGAGCATAGATTGGGAGCAGATGAGATATTAGGCTATATTGAGCAGATAAACAAAAGTTTATAAGAAATAAGATAATTATTTAAAACCTAAATAGAATACCATATGTTGTTTGTGCCGGTGATTGACGTGGCAGATGCCAGTAATTGTACAAGTATAACAGAATACATGCAGAAAGTCCCTGAACATGAGATATCCTGCGTAAATTGGCCGGAACTTTACCCGTCTAAGCCAAAAACTGCGTTCAAGATAGCTCATAACGGAACACATCTGTTCCTTCAATTCTTTGTTGAAGAAAATGAAATTCTGGCTGAAGCGAGTGAAGATAACGGCCCTGTCTGGAAAGATTCATGCGTCGAGTTTTTTATATCATTCGGGGACTCTCTCCATTATTACAATCTGGAAATGTCCTGTATCGGCAAAGTGCTCTTAGGGTATAGGAAAGACAAGGCCGATTCTGTGCATGCTGCTCCGGCATTATTATCTTCGGTAAAACGGTATCCGAGCTTGGGTACGGAGCCCTTCGGAAAGAGGCAGGGAGATTTTAAGTGGAATATGTTGGTCGTTGTTCCGGTTTCGGTTTATTGGCAATCCGGATTGGAAACATTCAGCGGAGTAAAAGCACGTGGGAATTTTTATAAATGCGGAGATAACCTGACTCTCCCGCACTTTCTTTCATGGAGTCCGGTCAGGACAGAAACGCCAAATTTTCACATGCCTTTATATTTCGGGGATATACAATTTGAATGAAAATATATAAATAGAGCTAACCGCCAAATTCAGAGGGAGATATCGTTTTTATTTTTATGTTAAAAAAGCTTTCGTGGAATAGATTTTTTTTTATCTTTGCATGCGTTTGGAGTTGCATTCTTCTTGTACTCCTTTTCAAATATGGATATATTTAAATTTTTATGAAAAATAATTTCTTCGATAGGTTTAAACCTAAAGAAAACAAGTTCTTTCCGCTAATGAGCGAGATGGCCCAGGTGATTCTGGCCGCGTCTGACCTGATTATCGAATGCGTTCAGGTGACTAGCCACAATGATGCTGTAGAATACTACAAGAAAATCAAAGAACAGGAACGCAAAGCAGACGCTATCCAAAACAAAATTTTTGAAGAGTTGAACCAAACGTTTATTACTCCGTTCGACCGGGAAGATATCAACCATCTTTCGGCAACTATGGATGATGTTACCGATTTGATCAACAGTTGTGCAAAACGTATTATGCTTTACAGTCCGAAGGTAATGCCCGAAGCCGCGACACGTCTTGCCATGTTTGTGCGCGAATCTGCCGGTTTTCTGGTTCAGGCAATCGATGAGCTGGATATTCTGAAGAAGAGTACGACCAAGATTAAAGAATATTGCGAACAATTAGGCGTTATTGAGAAAAAGGCGGATGATGTGTATGAGCATTTCCTCATCGACCTGTTTGAGAATGAAACAGATGCCATCGAAGTTATAAAACTTAAAGATATTCTCCACGAACTCGAACGGGCTACTGACGCCTCTGAAGCCGTCGGGAAGATTATTAAGACAATGATTGTTAAGTACTCATAATCAACGTAGAAATGACATTACTGATAATAATTATTGTTTTAGCCATTATTTTCGATTTTATCAATGGATTCCACGATGCGGCTAACTCAATAGCTACAGTCGTATCCACAAAAGTTCTTACCCCCACCCAAGCCGTTATCTGGGCTGCATTCTTCAACTTTGTTGCTTATTTTATCGCCAAATTTATTATCGGAGGTTTCGGTATAGCCGATACTGTTTCGAAGACCGTGGATATGAGTTTTATATCCAATCCTTCGCATGTTATTATTGCGGGGCTGGTAGCTGCTATCACCTGGAATCTGATTACATGGTGGCTGGGTATACCTTCGTCTTCATCACATACACTTATCGGCGGATTCGCCGGAGCCGGTATTGCCGCTTCGGGTTTTCAGGCTGTGCATGCAGGGGTGATAGGCGTTATAGCATTGTTTATTGTTGTGGCTCCACTAATAGGTATGGTTGGTGGTAATTTTATTACATTGCTGACACTCCATCTGGTGAAAAAGGTTAAACCGAACAAAGCCGACCGGTGGTTTAAAAGACTGCAACTTATATCTTCTGCATTACTTAGTATAGGACACGGTCTTAATGACTCGCAAAAAGTCATGGGTATAATTGCCGCAGCGTTGATTGCATTCTCCCAAACGAATGTTGATGTGCATCCATGGTTACAAATGAGCTCGATGGCAGATATGCACGATTGGGTTCCTTTGGTTTGTTTTACGGCAATAGCAGTCGGTACCATGTGTGGAGGATGGAAGATAATGAAAACAATGGGTAACCGTATCACCAAAATTACACCGATAGAGGGTTTTTGTGCCCAGTCGGCAGGCGCACTGACATTGTTTATCACCGAAGTATTGCATGTGCCGGTGAGTACAACACATGTAATCACCGGTAGTATTATCGGAGTAGGTTCCATAAAACGACTTTCGGCTGTGCGCTGGGGAGTGACAAAAGACTTGCTTGTGGCCTGGATTCTGACTATTCCGGTGAGTGCGGTTATGGCTATGCTCTTTTATTACGGGCTGGGGCTGTTTATTGCATAGTAAGCAGGCTTTACTTTGCCACAAAAGATATTAAGCCGGGATGCTCCATAAATAAAAAAAAGATTATTAAAATATACTTCAGAATTGCTTTATATTCTGAAAAACAATATCTTTGCACCGCTTTTCGGAGCAAAAAATGTTTAACTTTTTAATGATACTGATCAGGACAGGCGCCAGATCGAATTTGAATGATTGACAATTTAAAAAATGTACAACCAGTTGTAGATTTCGACTGGGATGCGTACGAAAAAGGAGACTCTTATACAGGTAAGAGCAAAGAAGAACTTGTAGAAACCTATGACCAGTCGCTGAATAAAGTAAACGACAAAGAAGTAGTCATGGGTAAAGTAACTGCTATGAACAAACGCGAAGTCGTGGTTAATATCGGTTACAAATCAGACGGTGTTGTATCGATGAATGAATTCCGTTACAATCCTGATCTGAAAATTGGTGACGAAGTAGAAGTATACATCGAAAGCCAGGAAGATAAAAAAGGACAACTTATCCTTTCTCACAAAAAAGCGCGTGCTACACGTTCCTGGGATCGTGTTAACGAGGCTCTTGAAAAAGATGAAATCATCAAAGGTTACATCAAATGTCGTACTAAGGGTGGTATGATCGTTGACGTATTCGGTATTGAAGCGTTCTTGCCGGGTTCTCAGATCGACGTGAAACCTATCCGCGACTACGATGTATTCGTTGGTAAGACAATGGAATTCAAAGTTGTTAAGATCAACCACGAATTCAAAAATGTTGTTGTTTCACACAAAGCCCTTATCGAAGCTGAACTTGAACAACAGAAGAAAGATATTATTTCGAAACTTGAAAAAGGTCAGGTACTTGAAGGTACAGTTAAGAACATCACATCATATGGTGTATTTATCGACCTTGGCGGCGTAGACGGACTTATCCACATTACAGACCTTTCTTGGGGACGTGTTCAACATCCGGAAGAAGTGGTTAAACTGGATGAGAAAATCAACGTTGTTATCCTTGACTTCGACGATGATAAAAAACGTATCGCTCTCGGCTTGAAACAGCTTACTCCTCATCCTTGGGATGCTCTTAGCGCTGAACTTAAAGTTGGTGATAAGGTGAAAGGTAAAGTTGTGGTTATGGCTGATTACGGTGCATTTATCGAAATCGCTCCGGGCGTAGAAGGTTTGATCCACGTTTCAGAAATGAGCTGGGCGCAACACCTGCGTAGTGCACAGGACTTTATGAAAGTTGGTGATGAAGTAGAAGCCGTAGTGCTTACTCTTGACCGCGACGAACGTAAGATGTCTCTTGGTATCAAGCAATTGAAACCGGATCCATGGGAAAATATCGAAGAAAAATATCCTGTGGGAAGCAAACATACAGCTAAAGTTCGTAACTTCACTAATTTCGGTGTATTTGCTGAAATAGAAGAAGGTGTGGACGGACTTATCCATATTTCAGACCTTTCCTGGACTAAGAAGATCAAACACCCTAGCGAAGTAACTGCTATCGGTGCTGATATCGAAGTACAGGTACTTGAAATCGATAAAGAAAACCGTCGTTTAAGCCTTGGTCACAAACAACTTGAAGAGAATCCTTGGGATGTATTCGAAACTATATTTACTGTAGGTTCTGTACATGAAGGAACAGTTGTTGAAATGGTTGACAAAGGTGCTGTAATCTCTCTTCCTTATGGTGTAGAAGGTTTTGCAACACCAAAACACTTAGTGAAAGAAGATGGTTCTCAAGCGAAAGTAGATGAGAAATTAGACTTCAAAGTAATCGAATTCAACAAGGACTCTAAACGTATTATCGTTTCTCATAGCCGTGTATTCGAAGACGAAAAACCGGAAGCTAAGGAAGCTGCCGCTGAAAAGAAGGCCAGAAAAACAGCGAAGAAAGAAAAAGACGAAACAGTGAGTCAATCCTCTAATATGGAAAAAACCACATTAGGAGATATTGAAGAACTGGCAGCTCTTAAAGAAAAACTTTCAGGTGGAAGCGATGCTAAATAAGGATTAAAGATCTTTTATAATAGAATAGGGGACGGCTTGTAAAAGTCGTCCCCTATCTTTTTGTTTATATAGTATTACTTATTAATATAGTATTACTTATTAATTTTATGTATATTTATAAACAGTATTCACTAAAGAATAATATTATGGATGAGCTGGTAACTGTAAAAACATCTGATTTTGAGGCTGATCTGGCTATCGCAAAATCATATTTGATAGATAATGGCATAGATTGTGTCGTTAATGGGGAATATATCACAATTTCTTTACCGGAGGGGGGAGGAGCAAGGTTGCAGGTGATGTCAGGAGATTATAATCGTGCAATAGAATTGCTCATTAAAGGAGGATTTGCAAAGCGTGAGGATTATGACTTCCGGGAATGAATTATTTTATAATAAAGTAAGGCGGCCATTTATATTAAATGGCCGCCTTTTTTGCTGATAATATAGTTAATTGGTAGTAGCCTTTACCCTCTCTTCTTGGCTCATTGCGGCCAGATTTTTTACCTTCGCAATATCTAGTTCCAGACCTTCAGCAACACGTGTCCCGTACTCCGGATGCGCTTTATAGAATATGGCGCATTGACGGTATTGTATACGTTGTTGCGCATTTTTGATATGCCCTACTATATTGCTTATGAGATTGCTTCTGTCATAATCCGACATGGCGCGTGAGTATAATGCCCCGGCTTGTACAAAATCGATATCTCCCAATGGATATTCGTGACGTGCCGCCATTCCCTGCACGTCAATTGCAGGAGGAGTGAATTTTGCATCCGGTGCGGGCCCGTTGAATGAATTAGGATAATAATTAGGAGCGCTGCTCTGGCTGCCTATATTCATATTTCCGTCACGTTGATAATTGTGCATAGGGCATTTAGGAGCATTTACAGGGAGCTGGTCGAAGTTTGTGCCCAGCCGGTGCCTCTGTGTATCCGGATAACTGAAAAGTCGAACCTGAAGCATCTTGTCGGGAGAAGAAGCTATGCCCGGCACGAAATTACTCGGAGAGAAGGCCGCCTGTTCTATTTCGTTAAAGTAATTTTGGGGATTTCTGTTCAATACGAATTTACCTACAGGGATAAGCGGGTAGTCACTGTGGAACCATACCTTCGTAATATCGAAAGGGTCGAATTTATAGTTATCAGCTTCTTCCGGTTTCATGATCTGCACATAGGCAGTCCAGGAAGGAAAATCACCTTTCTCAATACTGTTAAACAGATCGCGTGTAGCGTAATCAGGGTCAGTTCCGGCCAGCTCGGTAGCTTGCTGGTCTGTCAGGTTCTTTATCCCCTGATCTGTTTTGAAATGCCATTTTACCCAAACATGCTCTCCTTTCTCATTGTACCACATATATGTATGGCTTGAAAAACCATGCATGTGACGATAGCCGTCAGGCGTCCCTCTGTCGGAGAAAAGAATTGTAACCTGATGGATACTTTCCGGAGTGAGTGACAAGAAGTCCCAGAATGCATCCGCATCTTTCAGGTTGGAAAGCGGATTTCTTTTTTGCGTATGGATAAAATCGGGAAATTTTATACCGTCTCTGATAAAGAATGTAGGGGTATTATTACCTACCATATCATAATTCCCCTGATTGGTATAAAACTTTAAAGCAAAACCGCGAGGGTCACGGGCAGTGTCGGCAGAGCCTTTTTCGCCTCCTACAGTGGAAAAGCGCGCGAGCATCTCTGTCCGTTTACCTACCTGTGAGAGGAAATCGGCACAAGTGTACTTTGTCACGTCGTGTGTTACTTCAAAATAGCCGAATGCACCGGAACCTTTGGCATGTACAACTCTTTCGGGAATACGTTCCCTATCGAAATGAGCCAGTTTTTCTACGGTATGTACATCAGACAGCAAAGTCATCGTGTGTTTTTGGGTAGTGATGGAGGCCTGGTCATTGTCTACGGGATTCCCCTGATTTGTAGTTAGAATCTTTTTGTTTTCTTTCATAATGTAGTGTGTTTAAAGTAGTATATAAGTTAAAATTGCAGTTTGAGTCAGATATGTATAGATAATCTTAATTATTAAAACAATTAGATCGGTTTTTTGTTTTAGTAATGCTGCAATATTTTCAGATCATCGTTTAACAAAGACAGATGATGGCTTGGATAAGTTACAGGTTATATGTATCTTTAGAACAACTAATTGTATAATGCTATGGGCGAAATGATAACAATAAAGACTTCAAATATTCCGGGGGAATTGGCTGTTGCTAAATCATATTTGGAAGATAATGATATCTATTGTTTTCTGAAGGATGAGTTGATAAATCAGGTTCATCCCTATGCCGTAGGCGGGATAAAACTACAGGTAAGGGAAGAGGATGCGGAACAAGCGATCAACCTTTTACTCGAAGGCGGCTTTGCCCGGAAAGAAGACTTCGAGATACCCCAATCTACCTTGTTTTTAGTAAAATGGTATGAGAAAATAGCTTCGTGGTTTGGGCGGAAATAAAAAGTATTTTCGCTTCCGGTAGAGGATAACGGACAAAATATTAGTTCCTTACCATTCCCTTGTATTCCGGGTCGTAATTTTGTATCCACCACTTATACATGAACACTGCGGTGGTACAATATATTCCGGCCTGTATCCACAACGCGATATATTCGAGCCAGACGTCGGTAAGTGTCGCCCCCATTGTGTTTATCTTTATAAAACCGTGAATACCCGGTGTAGATGGAGCTATATAGGCAATTGCTTTTATCGGCTCGGGGATTGCAGTCCATGGCCATGATATGCCGGAGATAAATATAAAGAGTACGCTGGTAAAAACAAATAACATCATGCCGAATTCCCGTTGAGAACAGAAGTATGACAATGTCATTGCAAAGAATGTAGCAGCCAGCAAGAATGGCATCAGAAAAGCTGCAATAGTAAGGGGATCACCTATCTGGGGGAATTTGAAAATATAAGGGATGACTCTCAGTACCCATACAGATATAAGCATATAAAGTGATGCATAACAGAAAGCTTTTCCGATAGTAAGTTTTACCGGATGAACGCTTTTGCCTTGCGCTGTATGAGAGGCAATAGTGAAACGTTTCTTGTCGTTGTGTGTACCAACTATTGTAGCTATGCCTAATATAAGTGTCTGTTGTATAATCAATATTAAGATCGCCGGAACAAGGAAACTGGCAAAGCCGTTTTGCGGATTATACATCGTTACCCACTGGTTTTCTACTGTCTGACGTGTTGCGGCATCTTCTTCCTGACTGCCTCCGCCTGTTTCGGCAACCCGTATATCGGCTCCCATATCGAGGGATACCTCTGTTGCACTTAAAAGCATAGCCTTATAAAACAGCAGGCTGCTCATATCGGAGAATACACTGATCTGTGTTTGTTGCTGCGTGTTTATATTTTTGCTGAAATCTCTCGGGATATACATGATACCGTATGCCTCTTTCCTTCTCATGGCTTCCCGGGCTTCTTCCATATCAGTTGCATATCCGATAATCTTCACGTCGGCTGTGGCGTCAACTTTTCGTTTGAATTCGCGGGATAGGGCCGAGTTGGAATCATCTACGACAACGACTTTGACTTCATGTGCAGTCTCGTTATTATATATAAAACTATATAAAACAGGGTAGGCGAGAGGCACAATGAAGAACAGGAGTATGACGGCTCCATCTTTGAAGACAACCTTTAGTTCATTGATCCAAACATAATATATATCGAGCAGTAATTTCTTCATGCTGTTTCTGATATTTTAAACCTTATTCTTCATATACATTATCCGTCAGCATTTTTCTGATCACACCGAAGAAGAAGACCGCAAGTAATACGAATACGAGTAAGGCTGCATACTGATACATAGAATATCCTACAGGGATGCTATTGAGTGCCTGGTCTACATATATAAGAAAGAAATGACGCAGAGGGAAAAAGTTACTCAATGCGCTTAAACTACCATCCATTGCCAACGTGGAAAATGAAAATCCGGTGATGGAGAACGATACCATTCCTATAAGGCTTGCAATGCTTAAAGACAAGCGATAGTTGCGGAATATTCCCAATAAGATAACGCCCATTCCCTGCGCTGCCAGAATCAGACAAAAGTAATTCAGGAACATTGGCCAGAAACCGCTATGCAATGGGAAATTATTGATGTAATAAAATATTGATATGAAAAAGAAGGCAATACCCGTATAGATAATGGTATATGGCAATAATTTTCCAATGATTACCTTTAATATCGAATTGTCTCCCATTGCCATCAGATAAGATCCCCTACCGGCTTTTATTTCCGAACCGAAACAGGATACTGTAAACATCAGTATAATAAGTTGCAGTATTCCGGGCATCAGTATATTATTCAGATATACTGAATAATTGAGCCATGGGTTACCTAAGGGATGTGCATCTATTGTTATCGGTTGTAGTATAGGCATTATCTGGTTTTCCGTAAAGCCCTTTGCTTCGGCTGTTTGCAGCCCTACGGCTGCTGAGGCAAGTGTAGATATCGTCTTTAAGTCCTGGAACAGAAGAGAACCGGATATGAGGAATGCATTATTGGTATAATAAACGAGTTTGGGGCGATTCCCCGATATGGCGTCTTCTGTGAAATCTTTCGGGATGGTTAATATCGCATATATTTCCATTCGTTCCATTTGTTGTCTGGCTTCCCTGAAAGAAAGACTTTTGTACTTGATGTCTGTTTTCTCGAAAGCGTCGAGCTGGCGGATTAGTGTACGTGTAGTGGTTGTATTGTCAAGGTCTACAACCGCAATAGGAATGCGAGACGGCAGTCCGCTGCCCATCATCCACAAAAGTATAATCATGGATAGTAACGGCGCAACAAATATTCCCCAGATACATATCTTGGAAGAAGAAATGCGCAGCCATTCTCTTTTGAATATCGCGGATATGCCGGTTTCTTTGGTCATTTTATTCTTTTGATAATTACAAGTTACTACGTCTTGTGGGCAGTTACGAATTATGAGTTATAAGTTGTTAACTGTTTACTGCTAGCTATTATTACTCTTTTATAATCAGGGACATTCCCGGAAGCACATCTATCGATTTATCATTGAACCGGGCTTTCACTTCAAACGTTTTACGGTCGTATTGCCCTGTAGTTTTTGTCGCTTTCCATGCGGCATATGAACCAAGGTCTTTAACATAGTAGACAGTCATCTCTACATCCTGGTCCAGTGCTGGTACATATGCCTTGAATGTCTTACCCAGATCTTTATAATCTTTCAGGCGGTCTTCGCGAATATTGAATGAACCCCATTTGTCATCCAGTTTGGCTACATTCATTATTGGGGCTCCTGTACCTACAAGTTCACCTTCGTTCGGGAATTTTTCAGTTACTTTTCCGTCAGTCGGTGAAATCAGGTAGCTTTCCGATATGTATGAAGCTACTTCTGCAACTGCGCCTTTTGCCCTCTCCAATAAAGCCAGAGCAGCTTCCTTGTCCTCTCTTTCAGCCCCGTTCACAGCCATGTCATACTGTGATTTTGCAGCTTTTTCCGTAGCGATAGCGGCATTAAGCTGAGCTTCTACTTCGTCCCGTTTTTGGGCTGTTACCACGCCTTTATCATACAGATTTTGTACACGGGTAAATGATTTCTGGGCTATATCCACACCCACTTTAGCTTTTTGCCACATTTCGTAAGCACCTTGTATTTGCTCTACACGCGCTCCCTTTATGGCCTTTTGGTTCTGTGCGGCAGCTCCTTGTTCAGCAGCACTTGCCTGGGCCAGTTTGGCATCTATATCCGGGATGCTAAGTATAGCCAGTGTATCTCCCTTTTTTACAAAGCTGCCTTCGTCTACGAGGTATTGGGATATACGTCCGGGTACTTTGCTGGATATGCGGACTTCCGTTACATCGGCTTCTCCTTGTATGATATTATCTTCCTGATTCAGGAAAAAGAAGCCATAAAGGCCCACTACAATGATTATTGTTGCGAAAACCAGTATAGGTATAAGTTTCGACCCTGATTTTTTATTTTCTGTATCCATATTTTAATTAGTTACGAGTTACAAGTAAACAAGTTACGAGTTGCTTGCGCCATTTTTAATTTTTATCTTGCCATTTCTCTTTTATGCTCTCCTTGTAGCCTCCCCTTGGGGAGGTTGGTGGGGCTATAATTTTCGCCCTAACGCTTTATTCAGATATATTTTGCAGAGGATTATATCTATTTGTGCATCTATCTTATCGGAATGCGCGGCGAGCCATGCTGTATGTGCGGCCATTACATCCGACGCAGCTATAACTCCTTCCTCAAAGCCTGCATTAGCATATCGCAGGTTTTCATCGGCTTTTTCAGTATTCTTTTGTGTAGATGCCAGTTTTTTGTTTGCCTCGTTCAGTTTATATGCCGACTGGTTTATCTGTAAAGTGATTTTCTCTTTAGCTTCAGCCAGTTCAAATCGTTTAATACGTGTTTCGGCTTTTGCTGCATTTAATTTTGCTGAACTGGAAATAAAATTTAGAGGCACTTTTAGCACCACTCCGACATTCCACATTCCACCGAATTTTTTCTCAAAACCATCAAATAAATTCGGATTTGTCCAAAGGTAATTGGCTGTAAAAGCCAGATTAGGCATAAAGTCGGCCTGTGCTATCTTCTCCTGTTTGCCATATATTTTTGTGGCCAGTTCCAAGCTTCTTATTTCAGTCCTGTTGGTTAATGCCTCATCTATATTAGGCATCGTCTCATTTTCTCCATTGATAATCAGATTGTCGAGATTTTCATCTTGCAGCGTGATTTCGTCGCTGATTTCCAATCCGCATATTTGAGTCAACAGCATCTTGGCAAGGCTAAGTCCGTTTTCCGCTTTAGTAAGCGTCATTTCCGCCTCGTTCAGTTTTACATTCACGGATAAGCGGTCGGCCTTGGTAACAACACCCTCCTGCTCCATAGCTGAAATATCAGAGTCCATTTTTTTCATCAGCTCTACATAGGCCCCGGCTAATTTTCTTTTATTTGCAACTGATACTACTTGCCAGTATGCATTATCCACCTCTATGATTACATCTGTCATCTGGGTTTCTTTCATTGTTTTAGCGAGTTCTTCGGCGTAAGAGCGCAGGTCGTTATAAGCGATTATTTTTCCACCCATAAATATAGGCTGGGTAAGGTTGAAACCGCCTGCCCAAATGTTTTTTATGTCTACTTCGCCCATCTTCCAGATGCCGTCTCTTATATTATCAGGAATGGGTATGGAAGATATTTCTCCAATAGGTACGGGTAAGGGGATTGCACTGGGTATAGCGGATGATGAGATAAGATGCAGGTTTTTCTGGTTATGCATGTAACCTCCCAGAAATTGTATTTCAGGAAAGAATTTGGTTAATGCGTCTTTCTTATTGTAATATGCAATCTTTTCCTGCTCCGATGCTATTTTCAGAGCCTTATTGTTTTCTATAGCCAACTGCCGGCATTGCTCCAGGCTAAGGAGTTGCTGTGCGGCACTGTTTATATTGAAAACGGATATTAAAAGGAGAATTATTCCACAACTTTTTTTAATCATACTGGAGTTAATCTAATAAACCTGCAATTGATTGTTTATGCAACTATCCGCAAAAGTATATACATTTTCTAAAATACGATAGCGACAATTAGTTTTTTACTAATAATTTAACATTTAGTAAAAAAAAAGGTTCATGTAAGGATGGATTAATATTTACTCGCTCTTATTTACATGTCATATATCCAGATATGTAATATCTCGACTACAACTGGTTGCAAATTCAATGATACCGGTTATTTCTGCACTTTTGAGTAGTCCTTGTTGTCAATATTCAGTATAGCTTTGTCAATAAATAAACAAGATATAATGAAAAAATTAATGATAGATAAAGACACTGATTCCGTTTATTTTTCAGAATGGATAAAGGATTTTCGATGTTATTCTTCAATTACCCGGATATTAGACAAACATTATGTAAAGCATGGATTTTTACCATTTACAAAAGACTACTGGGCTAGAGATTATATGCCTGTACAAATAACAGAATCCGAATTTATCCAATATTATTACAATCCCGATTATCTGCAAAAACATAAAACATACATAACCGATCCGACTGTAAGTTGTAAACATTTAGGCATAGAACCTATCAAAACAGACATTATTATTGATGGAGGCAATATTATAAAATGTAATAATGCTATTATAATGACAGACAAGATCTTTAATGAAAATCTGAGATATTCCAAATCAGATTTAGTTAAAAAGTTGGAAGCTCTTTTTCAAGCAGAATTCATACTGATACCTTGGGACAGAAACGAACCTTATGGACACGCCGACGGAATGGCTCGCTTTATAGAAGACAAGAAAGTGCTACTCAATAATTATGTTGACTTTGATAAATCGCTGAGAAAAAAGTTGATCGGTATCCTAAACCGCCATTTCGAAATCATTGAGCTACATTATGGTGCAGTCAAAAAGTCTACTTTAGATTGGGCTTATATCAATTTCTTGCAAGTAGGAAATCTTATTTTGTTGCCGGCAATGGGAATAGAAGAAGATGAGAAGGCACTCTGTTTATTCAAAGAGATTTTTAAGATAAATATCGAGCAGGTAAATATTGCTGAGATTGTCGGAATGGGAGGGGCTTTGAACTGTATTTCATGGAATATAAAACAATCATTAAAATAAAATCGCTATGAAAGAATTGATTATCTTTATTGTCGGCTTTTTCCTCCTGTTTTGGATAGGTGTGAAGCTAAATCGCTGGGTGAATGGGAGTTCGAAAATCAGTAAAAACCAAAAGAAGATTTTGGAAGAAATAAAAAAGCAGAATAGAAAATAGTTAAATAATTGATCTTTAGAACAATATTAAATTACAAACAATGAATAACTATAATTTATTAGTAAACCAATTATTGAAAACTTCTGTAAAAGAAGAACAGGTAAGCATATTACAAAAGATTAATAAATACTTTCTAACTCAATATATGTTAGAGATAGACAAAGATTTTAGACTATACCCCATTGAAGTAGAAGCATATTATTATAACAATCCCAATTTTCCGGATACTTGTGTTCATCAAAATGAATTACAAAGGAATCGATTTGGAAAATTATATTTCCATCGGGCTTCTCCCAAGAAAGACAGTTCATTTCTCTATGATGCAGGAGGTTTTGATATTTGTCTTTCTAATACAGACAATTGCTATTTGGGGATTTTAATAAGAAGCGCTTGGATTAATTCGGAAGAGATCCCGGTATGCGGTCCCGGACTATTAACCCGCCGGGTAGTTAAATATATATGCAAAGATGAGTTTATCACTAAAATAACTGAAAAAGAAAAAGAAAAAGTTCTCAAACTTGAAGAAAACGATACTGTGGTAGTTAATACAAACAATGACAAAAGGCAAAAGGATTCACCTATTTTCAATTCTACAAGATTCGGTATCAATCCAAAAGTACATCCCGGATATGGATTGTATAATCTTCGTTCATTAATAGAGTTGAAAGAGCCGAAACACCCATTTAAGGAGAAAGAAAAGGCTGTCGAAATATATATGAAGGATAATAATATTACACCTACAGAAAATAATGTGAAACAGCTGTTAGGATATGCCTCTAAAACAATATTGGACAATCTCAAAACTTACTGACAATAGGCAGTAATACTTCTGTCAAAAGTTCAGATTCTGCAATATGATTCGGACTATTCAGATAACGTTCAAGGATTAACCCATCACCAAGAATATATTCTTGCGGGATATTCAGCATAATGACTTTATAAAAAGAATCCAGTTGATTATATGAGCCTTTGTGAGTGTATACTGCATATTTATGAGCAGGTAAAGCCATACATTTGACTTTATCTGTCAATCTGGATTTTATTGGTTTTGAGATAATCATACAGGCATAGAAGCGGCAATTTTCGGTATCGGTTATCCCTGTATCATCATAGCAGATTCCCCAATATTCTTCTTTTTTGAGTAAAAGGTTATTTATCAAGGCATAATCATATAACTTGTCCCAACTGTTTTCTTCAAAAACAGTAGAAGCGTAATGATTATAATTGCCGATGTAAGACAGGAACAAGACATGAGTTTCTGGCAAATCGATTATTCTGCTGTCAACGATGGGGGCATCTTGCATAATAGCTTCTGTCAGAAATTGTGCTTTATAATTTGCAGGAGTAGACTTTAGCTTTTTCCGGAAGATATTATACAAAGCGGTATCATTGGCAAGACCTATTCGCCCGGCTATTTCAGATTGGGTGTATCTGTTTTCTTTCAGCAATTGCAAAGCATATTCAAGTCTTATCCGGTTTTTATACTGACCGACAGTCTCATTAATGCAAGCCGGAAAATATATATGTAGATTACGTCTGCACATATCGGATAACTGGGCTAATATCTCTATATTGGTTTCGTTCTCGAAGGCATTAGCATCAGAGAGTGTCCAATCACGTTGCACCATCATATTGATATGATGAAGAACTGCGGTAATTTGCCCTTTATACTTATTCTCAATCAAATCCATAACTAAAAACAAATATATGAAAAATGAACCAATAAATAAAGATGCATTCGGGTATGTAAGATTACATGTTTATATACCCGTTAGCGAGAATGAATTCATCGCTGTAGAAAAATATGTTGCCGAAATGCACAATAGTTTTTTTCACAATGAATCTTACGGAGATGCTGATTTGAGAAGATTCGTACATCAGAAACTTACTAAAGATAATATATCCATTGAACAATCCAAAGTAGACGCTATTATAAATGCTTTATACGATTATATGTTCGAGAACGGCAACCTTCTGTCAATCGATTGGGTCGGAAAATTTGAAAAATGGTGTGATTGGAAACAGACTTTATCTGATTCCATATCTGATTTCATTCTTTTTCATGAATATATACCTAATGTTATAATAATTTCTGACTATACTAAATCTCAAATAGAACTTGTCTGTCAAACGACCTTAGATGTTGTCTGTGAGTGTATTATGCCTATTCTTGAATTTGAAATTGACAATTCATTATCAGATAAATACTTTATATTATTATACTCATTAAGAAGAGATGATGACAATAATGACGATGATGGAGGTTTAATCCCTGTATCGCCCCTGATTACTGAAGAACATCATAGCAACTATTTTGTCACTTCGTCTATCAGATAAAAAATAGATTTAAAATTGATGTCGCTGTATTCACTCATTCCTATTTCGCAGGTGCGGCTGGTAGAATACCCGTCTTTGCAGTCGGCAGGGACTTGTTCGGATAGATGCCTTAACCCGTGCTTGTTCAGTTCGGGATAAGTAAAGCCTCTGTCTCCGGCAAATCCGCAGCAGTTACTTTCTACAAAGGCGACCTCTTTCGAACACATTTTAGCAAGTTGCAGCAACTTTTGTTCCATCCCGATTTTCTTAACAGAGCAGACCGGAAATACAGTTACTACTTCCCGTGGGTTATTGACTTGTAGCTTAGGCATTACAAAGTCGATCATAAACTCTATCGGATCGTATATCTTCAGATCTTTATTCGTATAGGCCTCATGAAAAGTATAGAAACACGGGCTCATATCGAACAGCACCGGATATTTACCTCCTTCGGATGCTTTATATAATGCGTCTTCCAGTTCCTTAGATTTGCGTGAGCCTTCCTCTTTCAGTCCTTTACTGCTAAAGGCCATGCCGCAGCACAGATGGTTGATGCCTTCGGGATAGATAATGGTAAAGCCTGCGCGCTGGAGTAGCTCTTTGGTCTTTTGAGTAAGTTCCACATCTCCTTTTTCATAACCGTTCGATTTGCCCATCGAGCGATTGATACAGGACGGAAAATAAACGACTTTATCGGCTTGTCCCTCGTTGACTACAGAGTCTTTTATCTTGTGTGCGCCCTTTGGCATATCCTTGTTCCATTTGGGAATGGTTTTGAAGGATGCGGTTCTCATTGCGGATGCGATGCCTCCCATCAGCGTATCTCCCAATATGGTATGGAAAGCATGTACGAAGTTGAGTCCGCCCCGCATCAGAGAGGTGGTTCCTGCCATACGATTACCTATATATGAAGCGATACTTTTGGCTGTGCCTGATGCCTCATTATGTCGCAGATCTTTTATGAACTTACTCGTATCTATCTTTACAGGGCATACCAGTCCGCAAAGGCCGTCAGTTGCACAGGTTTCGTCCGAATAATATTTCGCGTCGTGCAACATCTGTTTCAGCCGTGCCGGATTTTCTCCCTGTACTTTTAGCCTTGAAATCTCCCGGGCTATGACAATGCGCTGACGGGGCGATAAGGTCAGGCCTTCGGAGACACAGTTAGGTTCGCAGAAACCGCATTCCATACATTTGTCTACAATTTCATTTACGGCAGGTAACGGTTTCAGGTTCTCGAGATGTATCTTCGGATTCTCATTGATTACCACACCCGGGTTGATGAGGTGGTAAGGGTCGAATATCTTCTTTATGCGGAGCATTATCTTGTAGGCAGCTTCGCCCCATTCTTTTTCCACAAAAGGGGCCATATTACGGCCTGTTCCATGCTCGGCTTTGAGTGAGCCGTCAAACTTGTTGACAACAATATCCGCTAGTTCGTCCATCATATCGGCATAGCGTTGCACTTCGCTCGACGTACTGAAATCCTGTGAGAAATTCAGGTGCAGATTGCCTTCCAGCGCATGTCCGAAAAGGACCGCGTCATGGTATTCATATTTTTTGAACAGAGCTTTCAGGGCAATACATGCTTCCGCGAGACGGGGTACAGGAAAAGCGACGTCCTCTATGATGCAGGTTGTCCCTGTTTTGCGCAGGCCGCCGACAGAAGAAAGCAGACCTTTGCGGGCTTTCCAGTTGAAATTGTATTCTTTCGGGTCGGAAGTAAATCTGTATGGTTGTATAGTAGGAATCGCTCCCACAGCCTTGCGTACAGCGGTTTCCCTTGCATCCATATCTGCTTTTTCGTTTGCCTGTATTTCTACCAGCAACACACAACCCGTTTCGGACATTGTACGGAAATAGTCCGGAGCATCAGGATCGTCTTCTACCGAGCGGATAGAATCTCTATCCAGTAACTCAACTGCTGAAACAGGGCTTTCACGCAAAAGCGGAACAGCTTCACACGCCAGTTCGATGGTTTCGAATATCATAAGGGCACAAGCCTTGTATTTCTCGTCGGTAACGGTATGATAGGTGATATCGGATATAAAAGCGAGTGTACCTTCCGAGCCTATCATCAGGTGTTTGATGATATCGAAAGGGTCTTGATAGTCCACCAGTGCGTTAATGCTATAGCCGGTTGTATTCTTAATCTTGAATTTACGCCTGATACGTTCGTCCAAAACAGTATCGGATTTAATATCGTCTCTTAACTGTTCTATCTCCTTTATTATGCCGGGGTGCTTTGCCTTGAATGCTTTTTTACTCTCCTCGTCGGATGTATCGAGAATGGTGCCATCGTAGAGTACGATGCGGATATCAGCAATTGTTTTATATGAGTTCTGGGCCGTGCCGCAACACATTCCACTGGCATTATTGGCAGCTATTCCCCCAATCATGGCCGCATTTATCGAGGCGGGGTCGGGGCCGATTTTCCGGCCGAAAGGTTGCAGGTAGATGTTGGCCCTGGCACCTGTGATTCCGGGTTGCAACCTGATCTTCATGCCGTCATCGTCCAGGATGGTATATTTGCGCCATTCGTGAGTCGCTACCATAAGTACGGAATCGGAAATTGCCTGCCCTGAAAGGCTTGTGCCTGCTGCCCGGTATGTTACGGGAAGATTCAAACGTCCGGTTTGGCGGATTACCTCTACGGCTTCCTCTTCGGTATGTACTTGTACTACTATTTTCGGAATCAGACGGTAAAAGCTCGCATCTGTTCCGTAAGCTAATAATTGCAACGGATTTGTGATAATGCGTTTGACAGGGATTGTCTTCGATAATTCATCTTTTAGTTGCTGATAATTAGCAGGTAGCATGGCAATAGTTTTTTAGTTGATTGAAAATAAACAGTTTGAAATAAAACAGATGCAAGTTATAAAACATATTTGAGAAATCAGTGCTAATAGGAGGTGGATAATAAGGTCTCTATCAAAAATCCTTAAAAAGAAGTTGCAGGTATGATGTGGCATCTGTTTTATAAGTACAGTAAATGATGGATGGCTGTTTAAAAAAATACAAATCCGATAAATTCCATCTTATTAGTTCTTTAAATACAAGAAAAAAGACTAATTTTGTGGGTCAAATTTAAACAGACTCTAACAAACGAAAAAACGAAATACATTATTCATTTTTAAACAAATAAAAACAATGAGAATCGAGAAAATTTTCGCACGTGAAATCTTGGATTCAAGAGGAAATCCTACAATTGAAGTTGATGTAACCCTTGAATGCGGTATCCTTGGCCGCGCTGCTGTACCATCAGGTGCTTCAACGGGAGAAAATGAAGCTTTGGAACTTCGCGATGGTGATAAAAAACGTTATGGAGGTAAAGGTGTAACTAAAGCCGTAGATAATGTAAACAAAATAATAGCTCCTGCCTTACTAGGCGAATCTTCTCTTGACCAAAGGGGAATCGACAGCAAAATGCTTAAGCTGGACGGAACTAAAACCAAATCCAAGTTAGGCGCTAACGCTATTCTTGGTGTTTCTCTTGCTGTAGCCAAAGCTGCTGCGAACTATCTTGAACTTCCTTTGTATCGCTATATCGGTGGTACTAACACTTATACGCTGCCTGTACCGATGATGAATATCATCAATGGTGGTTCTCACTCTGATGCTCCTATCGCATTTCAGGAATTTATGATCCGCCCTGTAGGCGCAAAATCATTCAAAGAAGGTTTGAGAATGGGTGCTGAAGTTTTCCACTCATTGAAAAAAGTGCTTCACGACCGTGGCCTTAGCACAGCAGTAGGTGATGAAGGTGGTTTCGCTCCTGCTCTTAACGGAACTGAAGACGCTTTGGATTCTATCCTTAAAGCAATCAAAGATGCAGGTTATAAAGCCGGAAAAGATATCACTATTGCTCTTGACTGTGCTGCATCTGAATTCTTCAACAGAGAAACTAAGGTGTATGACTACAGTAAATTTGAAGGAAAAGGTGGTGCAAAACGCAAAATTGCCGACCAGGTTAAATTCCTTAAAGAACTGACCGAAAAATACCCTATCGACTCTATCGAAGACGGTATGGACGAAAGCGACTGGGACGGCTGGAAAAAGCTTACAGATGCTATCGGTGACAAAGTTCAGCTTGTAGGAGACGACTTGTTCGTAACTAATGTTGACTTCCTTCAAAAAGGTATCGAAAGCGGATGCGCTAACTCTATCCTTATCAAAGTAAACCAAATCGGTACACTTTCCGAAACATTGGATGCTATCGAAATGGCTCACCGTGCAGGATATACAAGCGTAACTTCTCACCGTTCGGGTGAAACTGAAGATGCTACTATCGCAGACATCGCTGTTGCAACTAACTCAGGACAGATCAAAACAGGTTCTCTTAGCCGCACAGACCGTATGGCTAAATATAACCAACTTCTTCGTATCGAAGAAGAACTTGGCGACAAAGCTGTTTATGGCTGGAAACGCGTTCAACGCAAAAAATAAGAAGTCAATTCTTAATATTATAGAAAACCGGTGTCTGAAAAGACATCGGTTTTTGATTTTTATATGAATCTGCATATATTTGTGCAAGCCTTGGTGAAGAAGGCTATTATTACTTTACACGGCAACTTAAGGTCGCAGGCCTATGAATCAGATTTTCATTATACTACTTTTCTTATTTTCTATTTCAAGCATTAGCGTTTCTGCTCAGAGCGATAAGGATACGCCGCGAGACGGAGAAGGTATCCATTTATTCCTCAAACGGAATAAACGTACGGGCAACGCACAATATGAGCAGTTTCTGGAACTAAATAAAGGTAAATTCGGGCGGAACAACTCACTTCTGAAGGGTGTTGCATATACGCTCCCCCCATTATCAGGCACACAAAATCCGGAAACTCAGGATAAGCCCGCCACAGTTAAACAAAACAGCAAGACAAAGATAAATAAGCTATTCGGAAGCAAGTATCAGGAATATACAATCAAATCGAATAAGCTGAAAGGTACCTGCTTTTATCTTTCGAGCGGACATGGCGGCCCTGATCCCGGGGCTATCGGTAAGGTAGATGGTTATGAGCTTCACGAAGATGAATATGCCTATGATATAACCCTGCGGCTTGCCCGCGCTCTGCTCGAAGAAGGAGCTACCGTGCATATGATTATACAAGATGCGGTGGATGGCATCCGGGACGAGAGGTATCTTTCTAACAGTGACCGCGAGACCTGTATGGGTGAAGCAATCCCTCTCAATCAGGTGAAAAGATTACAGCAACGGAGTGATAAGATAAACAGTCTGGCAAAAAGAACGGAAGAGAAATATAAAAGGGCCGTTTTTATCCATGTAGACAGCCGTAGTCAGAAACAGCAATTGGATGTCTTTTTTTACTGGGCGCCTAAAAGCAGCGGCGGTAAAAAGCTGGCGAATACAATGAGAACCACTTTCGAAAGCCATTACGATAAGCATCAGCCAGGCAGGGGTTTTACGGGGACGGTTGGTGAGCGTAGTCTCTTTGTATTGGACAAGACGACTCCGGTGGGTATTTATGCTGAACTGGGTAATATTCAAAACAGTTTCGACCAGCGAAGATTTTTAGATCCTAATAACCGTCAGGCTTTGGCAAACTGGATGTGTCGCGGGTTTATTACGGATTATGAGAACTGGAAGAGAGGAAAATAGCAATCTTCTGTTAAAAAAACAACGAAAAATTTCTTAATTTTAAAAAATAACATTTATTTTTATCCCCGTAACCGGTCGTATCATGGCGTTGAGAATCCGGTTAGATTTTATCGAATTTAATTAAGAGACATGTAATATTATCCTTACTTAAGAATCTGCAAAATTTTTACCCATAAGGATAATAAACAGATGTTCCACGTCTTTTGTTATACAGGAGGCGTGGGACTGTCCGTTTATCTTTTGGGTGGGCTTTGCAGAGCCTTTAAGTAGGATAAATTACGACAGTTCCCATGCCTCTTCTTTTTACAAACATTACAAAACAAATGCCGGTTATGGGAATCGCCGGTATAATACCTAAAAAACATGAACAGAAAAACGATGAAACGGATAATGGTCATGCTGGTGACATTAGCCGTATTGTATGGTTGTTCCTCCGATGATGACGGCCATGCTGTCGCTGAAAAGCCTGTAGAACCCCTGACGGTCAGCGGGGCGATGGATTGGTACAATGAAACTGTCGGTATGCTGGAAAAGCAAAAAAGTACAACGGATAGTTCCGCTGAAGTCCCGTATCAACCGCTCGAAAATCTGGCAAAATTGTTTGCTGACGAACTATGGTATGCCGTAGAATCGCCGCTAGACTTTGGAGATCAAAGCCTAATGATTATGACTCCCGAGGTAAGTGATTATACTGTAACACACGGAGACGACGCCATAAAACAAACGCTGAAACTGGTTGTACTCAGGAACAAGGAAACAGGTGAGACTTACAGTTTCATTATGGCTGTGGTACCCGAACTGAACTATATGCTGAGAAAAGGCGATGAGTTGAATAAGATTACATATTTGTCACGGGATTCGGATTTCGACGGCTATATATTTTTCTTTACATTGGATGGCCATCTCATAAACGGCTGGCTGTACGAAGACGGAAAAGTAACAGGAGGTACTAATCTTTCCGGAGATGGGAAGAGGACGAAAATAGCGAAAGCCATGTACATGGAAATTAAAGTATGCGGGTCATACATGGTCGAATGTGGCGGAGGATCAGGTGGCGGGGTAGACTGCTATACCTACCTCGAGGTTGTATATATAGAAGACGGTATAGGCAATCCGTCTTCAGGTGGCGGCGGCAATATTCAATATCCCAATTCAGGTGGCGGCACAAATACTGATTCCTGGGTGCCGATAAAGCCAACTCCTTCAGACAAGGTGGTAAAGCCCGAAGTACGTACCGATTGTAGCGGAAGTGCTACGCAGAATGCTAATGATGCGCAAAATGCTACGAAGAGTCCGGATGTACAAGTGGATATGAGCCTTCTCAAAACATATGCAGCAGGGAAAGATAATGAATGGGCTACGTTAATTGATTTTCAATCCAATAAGTATAAGACATCACAGTTGAAAGAAGGGAGTACCGGTTCTGTAAAACCGTATCCTAATACTAATACAGTATATGATGTACATACACATCCTAATGATACAAGGGAAGGGTATCGCAATCTTACCGGTTTTTCAATGGGGGATGTTTATGGTGCTTTATATACAGGTGGGGATGCCTGTTATTCTATCTATAAGGGTAGTATAGTTATAGCCTACGATGGTAGCGAATACCTGCTGGCTGTAAATGACCGCACAAAAATACAAAAGTTTTGGGGTAATGATGCAAACAAAGAGTTGTTTAAATCTGGGGATAATACTTATTTCAAAGATCCAAAAATGAATACTGAGTATAGAGAGATAAGAAATAAATTGGAAGATAAAGGATTTTCTATAGACGATGCTAATGATTATGCCATGTCTTATCTGTTAGACAAGTATGACACCGGACTAAAAATATCGAAGAAAGAAGATGGCGAAGCGGAATTCAAAGAAATGAAAACAGAATTTAGAAATGCAAAAATTGGTTATCAACCTAAAAAATGTCCATAATTATGAAAAAGTTAATACTGTTATTCTCACTTGTTGGTATATGTCTGGCAAGTAAGGCCCAATGCGAGCTACCTTATAAGCCGCTATCAGAGTTCAATAAAGATACAACAGCCTATGTAATCTATAATTTCATGGATAGAGCCGACTGCTACAAGGAAAAAACGCTAAAAGAGGTAACAAAGGACTTAGGTATACCTATTAAATATTATGTGCGAATAGACCTATCAAGAGGAACACTTTTTTCGGGAATTGGTATATATATTTATGATGATATTACCGTGTCTAGACTGAGAGATAGTAACAAAGATTATAATGTGATTGATATCTATTGGGAAACTCCGATAAATGTTCTTCATCCGGATCACAAAAGGCTTATAGGTATTAGCTGGAATAAAGCTTATGAATATCTGAAAGATATGAAGATTAAAAGAATAGAAGTAAGTATTCCAAGATACAGCAAATACTACGAAAAGTATAAACAGAAAGAAACAAAGTCTTACGACCCCAATAAAAGAAAAGAAGGAGTTTGGTAGTATATTGTAATATTCTAAGGCAGGGCTTTGGCTCTGCCTGTTTAGGAGAATTTGTATATAAAAAAGGCTATAACATTATTTTTATTGATTACTTAAACTCTAAAATAAAACAAATAATATTTCTTTATGAAAGATATGATCATCTTTATGTTTTTATTCTGTTGTATAGATCTTCATGCACAGGAGAATAAGGATTTTGCACCTTTGACTGAAATAGATTTTCTGAAAGAAGACCCCTCTATGGTTCTGTCGATGGGCCTGATACAAAATGTGCAGACAGACTGGGGAAAGCTGGGCCTGCGTGGAAAAGTAATGAGGCTGATAGAGGAAGAATATGATAAAGATAATAAGACAAGGCTATCATTAAGAATATATGATTTTGATGAAGACGGAAAAATCGAATATATTGGAATAGACTCCCTTGCCAATAGAACTTATATATATTCGAAAAAAGGACAACTAAAAGAAGAATTGAGCTTTCATAAACAGACAGATAAACAATCGGTAAAAGAACTGATACATAAATATGAATATAAAAAAGGAAAGCTGAAAGGCGCTTTATATGATAATAATATAATTACTTATTATGGAAATGACAAGTACAATCTATTTTGTAATGCGGATGGACAGATTATAAAATTGGATAATTTACAGGGATATATATCTACCATTTATGGTTATAATAGCCGGGGGCAGCTTATAGAAAAGGAGATAAAGAAAAATACCGGATCGAATCCCAGTGAGTATTTCTATGTAAATACGCTGATAGAGTATAATGATAGAAATGACATAGAGAAGAAGTTTACTAAATATACTATTGAAAATCAACCGGACACATCTTTTCTGGTAAATATGTTCCAATATAAATATGACATTCACAATAACTGGATAGATCGTAGTCAGCTTGGTGAGGGTAAAGCTGGATTTTACATCGGCGTATATATTATCATGACGGGGCCTACTCGGGTGATTCATTACCGGAAGAAGACAGTAAGCGTATTTATTCATTGGTAGATGTGGATATTCTGCCGATGCATTCTGAAAGGAAAGAAACTTTGGTCGAATATTTGATGAAAAATGCTCGTCCTGTCAAAGTGATGGATCGAGTGAATGAGGGTAATATAAAAATGACATTAATAGTATCTGATAAAGGTGAGATTTCAGATATTAAGATTCAAAATGAAACTAATTCTTTCCATTGGAAAGAAGTGTTGCCTGTGATTCCAAAAAGATGTACGCCAGCCAGAAAAAATGGAAGAAATGTTAATTCTTACCTTGAATATTTTATAAGATTCAAGAAAGAGATCGTGAGAATACTGTGAGTGAAAAATAGTGCTGACTTTATAGAGATTACGGAAAGGGAGAAGAATAAAACTGAATGAATAAATGTACCCTTCTTTATTTTATAACGGCTAGTCTTTTCTTCATCAATTTTCATTTACTTTATCTATGTATATAGCTGTTCGTACTTTAAATTGAAAATCGGCGGAGCCAAATGTTGGATTTATAATTTAAAGATTTAATATTTAATGATTGATTAGGAAAATTAATGGAAAAGTGTAACCATTGTTACCTTCAGTGTAAAATATGTCAACTTTGTCAATTTTTTATTCTCTCCAACCTCTTAGATGGCCGGGGGGGACTCGAAAAACGGTTGACGCCTTCTGTAAGTTTAAATAGTTTCGTATATTTGTGAAAAACGTTATTATTATGAGATTACTATTAATCAGCAATTCGACCAATCCCGGAGAAGCTTATCTGGATTATCCGAAGTACAATATCAAAGAATTTTTAGAAGAGAAACCGGTTAAGGCATTGTTTATTCCCTATGCGGCAGTGACTTTCTCATATGATGAGTACGAAGAAAAAGTGAATAACCGTTTCAAAGAGATAGGACATAGTGTGGTTGGTATTCATCATTATGATGATCCGAAGAAGGCTGTGGAAGAAGCTGAAGCTATTATAGTCGGCGGTGGAAACACATGGAAGCTCGTTCGTATGATGCGTGATAACGGATTGATTGACCTTATTCATAAAAAGGTAAAGGCCGGAACTCCGTATGTCGGCTGGAGCGCAGGCTCGAATGTAGCTTGTCCTACGTTGCGCACAACGAATGATATGCCTATTATCGATCCTAAAGGTTTTGATGTAGCTAATTTAGTACCCTTCCAGATCAACCCTCATTATCTGGACGACCACCCTTCCAATCATGGAGGAGAGACAAGAGAGGTGCGTATAAATGAGTTTATTACCGAAAATCAGGAGGTATATGTTGTAGGGCTACGTGAGGGTACAATGCTTAATCTTGAAGGAGATATATTGAAGCTGATAGGAAAAAGGCCGGCCCGTATATTCAAATATGGTCAGGAGCCTCGGGAATTAACCGGGAAGGATGATTTCAGCTTCCTGTTAAGATAAGGATAATATAGTCTGGGGGATCAGTTCTGCTCCTCCAGACAAACCATAACAAAGTCCGGTTCCACTTTATAATAGGCTTTGAACTGATGCCCTGAGCCTGTACGGTATTCCGATGCTTCGAATATACCTTTCTGTCCGGGGATAAAATTTCCGACAAACAGATGTTCCCTGAAATCAATACTGTCCGCGTCCAGAAATTTGAACATAGCTTCTTTGGCTGACCAGTGCAGGAGGAGATGTACCAGTTCGTTATTCTTATCTATATATTCACCTTTGCCTATGACACGGCTTTGTACACGCTTTATCTTATCGGATATTTGTTCTATATCGAGTCCTATGGGTTTTTCTTTATTGATGGCTACAGCAACGAACTTTTTGGTATGGGATACGCTTATATGGAACGACTTGTCTGTCAGGTAAGGTTTTCCCGACGGATTATAATATACCTGTTTTTCTTCACCGGACAGTTCTTTGATCAGCAGACGGGCAGACAGTATTTCCAAAACGCGGGATTCGGATTTGATAGAATATATGTTTTCAACCCAGTCGTGGTGCGACAAAGCCGATAGGAGCTCCTCCCTCGTCTCTTCTATCTTCCATACACCTATCAGTGTGGTTGCGGTTATATATTCCTTATAGTAAAGCATTATGGCTTCAAAGGTAAAACTTTTTCCATCAACTCGGTAAAAATGGCTGCCATACGTTGTTGAATATATTTATCCTGTCCTTCGTAGGGATGCCAGCCAAATTCTTCTCCGTTAATCACCTCATTGTTATGGGCGTACAATATACTGTATTGCTTTCCGGTAACCGGATGCAGATGGTTTCGTGAAAAGCCTATGTATTTGTCGAATTCTACAATAGGAAAGCCCCATCTTTCTCCCAGTTCTCGGATAGCCGGATTGAATATGGTACGGGCATCGTGCCAGTGAGTGCACATGACGATTACAGCAGGCTTGCCGCTCTTTGAGCCGTAGTATTTAGAGTTCTTGTCGAATTTCAGATTATAGCATTCTGTAATGTAGCGTTTGATTACATAATCGTATGCTGCCGCGTAGTTAGAGCGGTCGAACGGAACGGGATAATCCTTGTAATTCTGCTTGAGTCCGGCTGTATCGGCTACATTCTCGTCGTGAACATGCATGATAACGAATGCGTCTATGTCCTCAAGTTCTTGTTGCGTATATAATTCCCCTTTTGCCATCTGGTTTGCGGCATCGGCGATTGCTGTTCCTCCTATAGCTGTGTTGATCGGCTTTGCATTCAGTTGTTTACAAGCCAGTTCGAACCAGCCGTTGTTAGATGAGGCAAAGGATGCTCCGGTTAATAAAATCGTATATTTGCTGTCAGATTTGCTATTTAAAGAATCTCCCTCTTTGTTTTGGCATTGTGTGTTTGAGAATGCCAAAAGAATGAATGACAGACAAAGCAATACTTTCTTCACTGTTGTTTGATTTAATTATGTGAGCGATAAAAATAGAAAAGGAGCTCTATTGTTATAAAACCCCTTTCCCAATATAGTTATTAAATATTAGTTAACGTATGCTAATACCTGATTCTTTTGAACCTTCGCGCCTTGTTTGGTTTCTATCTGGAGAATCTTACCGGAAGAAAGAGCTTTCACTTCTTCTATGCCATAGTAAGTCTGAACGAAACAAACAACATCACCCTCTTTTACTTCCGTACCAATGACAGGAGCAGTGGATACATCGTCTACATCCACCTGCCAGATTACCTGACCGCTTACAGTCGCCTGGATTGGTTTTGCATCAGGATATTTCGCCTGGATAGCTTCTGCATCGAATGCAGGAACTTCAACTACCTGACGTGTAACGATAATAGGGGCGCCGGCTTTTTCCTTCTGTTTCTCCAAATCTTCATTGAAACGTTCTTTAGCCAGACCGGACTTGTAGTCACGGTATTGACGGTCGTGCATCGCAAGTTCGAATAACTCTTCATCATCCTGACCGTAATCCCATCCGTTGTCGTCCATTTCCTTGCGGTATGTATCCAACGCATCAGGATATTCGTCCTGAGGATTACCTGTATAGAATTCAAGATTCTTAGACTTGGCCAGTTCAATGATTTCATCGTCCAGTTTGCCCGGAAGTGTACCGGTTTTACCAAGTATCATGTTCCAGCTGTCCTTGTCGATATTAGAGAAACGAGGTTGTCCCTGAGCCATTGCGAAGATGTTCATCAGCGCGATATTCTTCACATATTGGCTGAATGGTGTTACCAATGGCGGATAACCAAGCTTAGGCCATATATATTCTACTTCTTCGAATAGCTGAACCACAAGGTCGTTCAGCGTTACTTCGGCTTTTCCATTGTTGCGAAGAGCCATATTGATAGCCGAATGCATTCCGCGAAGGTCAGCCATCATAGAGCCCATCATACCACCCGGAAGTCCACAACCTACAAGCAGAGAATTCAGGAACTTGTTTGAAGGGTCGATCCAGTATCCTAAGAAATCGTCGATGAAAGACTGTGTCAGGGCACGGGCTTCCATATATGCATTCATGTTGATATCAGGAACAGAGAAACCTGCATCTTTCAGCATAGCCTGTATTGTGATAACGTCAGGATGTACCATTCCCCATGCCAGAGGTTCGATAGCAGTATCCAGGTAATCAGCCCCTGCTCTTGCGACTTCGAGCATAGAAGCTACGGAAAATCCGGGGCCTGTATGTCCGTGGTATTCGATAGGGATATTCGGATGTCTGTCCTTTAATGCTTTTACAAGTTTGCCGAGAAAAGCAGGGCGTCCCACTCCGGCCATATCTTTTAAGCAAATTTCGTCTGCTCCGAAATCAATCAGTTTATCGGCGAAATTTACATAGTAATCAACAGTGTGAATCGGGGAATGTGTAATACAAAGGGCAGTCTGGGAAATCATGCCTGCTTCTTTTGCATATTTTACTGACAATTCCAGATTTCGGGGGTCGTTCAATCCGTCAAAAGAACGGGAAATGTTTGTTCTCTGAGCGTGTTTTACTTTAAACATCAGGCGACGCACATCCTTCGGAACTGGATACATGCGCAGAGCATTCAGTCCGCGTTCGAGCATGTGAGTCTGTATTCCGACTTTGTTGAACGGTGCAGTCCATTCGCGAACCGCTCTATTCGGATTTTCACCATAAAGCAGGTTTACTTGTTCGAACGCACCACCGTTTGTTTCAACACGGGCAAAACAGCCCATATCGATGATTACAGGTGCAATTTGTGTTAATTGGTCAACACGCGGCTGGTACTTTCCGGATGACTGCCACATGTCACGATAAACGAGGCTAAATTTAATTTCTTTTCCCATGACTGTTTTTAGAGTTATATTGAAAAAGAGTAGCATAAAACGGCTTATGCAGGCTCTAAAATCTATTAATTCATCAACTGTATATCAATCTATTGATTGCTTCACAAATTTAAGTTTTTATATCTGAATAAAAGAATAAAATAATTATTAAAATTATCAATTTGTCATAAAAAAAGCGTAATCTTTCCGTTTTTTGTCTGCTATCTATATAGGTTGCACAAAGAAGGTAAAAGTGAGCAGTCTTTTTGCTTGATAAATTTTATTTTTTGATCCGTAGGGAGCTGTAGTGAATAGAGGGGATAAGTGCTATCTGGTTTTATTTCAGCTTACAGTATACCTGTAGTTTGAAAAAGTAACAAAGGTAACAGAAACTAATTAAGAATTAAGAATGAAAAATTAATAATTAGCTTGTCATGCTGAGCAGAGCGAAGCATCTCGCCAGTTAACAGTGAATAGTCATCAGTCATCACTCGTATCTTGTCTACTCGTATCTCAAAAAAAGTAACAAAAGTAACAGTTTTTTCAGTGAACAGTTAACCGTCATCAGTTAACAACTGGTATCTCGTATCTTATCTACTTGTAACTATTCCCAAAAAAGTTACAGCTTTTACGCATTTTAATTATTGAATCCTTAAACATTAAATTTTTAAATCCTAAATCCAACACTTCAAAGAGCTATAAGCTAACAGCTAAAGGCTGATGCTTACTATATAGATAAACTTTTTCAAAAAAAACATTTTCATGCGGTTGCCCTAATAAAGAGTGTAGTATACAAATAAAAAAGAGATTATAAATTTCTTTATAACCTCTTTTATTTTGATTTTCTATTTTGCTTAATTTCTTAACGCCTTATCCATTGCTGCGGCAGCTTTTCTTCCATCACCCATGGCAAGGATTACGGTTGCTCCTCCGCGTACAATATCTCCTCCGGCATACACTTCAGGTAAGGCTGACTGCATCGTATCCTGATTGACTATAATTGTTCCCCATTTGGAAACTTCAAGGCCTTTGAATGTGGATGGGATTAATGGATTCGGTGAAACTCCCACACTGACAATTACCTGGTCTACATCGAACCACTCGGTTGCACCTTCGATAGCAACCGGTTTACGGCGACCCGAAGCATCAGGCTCACCCAGCTCCATCTTTTGAAGAAGCATACGCTGTACACGTCCGTTCTCGTCCCCTTCGTATCTGAGTGGATTGTGCAGGGTATGGAATATTATACCTTCCTCCTTGGCATGTTTCACTTCTTCGATACGTGCCGGCATTTCTTCTTCCGAACGGCGATATACAATATATGCCTTTTCTGCACCTAAGCGTTTTGCTGTACGTACGGCATCCATCGCTGTGTTTCCGGCTCCGATAACAGCAACTTTTTTGCCCATCTGCACAGGAGTGTCGCTTTCCGGATTTGAAGCGTCCATAAGGTTTACGCGTGTGAGGAATTCATTACAAGACATCACGCCGATAAGGTTTTCACCCGGGATATTCATAAAATTAGGTAATCCTGCACCACTGGCGGCGAATATTCCTTTGAATCCGTCGCTCAATAAATCCTCACGGGAAATAGTTTTGCCTACGATACAGTTGTTGATGAATTTTACTCCCATTTCGCGAAGGACGTTTATCTCAACATCCACTATCTCGTTAGGAAGGCGGAATTCAGGTATACCATATTTTAATACGCCTCCGATCTCGTGTAATGCTTCGAATACAGTGACATCATATCCCAGTTTCGCCATATCTCCGGCAAAAGCCAGACCGGCAGGGCCTGATCCTACTACTGCGATTTTAATACCGTTGGCAGGGGCTAGTTCAGGTAAGGACATTTGTCCGCTTTCGCGTTCATAATCTGCAGCAAATCGTTCCAGATAACCGATAGCAACAGGCTCTTTTTTCATCTTTTGTATATAGATGCATTTTGCTTCGCACTGTTTTTCCTGTGGACATACACGTCCGCAAACGGCCGGCAAAGCGCTGGTCTCTTTCAGCACTTTTGCAGCTTCGAGGAACTCTCCCCGCTCAATATTTTTAATAAATGAAGGTATCTGTATGTTAACCGGACAGCCTTCCATACATGTAGGGTTGGCACAATCGAGGCAACGCGCAGCCTCAAACATTGCCTGCTCCTTTGTTAATCCCAGATTAACTTCTTCTTTCAATGAATGGCTTCTGTATTCGGCATCCAGCTCCGGCATGTGTACGCGCGGCCTCTCGCCACGCTCTTTGGCTTTCATGCCTCTGCGTAGTTCGTCTCTCCAGGGCTCGCTACGTCTTGCCTGTATGTTCTCTTGTTCTGTCATTTTTTTAGTTATAAGTTTTAAGTAATGTGTAATAAGTAACGGATGTGAAATGAAAGAAGTAAAAACCCTTCTTAGTCCTTTCAACTTTTTACTTAATACTTAATTGTATGCTTTCAATCTCATCAACATTTCATCGAAGTCAACTTCGTGAGCATTGAATTCGGGGCCATCAACGCATACAAACTTGGTTTTACCTCCAACGGTGATGCGGCATGCACCACACATTCCTGTTCCATCGACCATTATGGTGTTTAAGGAGGCCATTGTAGGTATATTATATTTTTGAGTAAGAAGGGATACGAATTTCATCATAATGGCAGGTCCTATAGTTACGCACAGATCTACCTTCTCCCTATTGACTACCATCTCGATGCCGTTTGTAATCAACCCTTTATGTCCATACGAACCATCGTCTGTCATAACAATTACTTCATCAGAATACTCGGCGACCTGCTTTTCGAGGATTACCAGGTCTTTTGTACGCGCTGCTAGAACTGAAATCACTTTATTCCCGGCTTTTTTCATCGCTTCTATGATAGGCAGCATAGGAGCAATACCAACACCACCGCCTGCACATATTACGGTACCGTAATTTTCGATGTGGGTAGCTTGTCCCAAAGGCCCTACAACATCTGTGATGTAATCACCTGTATTGAGGTTGCAGATCTTTTTAGAAGATGCGCCTACAGCCTGTATAACTATAGTTATCGTACCCTTAGCCACATCAGAAGCGGCAATTGTGAGAGGAATACGCTCTCCTTTTTCGCCTACCCGTACAATTACAAAGTGCCCGGCTTTACGGCTTCGTGCTATCAGAGGTGCTTCTACCTCAAACTTTACTACATTTTCAGAGAAATACTCTTTGTCTACAATTTTATTCATTCCAGAATATTAGTTTAAGAGGAGACTTAAGGTCACGGACCTGTTCATCATTTTATTAAGTTTAAATACAAGAAGTAATTAGATTGAAAATGGATCATTAAATGTTTTCTTCTACTTATTCTTGATTTTATGGTTAGTTTTTTTAGTGTTATCAACAGTTTATCTTTTTACATGTTATATTAAAAAAATAGAGAATGGACTGTTAAAATGTCAAAATGCAGCCTTTTCATCGAAAAAATATGTGATTAGGGTTTAAAAGAATTCTTTTGTCAAGATATTTTTCAAACCTGACACGCAAAGTTACGACAAAGTTTATTTACTAAGTAATTATCTGCTATAAAATATCATATAATTTGTTAGTTTAAGTTTTTGTGGAAAAATTCGACAATATTTCCATAACCTTCTATTTCCAACTTTTTGCGAATAACGGACTTCTTCATCTGGATGGTATTGATACTGAATTCTAATATGACAGCTATTTCGTTATTACTAAGTCCGGCATATTCAAGGCAACATATACGGATTTCAATCTCGTCCAGTTGAGGATACTTTTTTCGGATTGTATCCGGAATGCCTTTATATAGCTGGTTCATTATATCGAATAGCTTATTCCAATCAAGGTTTTCCTGGTTGTAAACAATTTCGTTTACCTTTTTTAATAGTTTCTGTCCATGTTTCTTTTCTTCCCCTTTCAATTCTGTTTTAAGTAAAGCGACCTTCTTCAAGATGTCGAAGTGCTGGAATAGAACTTTTCTGAAGGAGTTTTCTTTCTCATCTATGTTATCGGCCATCTCCTGCATTTGAAATATTTTTAGATGAGCAGCAGCCAGTGCCGCTTTGTATTTAGCTCTCTTCCGGTAAAAAACTAAACCCATTATCAGAATAAGTATAAATAACAGGACTATAATAAGGAATACTATTCGTCTTTGGATGAGAAGACTGTTGTTCTCATTCTGTATCAGCTCGAAGTCATATTTTTTCTGGATATCAAGAATTATCTGATTATTTGTGTCCTTGAGCATCTTTTTCAAGAGTGCAGCATATTCTTTATAATCGGTTAATGCCTGTTGATAGTTCTTGTCTTTTTCCGCAGTTTTAGCCAATAATTGAAAGAGTATTAATTTCAATGGATGGTTATCATGTCCCTTTATCAATGTAAGTGATTTATTGATATAGAATAATGTGGAGTCTTTGTTCTGCTCTTCATCGAATGAATAAGCTATGTTAAGATAGTTCCTTGCTACCTCTTCGTTGTCACTTAAGTAAGGTATGGAATACCTGAAATAAGCTCTGGCCTGATCCCGTTCCCCAATGCTGCCGAGGGCAAAACCCATGTTTCGAATAATAAAGGCTTGTTCTGTAGAGTCATTGTGTACCTTGGCCAGAGATAAACCTTTGTTATAATAGTAAAAACTACTGTCCGTATTCCCTTTCATAAGCAGATTAGATCCTATTTTGTCATAGGCTATAATTTCATTTTTATATTTTCCTGCTTTATTGAAATACAGAATCGCTTGTCTGTATCTGATAATCGCTTCATCGCTTAAAAGCTGGTTTTGGTAGAGGTCTCCTATATAGAATTCTATCAGGCCTTTAAGAGCATTGTTGCTGCTCTCCTTTGCGTGGGTTTCTGCATTTAAGTAGGTGCTCATAGCCATCTGTGTGTTTCCCCGTGCAGCTAAAATATATCCGCTGTATAGAGAAGCGATAGCTATATTTTCCATTTCACCTTTTTCTTCGTAATATCTCTTTGTCTCAAAGATCAGAGTGTCATTAGTTATGTCCTCCAATGCTTTGTCTTTGGCTTGGATATGCAGCAGAATGTATTTGTTGTAGGCCTCTTTGTCCAGATTTTTAGGATCAATCCCGTTGTTGAGTATCTGTAGCGCCTCTTTCGGGTTTTGCTCTAAAAGGATTTCCGCCCTGCTTAGTGTTTCTTTTGCCTTATTTCCATTTAGATTACAAGCTGAAAACACCGTGCATAGTATGAAAATGAACCCACAATTTTTATACATCATTTGAATCATTAGAAGCATAATTATTGAAAATGACTTCATAGTTAGCTAAAAAAAGGTTTCAAAACAAGAAATATAGTATAATTATTCTAAGAAAAAATCTATATAAAACAATATATTTGTAAATGTAATTATTTTATTATTAATTATATATAAAAAACAGGACTTGTAAAAATCTATATCATTCAAAAAAACATTGCATTTGTTTATTTCATCCATTAGTTTTGTATCAGACTTACAGAGAAAGACGACCTTGCAATTCCTTGTGGCTATGAGAAAGATTTATCTGTGTTTTTTGGTTTTGGTTGTTTCATTTATTATAAACACGTATATGTATTCGTTCAATAGTAAGAATAGTTATTACATCCTAAGTGTGAATGATGATGATGTTGACTGGGAAATTACAGTAAAGATCCTCACAGGATCCAATAGACCAAGGATGGCAGATGCCGGCAAGACTGTATCTCTGTTTAAGCCTGTACAGATTTATCGAAGCAATTTTGGTTTGAAGGTCAATCTGTTCATTTACGGAAAGATAAATATCAAGATTGTTGATAATACAGGTATGCCGGTTTATTTACGTCAATTCACACCGGATGGTGTTAATACTAAAGTTGAAATAAATACCTCCGGATGGAATAGTGGTAGTTATACTATTACTCTATCAGATGCAGCAGGAACAAATATTGCTGTCGGAGAATTCGATATACGTTAGGTTTATTAGGCAAAGATACTTTTCCCGCAAGACTTAGCTTACTTACAATTACAATTTATTATTGGGGAAGTCTTTTGCAACAGCTACTTGCAAATAGCTATGGAAAGGGTGAATCTGGACAGATTTGCCCTTTTACATTTTTAGAAAACGAAGCGTATCCAGCAATAGGAAAGGACGGCGATTATGATCCATAAGACTATACCCAGCAGAAATGTGTTGACTCCGGTTTCCTTTACCTCTTTCATGTTTATGGATGTTCCTATAAAAAACAATGAGACCATCATCCCTTTCTTTCCGAGCCAGCTGAGATGATCGTTAGTTTCGGCCATTCCCGGTATATAATTACCTATAATGATAGCGACTACGAATAGGAAGATGAACCAGGGGATATTTATCTTAGATGCTTTGTTTTTATTGAAGAATGCTATACACAAAGCTAAAGGAATGATCCATAATGTACGGGTAAGTTTTACTGTAGTACCTACCTGCAAGGCCTGTTCACCATATGCGGAGCAGGCTCCGACTACAGAGCTGGTGTCGTGGATGGCAATGGCGGCCCAATAGCCGAAATGTGTCTGGTCCATTTGTAGTAAATGCCCAATTACGGGAAATATAAATAGTCCCACAGCATTTAATACGAATATCACAGCCAGAGAAAAACTTATTTCGTTGTTTTTTGCGCCTAATACAGGTGCTATCGCTGCTATGGCACTCCCTCCGCAAATAGCGGTTCCTCCCGAAATAAGCATAGTCGTATTTTTCTGTACCTGAAGAAATCTGCCGAGAATAATACCGCAAATCATGGTAACGGCGACAGAGACAACGGTGATCATAAATCCTGTTTTTCCGGTTTGCACAACATCGTGCACCGACATGGAAAATCCCATGCATACAATTGAAGCCTGTAGCAGATATTTTGTTAGTTTCCCTGTTTTCACTACCTCTTCCCCTTTGTAGAAGATAGCAAGCAGTATACCTATAAACAGGGCCAGAGGAGCAGAGAAGAATGGAAAAAGACAGCAGATAGGAATGATATAATATAATTTACCCAGATATTTTTGCATGATTTTATTCCTCCAGCATTTTTAGCGCTTTATTTTCGCACTCAGTCATAAATTCGCGTTCACCGGGTCCTTTATCATTGATCCCGCACAAATGAAGGATTCCATGTATTATAATCCGGTGAATTTCTTCGTCATAATTTGTCTCAAATTGTTCGGCATTGCTCTTTACCGTATCCAGGCTTATGAATATATCTCCGGAAATAATTTCGCCCTCGGTGTAGTCGAAAGTAATTATGTCCGTGTAGTAATCATGCTGTAAGTATTGATTGTTTATTTCCAGAATCTTTCTGTCGGAACAAAAAATGAAGGAAATATCCCCGACTCTTTTTTTATAAGAAGCCGCTACGGATTTTATCCAGTTTGTAGTCTCACGCTTTTTTATAGAGGGTAGTTTTACCTCTTCCGCCTGATATAATATAGCCATAACCGGTTTTTGATTAGAGAAATGATTCTACAAAGGTAAATTATATTAAGTAACTGTTTAAATTTTATTTGGTAAAATTTAAACAGTTATTCGTATCAGTTGTAGAAATTAAATATTCTATTGTTATCTATTTCGTCCCATCTGAAAGTTCATTTTGACTTTGCCATTGCCCGCAATAAACAGAATATTCGAATGTTTGTATAAGATAATCTCCTTTGCTGCGATTTGCAAAAGGTAACAACATTCTCAGTAAACAGTCAACAGTTATCAGTAAACAATTAGAACTCCTTTATACTTATTACTTGCTAAAAGGTAACAAAAGTAACAGATATATCAATCAACAGTTAGCAGTTAACAATATCGTGGCTTGTCATGCTGAGAGAAACGAAGTATCTCGTCAGATAGTAGTTAACAGATTGTATTCCATATCTTTCTCCAAAAAGGTGACAAAGGTAACAGTTTTTTCAGTGAACAGTTAACAGTCATCAGTTAACAACTGGTATCTCGTATCTTGTCTACTTGTAACTAAAAAAGTAACAAAAGTAACACTATTTACAGTAAACAGTCAACAACTGGTAAGATGTAAAACCTTTGCGTCTCTGCGTCTTTGCGTGAGACAAAATAAAGTATCTTATAACCCGTAACTGTCCGCAGGGCGTAGTAACTTGTAACTTTCTCAAAAGGTAACAAAGGTAACAGCCTTTTCAGCTTTTTAAATTTTCTTTATTCTTTCTTTTCCCCTTCGGGGGCCTGTTCAATCTTTCAAAGAGCTATCAGCTAACCGTTATTAACTATTAGCTGTTACATATAGATAAATATCTTTTATATTCCTTATGCTATACCTCACAAATTCTTGTAACTTTACAAGTTAATATGTTTCTTGACAGGTAAAATGACTGATTTTTCACAGACCGATATAAAGTTTTTAGCAGGGGTAGGTCCTAAAAAGGCCGAGATACTAAATAAAGAACTTAATGTGTTCTCGGTAGAAGACCTCCTCTATTACTTTCCCTATAAGTATATCGACCGCAGCCGCATCTATTTCATCCACGAAATAGATGGCAATATGCTCTACATACAACTCCGGGGTAGAATAACAGGCTTTGAAACACATGGCGAAAGACATAAAAAGCGACTTGTAGCTCACTTTACCGACGGTACGGGATACATAGATCTGGTTTGGTTTCAGGGAGCAAAATTTATAGAAGATAAGTACAAACTGAATTTACCCTATATTGTTTTCGGCAAACCGACCATGTTCGGCGACAAGTTCAATATCGCGCACCCCGACATAGATCCATATATAAACGAAGAAGAGCGGCCGACCGGCCTGATGCCGTACTACAACACTACGGAAAAGATGAAAAATCATTATCTGAATTCCAAAGCGATCCAGAAAATGATGGCTGCTGCCTTTACCTCCATTATAAGGAACCTGCAGGAAACGTTGCCCGAAAAGGTAATACAGGACGCTCGTCTGATGGGTTTAAGGCTGGCTATGCGCAATGTACATTTTCCCGAAAATGCTACTTTGCTACGGGAAGCCCAGTACAGGCTTAAATTTGAAGAACTGTTTTACATACAGCTAAATATACTGAGGTATACTGCCGACCGTAAGTCAAAACTGAAAGGTTTTGTATTTACAAAGGTGGGTGGCTACCTCAATACGTTCTACGAAGAGAACCTCCCATTCCCGCTGACCAATGCCCAGAAACGCATTATAAAGGAAATACGGCAGGATATGGCTACCGGTGAACAAATGAACCGCCTTCTGCAAGGTGATGTAGGTAGTGGTAAAACACTTGTAGCGCTGATGCTGATGTTGATAGCTTTAGATAATGGTTTTCAGGCAGCCATGATGGCACCTACCGAAATACTGGCAACGCAGCATTATCATACCATAAAAGAGTTCCTCGCAGGGATGGATGTGAATGTAGAGCTGCTGACAGGCTCTACAAAGAAAAAAGACAGGGAACGTATACACAGTGCCCTGCTCACCAACGACCTGCACATACTGATAGGTACACACGCCCTGATAGAAGATACCGTACAATTCGGCAATCTGGGACTGGTAGTGATAGACGAACAGCACCGTTTCGGCGTCGCCCAGCGGGCAAAACTTTGGACAAAAAACACCAATCCACCGCATATACTGGTAATGACGGCCACACCGATCCCGCGCACACTGGCAATGACGGTATATGGCGACCTCGATGTCTCTATAATAGATGAACTGCCTCCGGGACGAAAACCAATCCAAACCATCCACCAGTATGATAAAAAGCGGGGCGCGCTGTACGAATCCATCCGCAAACAATTACAGGAGGGAAGACAGGTATATATAGTGTATCCACTCATAGAGGAAAGTGAAAAGCTGGACTTAAAGAATCTGGAAGAAGGCTTCGAACATATAAAAGAAGTATTTCCTGAATATACGGTATGTAAGGTTCATGGCAAAATGAAGCCGAAAGAGAAAGATGCCGAAATGCAACGCTTTGTTACCAACGAAGCACAGATAATGGTTGCCACCACAGTGATCGAAGTCGGCGTAAATGTGCCTAACGCCTCGGTTATGGTAATAGAATCGGCACAGCGGTTCGGGCTTTCGCAGTTGCACCAGTTGCGAGGGCGTGTAGGACGCGGAGCCGACCAGTCTTATTGTATTCTGGTAACACCTTACGAACTTGCGGCTGATACCCGCAAGCGTATCAATATTATGGTAGAGAGCAACGACGGATTCGAGATAGCCGAAGCCGACCTTAAGCTGCGTGGCCCGGGTGACCTTGAAGGTACGCAACAGAGCGGCATCCCGTTCAATCTGCGGATAGCCAATCTGGTACGTGACGGTGAAATAGTACAATATGCTCGGGAGATCGCACAAAATATACTGGATGAAGATCCGTTGATGGAGAAGCCTGACAACCTCATCCTGCGAAAACAGTTGCGCAAACTGGGAGGAAACAGGTATAACTGGGGGCAGATCAGTTAAAACGTTTACTTCACTATTTCTTTTTCCAATTTGGAAATATGAAAATCGAGATGTTTTACTTTAAACTCTGTTTCTTCGATTTCTTTAGGTTCAACATCTTCTTTTTTTCTGAGATTTGAAAGATAGTTACCCAGACTGACCTTATATAGTCTGAAATACTCCAAAGCTTTAGGTTTATCTTCGAGGTAATTTTCTGCAATATTCCCAATCATATAATAGAGATTCATTTGCTGATTTTCTCCGCCATATGCCAGGGCTTTGGTATAGGAGTCCACAGCTTTCTGATAATGCGAACCCTTATCATATGCCGAACCCAGATTGCGATAATAAAGATATAGAGTCAGGTCGGGGGGAATAGTCCTGTCTAAAAGCCGTAAAAAGTGAGGGATTGCTTTTTTGTGTTCACCCATATCATTACAGGTCACAGCCAGGCAATAAAGTACATTGTTATTCGTTGTATCCTGCTTATATGCCCTTTCAAGGAAAGGTTGCGCATTGTAGCTGTCGTTAAGTGAATAGTATGCCAATCCGAGACTGCGGTTTACAATCAGCGAACTATCTCCTTTTTCGTAACACTTTTCAAATTTAGCTATTGCTGTTTCATAATCGTCTATACTATAATAACTAAGGGCATTCAGCAGATTCATCTGTTGATCGGTGGTATCCGTCTCCATATACACATCCGAATAGGTTACTGCCTCGAGCGACCGCCTGTTTTTCAGGCATAGGTTCACAAGGCTTGCAGCCGAGAATCCATCTTTCGGATTAACCTCCCATGCTTCTTTGAAATACATCATGGCACTGTCGGGCATATTCATCTTCTCGAAGCACTGCCCAATCCTTTTCAGGGCGTTTGTCATCAGATGCTCTTTGCGCATATGGCGGAATAGTTCCAACGATTCTTTATATTTTCCCTGCTGATATAGCAAATCGGCTTTCTGCATCTTGAAATATACATTTGCAGAATCGAGGCGGATCAGTTCGTCATAACAATCAACGCTCGCTTGCCGCTGTGAAAGGGCCTCATAGCAAACAGCCATTTCGGTTATAATCTGCAGATCTGCAGCATATTCTTTCGATAAAGGATATAATATTTCCAGTGACTTCTGATAATTACCCAGCGCTTTATAGCATAATGCATTTTGGATAAGTAATTCCTTTGTCTGCTCCTGCGTTTCTATATAATTCAATGCCTTCTGATATTGATAGTTACGCAGATAATCAGACAATGTATTCCGGTTATCCTGAGAGAACAGATAACAAGAACAAAATAATAGGTAATACAGAATGGTTATTGATTTCTTCATCTTTAAAATATAATTCAAACAGCTTCTAAAAAGAGAGGCAGAAAGTGCTGGTCTCTGCCTCCGTCAAATAAGTAGTATTAATGGTCAGCCTTCACAGATCTTATTTTTTTAATTTGTAAACAATAGGTAATGTAAAATATACATCCACAACCTGCCCATTCTGCTTACCGGGCGTCCACTTCGGCATGGAATTAACTGTACGGATCGCCTCTTTGTCCATACTCGGGTCTATTCCGCGAATAACCGAAACATCGCTTATCTCACCTGTACTCTTCACAATGAAGCGGACTGTCACACGTCCTTGGATACCATTCTTTTGAGCATCTTCCGGATATTTCAAGTTATTGCTGATATACTCATGCATCGCCGACTCGCCTCCGGGGAAAGAAGGCATCTGCTCCACTGTTACAAAAGGCATCATTTTATCATTTGGAGATCCCTCTTTCAAAGATGCAATTTCTACTTTTTTCTCTTGTGGTGTTCCATAACCGACCGCGACAATTTCATTCGGTTCGCCGCCGGATTTCACCTTATTACTATTACTGCCTGCCAATCTGAAAACAATAGGTAATGTGTAGTACACATCCACCGCTTTTCCTCCTTGCTTGCCGGGTTCCCATTTAGGCATGGATTTGACAATACGGATTGCCTCATTATCCAATAGAGGGTCGACACCTCTTATTACTTCGATATCGGATATTTCACCGGTATTCTTTACCACATAGCGGATAGTGACTCTCCCCTGAATACCTTTAGTCTGTGCCTCCACAGGATATTTCAGGCCATTCGCGATAAAGCGCTGTTGAGCGTCTAATCCTCCGGGAAACGAAGGCATCTGTTCTACTGTCACATATACATCCCCTTTCTTTTGAGGAGCCTGATCGCCATCCATCACTTCGGTTATTTCATCAATCGAAAATTTATCTAAAGATGTAGTTGCCTGTACTGCATTGCCTAAAAGCAATGTTGCGCATACCGGAACAACCAGCAGGTATTTTACGGACGTAAATACTGAGCTTTTCTTTTTATTCATCATCATAATGCGTTGTTTAAGTTGTGATACATTGAAATTATTAATAAGTGGTATACCGGTACTTCTATTTGATACTTGTAATAATATATATTGATATTCCTTCGAATCGAACCCTGATTCCAGCACACCTTTATCTGCCAGATATTCGAGGTTCAGCTTTATTTCTTTCTTCAGTAACCACGCGAACGGGTTCCACCAGAAACAGATACATAAGATTTCGGATAGTACGACATCGATGGAATGATACTGATTCACATGTACCTGCTCATGTGCAATTATCTCGGCCAGTTCGACCGGATTATGAACATCGGAGTTAATAAAAATCCAGTTAAAGAAAGAAAAAGGGGACGTCCGCCTGTCTTTCATTTTTATGATACGGTATGTAGATAATTTTTCAGTCTCATTTGCCACCCTTAGCTTCACCAAACTGAATACTTGCACAAAAAACTTAATCGCACGAAAAAATGATACGGCTGCAAGTATAATTAAAACAATAACCCACATGCTAACTGCCGCCTCTGCCGAAGACTCTGCGTTAACCGCACTCCCGACTTCAATATCCGACAACCAATATGTAGGAATCTGTACCGGAGTATTACCGGAAGCAGATAATTCTATCGTAACGGCAGGGAATAACAAAGAAAAAAACAAGGCTGATAAGAAGTAGATTCTCCTCAGTTTTAGAAATGTGTCCCTCTTCAGGCAAAGAATATATAGTCCGTAAAACAGCGCCAGAGCAACCGACACCTTGACAAGGTATATTAAAATTGTGTGATCCATGGTAGCTTCGTATTTATTGTTAGCCTTTGCCCTTTTCTATCATCTTCATTATTTCCTGTAATTCCTCCGGAGATATTTTTTCTTCTTTCACAAAGAAGGAGACAAGTTCTTTATATGAATTTTCAAAATAACTTTTCACAACATTCGACATAAATGCTTTTTTATACTCATCTTCCTTGATCTTCGGAGTATATACCCATACGTTACCATATTTCTTGGAATTCAGGTAACCTTTCTGCTCCAGATTGCGGACAATAGAAGCAACAGTCGTATAGGGAGGCTTGGGAGCATCCATCTCATTAATAATATCTTTTACTACACACTCCTTTAGCTGCCAGATGTGCAGCATAATCGATTCTTCCTGATGAGTAAGCTTTTCCATATTTTACATATTTGGCGTAAATCTACTATTTTTTCGTAAATATACGGATATTTTTTTATTTGCAAAATATATAAGACTTTTTTAAGTATCTGAAATGTTAAAAATCAGCAGTAAAATTCTCAACAATGAATTATTTAAAAAGATAAATCGCACACCAGTTTAGTCAAAAGTAGCAGAAGCACTATTAACAGCATCGGCCTGACAATCTTCAGTCCGTTCTTAATAGCCAGTCCGCTGCCGATATAGTGTCCGGCGATAGCGCATAAGGCCGCAGGTATTCCCACAACAAAAAGAACTTTTCCCTCTATAAGAAATACAATTAACGATGCTAAATTCGATGTCAGATTAACAAGCTTCGCATTCCCCATACTCGTCAGCAAATCCAATCCCAGAACCGAAGTGTAAGCCAATATGAGAAAAGTACCTGTTCCGGGGCCGAAAAAGCCATCATATCCGCCAATAACAAAGCCGATCAGGGACGACAGCGTGATTATTCTGGCTTTCGAAAACTTTTTCGGAGCTACGTTCGAAAAATCCTTTTTCTTAAAAACGACGACGGCAATAACCGGAATGCCGGCAATAAGGATATATTGCAGAACTCTGGCATCGAGACAAACCGCAATTTTAGAGCCTATGGCAGAACCTATAAATGCAAATAAAATGGACGGTATTACACTCGTCAGGTCATAGCTCTTATTCCTGACAAAGCGCATCGTGCTGAAAAATGTACCGATACAACTGCTGAACTTATTTGTCCCTAATGCAAAATGAGGAGACAGGCCCGCAACATTATACGCCGGCAGCGAGATCAGACCTCCCCCGCCTGCAATGCTGTCGATAAATCCACTGATAAATATTAAAGGACAGATTATTAGCAACTGCTCTACATAATCCATTATCCCGGTGTATAGTTTGTAGTCATTTGCATACAAGATAATCAGCTAATAATTATTAACTATCGGAAATATTACTTCATTTCTTTCGCATCGGTCAACACCTTATTCTTAGGAGTAGTAGCTACAAATTCTTTCAGATAGAAAGGTTCGAAGTAGGCGACATCTTCAAAATCTCCGGCTGCGTAAGCCTCCTCAGCCAGACTAATCATATCCAATGCACGTGGATAGATATTGTCTAAAAACAAAGCTGTTTCACCTTCCAATACAGCCTTACATTTTTCTGCACCATTACCAAAGAAAAGAATCCTGCCTTTATTCAGATAATCAGCAAACGATTTTTCGTCAATGATATCAGCACTAACAGGGCGAACTTCCTGTAATTCTTTATTTAACAATACATCATACACTTCCATCCGGCGGGCATCTATCATCGGACAAAGCAACGTGTAATCCTGTAAACCTTTTATTTTCGATACGCCGTTTGCCATTATTTTTAAAGAATTCAGAGCAATCAACGGGATATTCAGCCCAAAGCAAAGCCCTTTCGCCTCCGACACGCCGATGCGGAGTCCTGTATATGAACCGGGACCGCAACTTACCGCCACAGCATCCGGTTGCAGATTCTGCGCGCGAAGCATTTTCTTTGCTTCATCAACAAATGTACCCAGTAAAACTGCATGAGAAGGACCCTTCGTTTCTTCTTTTTGGAAAATTACCTGTCCATCTACGGACACCGCTACGGAACACACTTCTGTAGCAGTTTCTATATTTAATATGCAAGGCATAATCTTATATTTCATTTAATTCAAAAACAAAATTACATAATTTCTGACAAAAGTATTTCATTCACAAAGAATCAGATGTACAATTTAATTCTTTTTTGTACATTTGAAATTCCGAATAATAACCGGGATAATAACATTCCAAGCCCGTTAATGTTTGTCCGGCAATAGAAATTAAAGAAATAAATTATATATGAGTAAGAACAAAGCTCCGCACAAAACCGATAAGAGAAAATCAAAAGCAGATATAGTAAACAGCGTCGTAAATTTTTTCAATAGAAACTCAACGGAGTTTTTCAGCCCGAAGCAAATTACAGAAAAGCTGGGATTCAAAAAACCTGCTGAAAAACAATTAATCACCAACATACTTTACAATCTACTCGAAGATGACTTCATTGTAGAACCTGTACGTGGAAAATATAAATCGAACAATCGCGGTCTTTTTCTCGAAGGTACATTCGAAAGAAGGAGTAACGGAAAAAACTTTTTCAAACCGGATGACGAAAGCAGTAATATCTTTATAGCCGAACGCAACTCGGCACATGCCATGAACGGTGACCGTGTAAAGATACAAATGCTTGCCAAACGCAAAGGACGTGATGCTGAAGGTGAAGTTCTGGAAATACTCGAACGCAAACAAACAACTTTCGTTGGTACACTGGATGTACAGAAACAATTTGCTTTCCTTGTGATGGACAGCAAAATACTGGCTAACGATATTTTTATACCTAAAGACAATCTGAAGGGAGGAAAAGACGGGGACAAAGCTTTGGTAGAAATAGTGGAGTGGCCTCAGAAAGCAAAGAACCCGATAGGGAAAGTATTGGACATACTGGGACAGGCCGGAGAAAACAATACGGAAATGAATGCCATTTTAGCCGAATTTGGCCTGCCATATAAATACCCGGAAAAGATAGAGGCTTTTGCTAACAAAATACCGGATGAAATCACTCCGGAAGAAATCGCGAAACGTGAAGATTTCAGAAATACACTCACATTTACAATAGACCCGCGCGATGCGAAAGACTTCGATGACGCTCTCTCTATCAAACAGATAAAAAATAGCCGTTGGGAAATCGGGGTACACATCGCCGATGTGACGCATTATGTGCAGGAAGGCGACATTATAGACAAAGAAGGCGAAAGCCGAGCCACATCTATTTACCTGGTCGACAGAACTATTCCGATGCTTCCTGAGCGGCTCAGCAACGGACTGTGTTCGCTTCGTCCGCACGAAGATAAATTATGTTATTCAGCCATATTCGAACTCGATGACGACGCGAATATAAAGAAGAGCCGAATTGCCCGTACAGTCATCCATTCCGACAGGCGCTTCACGTATGAAGAAGCGCAGGATATTATAGAAACCGGCGAGGGCGACTACAAGGACGAAATGCTGAAATTGAACGACCTTGCTAAAAAGTTACGGGCAAAACGTTTCGATAACGGAGCAATCGCGTTCGACCGCCATGAAGTAAGATTTGAAATAGACGAAAAAGGAAAACCAATCAGTGTATATTTTAAATATGCCAAAGATTCGAATAAGCTGATCGAGGAATTCATGCTTCTGGCCAACCGTACCGTTGCCGAATTTATCGGGAATGTACCGAAGAATAAAAATGCAAAAACATTTGTTTACCGTATCCACGACTTGCCGAACGCAGAGAAGATGGAAAACCTTTCTGAATTTATCCGCCGGTTTGGATATAAAATAAAGGTGGACGGATCGAAAACGAATGTATCAAAATCCATCAATCACCTGTTGGACGAGGTAAGCGGCAAACCGGAAGAGAATCTGATCTCTACCATTGCCATACGCGCCATGGCCAAAGCAATATATTCTACGGTAAACATCGGGCATTACGGACTGGCATTTGAGTATTATACTCACTTTACCTCCCCTATCCGCCGTTATCCCGACATGATGGTTCACCGTTTGCTGACCCGCTATATGGATGGTGGACGCAGTGTGAGCAAACAACTTTATGAAAGCAAATGCGAACATAGTTCGGAAATGGAACAACTGGCCGCAAATGCCGAAAGAGCATCTATAAAATACAAACAGGTAGAATATATGTCCGACAAACTGGGACAGGTGTTTGACGCTGTTATTTCAGGGATTACAGAATGGGGGCTATATGCCGAAATCAATGAGAATAAATGTGAGGGAATGATTCCTATCCGCGATCTGGATGATGATTTCTACGAATTCGACGAAAAGAATTATTGTTTGCGCGGACGCCGCAACAAGCGAACCTACAGCTTGGGCGACCCTCTGAAAATAAAAGTGGCCCGGGCAAATCTTGAACGTAAACAACTGGATTTTGCCTTAGTAGAGTAAATACATAAAGCAGCACGCCATTTTGATGTTAAAACCGGCGTGCTGCTTTGCAGAAATACTTAAAATGGCTATTTTCGTAATCTGCATACCGTTGACATTATTTCTAACAGATACATAAGAAAATGACACAAAAACCCTCAGGAAGACTATTGTCTCTCGATGTACTCCGTGGCATCACAATCGCCGGAATGATAATGGTAAACAATTCCGGTTCAGGAGAGTACACCTATGCCCCGCTAAAACACGTTGCATGGGACGGACTAACCCCTACCGACCTCGTATTTCCGTTCTTTATGTTCATCATGGGAATATCCACTTATATTTCCCTGCGGAAATTTAATTTTGAGTTTAATACTCCGACACTTCTCAAGATCCTCAAACGTACCATTGTCATATTCTTAATCGGGCTGGGACTTTCATGGCTCGGATTATCATTCCGTATATACCATATGCTGGAACCGGATAATCTCGGGTTCTGGGAACGCTTCTTCAGGGCAATAACAGACTTTGGGCACCTCCGTACGCTAGGGGTTATGCAACGGTTGGCCTTGACTTACGGTGCTGCATCCATTGTAGCTATTACTGTAAAGCATAAATACATCCCGTATATAATCGGTACAACATTGATCGTCTACTTCCTGCTTCTTCTATTTGGAAACGGGTTCGAGAAAAGTGAAGACAGCATTGTATCCATAGTAGACCGGGCTATATTGGGCGTAAATCATATGTACAAAGATTCGGGACTGGCTATAGACCCCGAAGGGCTGTTAAGCACCATACCGGCCATAGCTCATGTCCTTATAGGATTCTGTTGCGGTGCGCTTATTATGAATACCAAAGACAATGATAAGCGGATATCACAATTGTTTATTGTTGGCACAATACTCACTTTTGCCGGGTTTCTGCTCAGTTACGGATGCCCTATCAACAAGAAGATATGGACACCTACATTTGTCTTGGCTACATGTGGCCTGGCCTCTCTGCTTCTTGCTTTATTGATATGGATAATCGACATAAAAGGGCATAGAAAATGGAGTGTATTCTTCGAATCGTTCGGGGTTAACCCTCTCTTTATCTATGTTATGGCCGGAGTACTGGGCACATTGGCCTATCAGGCGGTATTTCCTTACAACGGAGAATATATATCGGCAAAAGGGTATATATATTCCGTTCTGCTCCAACCATATCTGGGTGACTATTTCGGCGCATTGATATATGCTCTCATTTTTGTAGGCATTTGCTGGATTGTAGGAAACATTCTTTACAAGAAAAATATCTATATAAAAATATAATTGTGATATTTTTCAAAAAGAAACTTAGCTAACAGATAGTATTATTTTCATGTTTAGGATAATTTCTCTTTTTTTAGAGTTTTTAATAAGTCCCGGCTAAGGAGGACTATTAGTATATTAATTTTTAAAACTTTACACTATGAACAAGTATTCGATTAAGGCTTTCATTGAAGAAACAGCACAAGACGAGTCAAAAATGACTTTTTCCAATTAGAAAGTCCATATATGCTCGAACTTAATATCAACAACCAGACTGTAATGTTGAAAAAAGGAGCAATGGTAGCTTATACCGGAAACGTGAAATTTGAAAGAGAAGGTATGCTGAGCAAGGGCATCGGTAACCTCCTTAAAAAAACCATGTCGGGAGAAAGTACCACAATGATGAAAACAACAGGTACAGGACGCGTCTATGCAGCCGACGTAGAGAAAAGAGTGCGTATCTTGTATCTGGAAAATGAATCTATTAACGTGAACGGCAACGATATCCTTGCACATGAAGAAGGAGTTAAATCGGAAGTGAAAATGATGAAAAGTGTTGCCGGTATCATGGGTGGGGGCTTATTCCAGGCACGTCTGAGCGGAACCGGACATATTGCCATCACAACTCACGGCAACCCGATGACACTGATCGTTAAACCGGGGCAACCTGTCTTTACAGATCCTAATGCAACAGTTGCATGGTCGGGTAATCTCGCCCCTCAGATGAAGACTGACATTTCTCTTAAAACATTTATCGGACGTGGTAGCGGCGAAAGTTTCCAGATGATGTTCGAAGGTGATGGATGGGTAATTATCCAACCATGTGAAGAAGTATATGGAGCTCCACAGTAAGTATTCATTCACGTAGTTATAAGAACGGGAGAACGATAGTTTTTCCGTTTTTCATTTTTTAGATATTTAAAATATCTCCATTATGATAGACAATTAACTGATTTATGCTACTTTTGCACTTTAATAACAATTTAGAGTAAAATCATCTATGAAAACGGTGACTATTAAGGATAAAGAATTTGATCTTTTTCTCACGGAAGAAGTTATAGAAAAAGCGATTGACAATGTAGCTGCCAGATTGAATAAAGATTTGGCCGGCAAAGACCCTTTATTCATTTGCGTGCTAAACGGTTCGTTTATGTACGCCTCTGAATTGATGAAGCGTGTATCTATTCCTTGTGAAGTATCTTTTGTAAAGATGTCGTCTTATAAAGGAACTTCTTCGACAGGGAAAATAAAAGAAATATACGGGCTGGAAGAAGATATTAAAGGCCGTACAGTTGTCATTGTGGAAGACATAGTAGATACAGGTTATACAATGTCATTAATGCTGGAACAATTGGTTTGCGACGAACCGGAAGAAATACTGGTAACCACACTTTTGCTCAAACCCGATGCTTTGAAGCACGATATCAAACTGGACTATGTAGCATTGGAGATACCAAGTGATTTTATTGTTGGTTTCGGTCTCGATTATGACGGATACGGACGTAATCTTCCCGATATATATAAAATAAAGAACTCTTAAATATAAATCTTACAGGTCTTACTCTTACAATCGTATAAGTCGTAGCCTGTAACATGTAACTTAATTAATATGTTGAATATTATAATTTTTGGAGCGCCGGGTTCAGGAAAAGGTACTCAAAGCGAGAACCTCATCAAGAAATATAATCTGGCACACATCTCTACGGGCGATGTTTTACGCGCCGAAATGAAGAACGGTACAGAACTGGGTAAGTTGGCAGAAGGTTACATTTCGAAGGGGCAACTTGTACCCGACGATGTAGTTATCGGTATGCTGGCAAATGTGCTGGATAGTAAAAAAGATGCTTCCGGAGTTATTTTCGATGGTTTCCCCCGTACCATTGCTCAAGGCGAAGCTTTGGAAAAGATGCTGAAAGAAAGGGGACAGGATGTGTCTGTTGTCGTTAGCCTCGAAGTGGACGAACCGGAACTGATAGACCGCCTCATCAAACGCGGACAACAATCAGGGCGCTCAGACGATAATTTGGAAACAATCAAATCCCGTCTCGACGTTTATAAAAATCAGACATCCCCGTTAAAAGAACATTATAAAAACACAGGTAAACTTGCATCTATAAAGGGTGTAGGCACTGTGGAAGAAATCTTCGGTCTTATAGCTGAGGCTGTAGACAGAGTGAAATAATATTATTGTAGTTACGAGTTACAAGTTACGAGTTACAAGTAAAGCGGCTTGTAACTCGTAACTTGTAACTCGTAACTTATAGCTAAATATGGCAGATTCAAATTTTATAGATTACGTCAAAATTTATTGCCGTTCGGGCAAAGGTGGTAGAGGATCGACTCACTTCCGTCGTGAAAAATACATACCTAAGGGTGGTCCTGACGGTGGTGATGGTGGCGACGGTGGCCATGTGATATTGCGGGGCAACCGGAACTTATGGACATTGCTCCATCTGAAGTTTCAACGCCATATTCTTGCAGGACACGGTGAAAGTGGTTCCGGCAGGTTAAGTTTCGGCAAAAAAGGCGAAACCAAGATAATCGATGTCCCTTGCGGAACAGTGGCTTATGATGCCGAAACGGGAGAATATCTATGTGATGTAACCGAAGATGGCCAGGAGGTTATCATGCTGAGAGGGGGTAAGGGCGGTCGTGGAAACAACCACTTCAAAACCCCTACCAATCAGGCGCCACGATATGCTCAACCGGGAGAACCATATCAGGAACGCAGAGTGATATTAGAGCTCAAAGTATTGGCCGATGTGGGGCTGGTCGGATTCCCGAATGCGGGTAAATCTACTTTGCTCTCGGTAATGACTGCTGCAAAGCCTAAAATAGCTAATTATCCGTTTACTACGCTGGAACCGAAAATAGGAATTGTCAGTTACCGGGACTACAAATCGTTTGTAATGGCTGACATTCCCGGTATTATAGAGGGAGCAAGTGAGGGGAAAGGCTTGGGACTTCGCTTCCTGCGTCATATTGAGCGAAATTCATTATTATTATTCATTATAGCTGCCGACGCGGACGACATTCATCAGGAATACAGGATTCTGCTCAACGAACTGGCTCAGTTCAACCCCGAATTACTTGATAAACGGCGGGTATTGGCCATATCTAAATCCGACATGCTGGACGAAGAACTGATGGAAGCTCTGGAAGCCGATCTTCCGGAGATACCTCATATCTTTATTTCATCCATTACAGGGTATAACATCATGCAACTGAAAGACCTGCTTTGGAGAGAACTGAATGCTGACGGAGAATATCAGAAATCATTCAATATAACACATCGCAATTTGGATATAAAGACGGTAGAATTTGATGAAGAAGACGACTCTATACCGGAAGATGATTACGAGGAAGAAGACTGGGATGAAGAAGATGAAGTGGATGGATTTTTCTACGAGGAGGAGGATGAAACAGAATAAGGGTACAGACTTTTGATCCGTCTGTCTCATGATAAAATAAGGCCTGCCGAAAACATTCGGCAGGCCTTAACTTTTACTTCATTATCAGGAAAAAGCGTTTTTTGCAGACTTTTTTTCTCTTTTCAACGATTCTTTCTGCGATTTATAGGTATCTTTCAAAGACTCTAATCTTGCTTTTTTCTCTGACTTACTCAAATTATCATTATCTTCTATGGCATCCTTTTCCGCTTCATAGCGTTTTTCGAGCGCCTCCAGTTTCTGCTCATAAGTATCTCCGATAATATCTTTCAGACCGCCTTTTTCTGACATTTTCCCATACTTTTTCTCAAATGTATTAATCTGGTTTTTAGTTAATATTTTCTCTATATCCGATTTATGCTTTAGAGCCAAAGCGCGTTTACGCTGCCCTTTCTCATAACCCGAAATGGTTCTGTCCCGGCCAATTGCCTGAAACTGTTTTTTTACATCTCTCTTCAAATCCTTGATTTGCGCGGTTTGTTTAGATGAAAGCTGCAAATCTTTATAGACCTCTATATTGTTATAATATAAAGATTCATCTTCTGTTTGTGCATATGTCACAGGTGAAGAGGCAAGAATAAATAATAATAACAAAATTTTTTTCATAACTTTATGTAGTTTAATAAATTCATTATAAACAAGTAAAAGAAGGTATTTAGTAGAACATTGTTTAGGTATAACTGGTTGTTGTTTTTTTAGATACAAAAAAATAATAGGTCTGTGACCTTAAAAGAAAGCATTTAACCATGGAATATTTCTCTTTAAATAATATCGGACTCTTCCGTTTCTCTATATTTCCCAACTCTAATCTGTTTCATTTTTCGTCCAGCATAAAAGGTGGGGTTAGTACGGGCGAATATAGCTCTCTTAATCTTAGTCTGTATTCAGGAGACAATCCTGACCATGTGAAAGAAAACAGAGAACGTATTGCAAATGTAACAGGCATTTCTGTAGAAAATCTGTATATCCCCTATCAAACCCATGATGACAGAACATTCATTGTAGACGAACAATTTTTAAATCTTAGCGATGAGGAAAAAGAAAAAAAGTTACATGGTATCGATGCCCTTATCACTGACCGGAAAAATATATGCATAGGAGTTACTACTGCCGACTGTGTACCGGTGTTGATATACGACCCGCACAAAGAAGTATTGGCAGCTATCCATGCCGGATGGAGAGGTACTGTTGCGCGGATTGCGGAAAAGACTGTGATAAGGATGACTGAATATTTTGGTTGCAATCCCAGAGATCTGCTTGCCGGGATAGCTCCATGTATATCGCAGGAGCGCTTCGAAGTGGGCGAAGAAGTAGTAGAAACCTTTCAGGAAGCAGGTTTTCAAATTGAGGATATTGGTTATCGGAACACCAAAACCGGGAAAATGCATCTGAATCTGCAACAGGCAAACAAACTTATTTTAAATGATGCAGGCATACCGGTTCAGAATATTGAAATTGCAAATCTCTGTACCTATTCGAATCCTCAGCTATTTTTTTCTGCACGGCGTCAGACTATTCATTCAGGACGAATGGTTACAGGTGGTATATTAAGATAATTATTTTGTATTTTTGCTATCTGATAAACATTTTAGAATAAAAACGAATGGCTCACCCTATACTTTTACCTCCCGAATGGTATCCCCAAAGCGCCATACAACTCACATGGCCTCATATTGGCACCGACTGGGAATATATGATCGAAGATGTAACCGCCTGTTATGTAAACATAGCATATGAAATACTAAAGAGGCAAAAACTTGTCATTGTATGCTATAGTGCCGAGAGTGTAAAGTTTGAGATGAGAGAGCACAAAGAATTATTTGACAATCTCACTTTGGTTGAATTACCTGCAAACGATACCTGGGCGCGTGACCATAGCGGCATATCGGTTATTAAGGATGGTAAAAAATATGTATATGATTTTACGTTCAACGGATGGGGATTGAAATTTGCATCTAATCTCGATAATCAGATAACCAGAGGATTATTTTCAAAAAAGATATTTGTTTCCGGTGTAGAACTGATAAACAAAAAAGATTTTGTACTCGAAGGCGGAGCAATAGAATCGGACGGAAAAGGAACTCTGCTCACCACATCCGAATGTCTATTATCTCCCAATAGAAATTCATACCTTTCGAAAGAAGAAATAGAAGAATACTTGAAAGAAGGATTTGGCTTCAACAGAGTATTATGGCTCGATCATGGCTATTTTGCCGGGGATGATACGGATAGCCACATCGATACACTCGCCCGTTTTTGTGATGAGCATACAATAGCCTATGTAAAATGTGAGGATACATCGGACGAACATTATGACGCCCTTGCTAAAATGGAAAAGCAACTGGAAACATTTACCGATTATCTGGGAAACCCATATAAACTGATTACTTTACCTATGGCAAAACCTGCATATGACGAGGATAATCAAAGATTACCCGCAACATATGCCAATTTCCTTATTATGAACAATGTGGTATTGCTACCGTTCTATAACGATAAGGAAAGGGACGGAGAAGCCCGGAAGCAATTGCAAAAGGCTTTTCCGGCAAGAGAGATTATTGGTGTGGATTGCTCGCCGCTGATAAGACAGCATGGTTCTCTACATTGCATTACAATGCAGTATCCCGAAGGTTTTATCTAAATACTATTCAGATGAAAGATCAGAAAGCATTATTGTTCAGATGCATAAAGAATGATGTTCCTGCAATGGTATTTTCGGGGAATGATATACTGTTCCTCCCTCTACTGAAAAAATATTACGAAGATGCAAAACAAGCCGGATGCACACAGGAATTTCTGGACGATATACAACTGCGAATAGAAGAATTCGGGAAACATATAGAGATGTCGCCTGATACAATTAAATTGCCGGATTGATTACTGATTTGCCAATTAGCAAATATGCCAATGTACCAATGGTGCAAAGCCATATGATTTATAATTTGTAACTCACATATAAAATGAAAATAGGATTAATACAACAGGCCAATACACCCGATATTCGGAAGAATATTGAAGGGCTCAAGAATAAAGTAAAAGACGCCGCAAAACAAGGCGCGCAACTTATCGTTTTGCAGGAGTTGCATAATTCATTGTATTTCTGTCAGGTAGAAGATACTAGTATTTTCGATCTTGCCGAAACAATCCCCGGCCCGTCGACTGATGAATTTGGAGCACTGGCAAAAGAACTGGGAGTAGTTGTTGTACTCTCCCTCTTCGAGCGGCGCGCACCGGGCTTGTATCACAATACGGCTGTGGTAATAGAAAAAGACGGAACTATTGCCGGAAAATACCGCAAGATGCATATTCCCGATGATCCTGCCTATTATGAAAAATTCTATTTCACTCCGGGAGACTTAGGATTCAAACCCATTGAAACATCTCTGGGGAAACTGGGTGTACTGGTTTGCTGGGATCAGTGGTACCCCGAAGCTGCCCGCCTGATGGCAATGGCAGGAGCCGATTTACTTATTTATCCTACTGCCATAGGATGGGAATCGACCGACTCGCAGGAAGAAAAAGAGCGCCAGCTAGGAGCATGGGTAATCTCCCAGAGGGGACATGCCGTAGCAAATGGTTTACATGTGGTATCAGTTAATCGTACAGGTTACGAACCCGATCCGTCAGGACAAACGAATGGCATTACATTTTGGGGAAACAGTTTTGTGGCTGGTCCTCAGGGAGAAATACTATGGCAAGCCCCGAACGACAAAGAAGAAGTCCGGATTGTGGAAATAGATATGAAACGCTCCGAACAGGTAAGACGCTGGTGGCCGTTCTTTCGCGATAGACGCATCGATTCTTTCGGGGATATAACAAAGCGGTTTATAGATTAACCGGAAATGCTACGAAGCTTTGCAATACTTACACTCTCCCTTTTGTTCTCCTGTTCCTCTAAGGCAAACAGACGAGAGGATAATGTGAATATTAAAGAAGTGACAGAAGTTCAACAATCTTTGGAAACAAGGCATCTTTTCAGAAAGGAATACGAGACGAATAAAAACAGTAAGGAAAGGCAGAATAGCATTCTGAGCCAAGCGCAAAAATATTTATTAGCTATCTCAGAAGTTGTGGATACTAAAATAATGTCGATTATTTACTCCTGTTTATCCGGACTAAGTTCTTTTCATGTATTTATTTCGGATCGCTTTTTAGTATATTTTACATTTAAAACGATTATTCTTATGTAAAAATGTAATCTCTAGTTTGCATTTTTAGTATATTTGCGCACGCGTAAAATGGCGTGGTATGCCGTTTGCACAAGAACACAAGTAAAAATATCTATTATATGGACTTAATTAAACAAATTGTAGAAAGGGCCAAGGCAAACAAACAACGTATTGTCCTTCCCGAAGGAACAGAGGTAAGAACTATTACAGCTGCCGATCAGTTATTGGCAGACGGAGTCGCTGAAATTATTCTTATAGGGAATACAAAAGAGATTAAGGAGCTGGCAGTAAGTCTGGATCTGAAAAATATAGACAAAGCGACAATTCTTGACCCTCAGAACTATGAGAAGAAAGAAGTTTATACAAATCTCCTTTTCGAATTGAGAAAGGCCAAGGGCATGACAATCGAGCAGGCTTCTAAACTGGCAGAAGATCCATTATATATCGGTTGCCTGATGATAAAGAACGGAGACGCTGACGGAGAGATAGCCGGCGCACAAAATACGACAGGCGATGTGCTTCGTCCTGCACTTCAGATTATAAAAACAGCACCCGGAATCAGTGTGGTCTCAGGTGCTTTTTTAATGTTTACGACTCAGAAACAGTACGGTAAAGACGGATTACTTGTTGTGGCCGACTGTGCTGTTACACCTGACCCTACTGCATCTCAATTGGCTGAAATTGCAGTTGCTACAGGTCGGACAGCCCGTGCATTGGTCGGAGAAGAGCCTCAAGTAGCCATATTGAGCTTTTCTACAAAAGGAAGTGCGAAACATCCGATGGTGGACAAAGTAATAGAAGCGACTCAACTTGCACAGAAAATTGACCCGACAATGAATATTGATGGGGAATTGCAGGCTGATGCAGCTTTAGTGCCATCTGTAGGTCAACAAAAAGCACCCGGTAGTAAAGTTGCAGGACATGCCAATGTACTTGTTTTCCCTTCACTCGAAGTGGGAAATATTGCATATAAGCTTGTTCAGCGTTTGGGTAATGCGGAAGCCGTTGGTCCTATTCTGCAAGGAATGGCAGCTCCGGTAAACGACCTTTCGCGCGGATGCTCAGTGAGTGATGTTTATAACATGGTGGCTATAGCGGCAAATCAGGCCATAGCGGCAAAGAATAAGTAACAATCAATAAATTATATATGGCAGAAATCATAGAACCTATTGAAGAATACGGGTTAAGCAATAAACATAAGAAAAGGTCTCTTTTCTCCAAAATCGGAGTTGTAGGCTGTGGACGTGATGGCAGGCATATTGTTAGTCTTACGGCTTTGTCGGGAATGGAGGTTGTTTTTATTGAAGTTTCGGAAGAAAGAATTCAGGAAGCACTTAAAGATATTGGCCACGGACTGGATACCAAGATTGAAAACTGGGGTTTGACTCAGAGTGAAAAACGTGCTACTATGGGGCGTATAAAGGGCACACTCAACTACAGTGATCTTAAAGGATGTGACTTTGTGATAGAATGTATCCGTTACGAAGCAAACGGAGAACGCAGTACCGAACTTCGTAAGGAGGTTTTCAGAAACCTGGAGCTGGTGCTTGCTCCGGATGCGATTATTGCCACGAATGCCACTACTGTCATTATAAGTGAGTTGGCAGCAGAGTTGACGCATAAAGAACGCTGCATAAGTCTTCATTTTCCGATTACACATACCGATGCCCGTTTGCTGGAAGTAGTAAGGGGTACATTTACATCACAAGAGGCGGTAGATAAGATATATCTGTTTGCCAATATGATTAAATATACACCGATTCCGGTGCATGAAAGCAGTGGCCTTGTGAGCTTCCGCCTGATGATAATAATGCTGAACGAGGCATGTAATATCTGGATGGAAAATGTGGCGTCACTCGAAGATATAGACAAAGAGTTTACTATTATTTACGGCCAGCGTTATGGAATTTTTCACCTTGCCGACATCGTAGGCATTGAGAAACTGGTTATGCTGATGGAAGATATGTTCCATGAATATGGAGACAAAAAATATAAGGCAGCTCCGATTTTGTGGCGTCTGTACCGTTCTAAACAGTTAGGCGTATCTTCGGGAAGAGGATTCTATGTCTATGATGAAACAGGAAAGCAACTTGGTCCAAACAATTTAATTTAACAGTATGAAGATATTAGTATTGAACTGTGGTAGTTCGTCTATAAAATATAAGCTTTTCGATATGGAAAGCAAGGAGGTTTTGGCTCAGGGAGGTGTAGAAAAGATAGGACTGAAAGGTTCCTTCCTTAAATTTCCTGCCGCCAATGGAGATAAAGTTGTCCTTGAAGGAGAAATACTCGAGCATCAGGCTGGTATAGAATATATCCTCGGAGTTCTTCTTAGTGAAAAATATGGCTGTATAAAATCATTAAATGAAATAGATGCTGTAGGCCACCGTGTAGTGCATGGAGGGGAAGAATTCAACAGCAGTGTATTTATCACTGATGAGGTGATTAAAAAGATGGAGGAATGTATAGAGCTTGCTCCGTTGCACAATCCGCCCAATCTGGCCGGTATCTATGCTGTAAAGGAGCTGATGGGGGATATTCCTCAGGTTGGTGTATTTGATACAGCTTTTCATCAGACAATGCCGCCAAAGGCATATATGTATGGTCTGCCATATTCACTTTATCAAAAGTATGCTATCCGTCGCTACGGATTCCATGGTACGAGTCACCGTTATGTTTCGCGTAAGGCTTGTGAATCGTTGGGTATCCCATACGGGGAGCAACGGATTATTTCAGCACATATCGGTAATGGCGGGTCTCTGGCTGCTATTAAAGGAGGCATTTCTGTGGATACATCGATGGGAATGACCCCGGTCGAAGGCTTGTTGATGGGTACACGTTCGGGAGATGTGGATGCAGGTATAATCTCATTCATAATGGAAAAAGAAAATATTGGAACGCAGGCAATCTCTACTCTCGTAAATAAACATAGCGGTTTGCTGGGAGTTTCAGGCGTTTCATCTGATATGCGTGAAATCAGGGCTGCTATTGCCGAAGGAAACGAAAAAGCCAAATTAGCTTATGATATGTTCCTTTACCGTATCAAGAAGTATATAGGGGCGTATACAGCAGCTTTGGGTGGTCTTGATATTTTACTTTTCACAGGAGGTATAGGAGAAAATGCCGTTTACCTTAGAGAAGAAATATGTCTCGACTTAGAATTTCTGGGAATAAAACTCGATACGGAGAAAAATCTGAAGATTTACGGAGAAGAGGCGGTAATCACCACACCGGATTCTAAAATAAAAGTGATGGTTGTGCCGACCGATGAGGAATTTATGATTGCTTCAGACACTATGGATATTGTTAATGGATAGTGCTTGTGGTTTATTATCAGTATATTATATAAAAATGGCTCAGTTATGAGCCGTTTTTATTTGTTTATAATACGCAAGGTTATTTAACAATTCGGCTGGTATTCCGAAGATCTCCGTTAAACAAATTTAAACTGTTAAAATAACACTTGGTATTATTTGGAATATTCCCGAACGCCTCTTATCTTTGTAATGTGTTTTTCATAGTATTAGATTTAAGGTTAACAATGAAGATTGGTTGTCGGGATGACAACCTTTTCTTTTTTATAGGTGCTGAACAGATATTTTAGTACTTTTGGACCT
>Ga0153940_1000081_pt1 | contig 62524 bp, 60 predicted proteins | sample TSNJ024MetaG_FD_104736 | JGI IMG/M metagenome (GOLD analysis project Ga0153940, IMG submission 104736) | Attine ant fungus gardens microbial communities from New Jersey, USA - TSNJ024 MetaG | ecosystem: Host-associated > Fungi > Mycelium > Unclassified | place: USA: New Jersey, Brendan T. Byrne... | reverse complement strand
CCCTCCCCGTGCTTTGTAGTGTAGCTTCTTACAAGTTATCTTACATCACAGAGTGGAAAATTGAAAACTTTCATTACTATTTGTGCCGCGCCCGAAGGCGCGCGGAATGGAGATTAATATGAAGAAAAGAATAGCAGTAATGATGGTGGTATTAACGTTGATCACAGGAGCGGCTGGCTGCTCAACATCAGGCGGAACCAGTACGGCCGATACTACAGAAGCGGCATCAGGCAATACGGCAGCAGATTCACAGAACACACAGACGGTTACAGAGAGTGCGGCAGTTACTGAAGAAGAAGCGAAAGAAATAGCACTTAGTCATGCTGGATTGCAGGCAGAAGATGTAACATTTATTAAATCCGGTCTTGAACTTGACGACGGCAAACAAAAATATGAAGTGGACTTTTACAGTGGAAATACGGAGTACGATTATGATATCGATGCAGCCAGCGGCGAGATATTAAGTTTTGATTCTGACATTGAGAATTATCAGGTTCCGGCTGCCGGACAGAATAGCGGCGAAGATATCGGAGAAGCGAAAGCAAAGGAAATTGCACTTGCGAAAGTAAGCGGTGCTGCCGAATCGAATATGCGAATCAACCAGGACTACGATAATGGTATATTGGTATATGAAGGAACAATCATCTACAATGAGATGGAATATGACTTTGAGATGAAAGCTTCTGATGGAACAATCCTCGAATGGAGCAGCGAATCGGTATATGATGACTAAGATAAATTGGATAAAAATATAAATCAGGGGTGCATACTGCACCCCTGATTTATATTTTTACTGCAAACCCGCAGACGGCATTTTTGCAAAAAGCGGGAAATATAAAAAAAGAATAAATTAGCACTCGGCGATTGACAGTGCTAAAAATGAGTGATATATTACAAATAGAACAATAGACGAAGATAGGAGGAGTTTACTATGAATATAAATAAATTTACACAGAATTCGCTTGCTGCTGTCCAGGCATGTGAAAAAATTGCTTATGATTACGGAAATCAGGAGATTGAGCAGGAGCATCTGTTGTATGCCTTACTGACTCAGGATGACGGCCTGATTTTAAAATTGATGGAAAAAATGGGAATAATTAAGGAACAAATTGTAAACCGTACTGAAGAAGCGCTCGCGAAGCGGGTGAAAGTACAAGGCGGAAATCTCCACATCGGACAAGATTTGAATAAGGTCCTGATCCATGCGGAGGATGAAGCAAAACAGATGGGAGACGAATATGTATCGGTTGAGCATTTATTTTTATCATTGTTTAGATATTCTAATAAGGAAGTTAAGGCGATATTCAAAGAGTTCGGAATTAAAAAGGAAGAATTCCTGCAAGCCTTATCATCCGTCCGGGGCAATCAAAGAGTCGTAAGTGATAATCCGGAGGCGACATATGATACCCTTAATAAGTACGGTAGCGATCTGGTTGAACAGGCGAGAGAGCAGAAGCTGGATCCGGTTATCGGGCGTGATGCGGAAATCCGCAATGTGATCCGCATCCTGTCGCGGAAGACCAAGAATAATCCGGTCCTCATTGGTGAACCCGGTGTTGGAAAGACAGCTGTAGCTGAAGGGCTGGCGCATCGTATCGTCCGTGGTGATGTGCCGGAAGGTCTAAAAGATAAAAAGGTATTCTCGCTGGATATGGGAGCGCTGGTTGCCGGTGCAAAATATCGGGGAGAATTTGAGGAACGTTTGAAAGCGGTACTGGAAGAGGTCAAGAACAGTGAGGGTTCGATTATCCTGTTTATTGACGAACTTCATACTATCGTCGGTGCCGGTAAGACCGAAGGAGCCATGGATGCCGGCAATATGTTGAAGCCGATGCTGGCCCGCGGTGAGCTTCACTGTATCGGTGCAACGACGCTGGATGAGTACCGACAGTACATTGAGAAGGACGCAGCTTTGGAACGGCGGTTTCAGCCGGTTATGATCGATGAGCCGACCGTAGAAGATGCGATTTCGATATTGCGGGGGCTGAAAGAACGCTACGAAGTATTCCATGGTGTCAAGATCACTGACGGAGCACTGGTTGCAGCAGCCACCCTTTCCAACCGTTATATATCAGACCGGTTCCTGCCGGACAAAGCGATTGACCTGGTGGATGAAGCATGTGCTCTGATCAAGACAGAACTGGATTCGATGCCGACTGAGATGGATGAAATGCAGCGTCGGATCATGCAGCTGGAAATTGAAGAGGCGGCACTCAAGAAGGAGAATGACCGGCTTAGTAAAGACCGGCTGGGGCATCTGCAGCAGGAACTTGCTGAGCTGCGGGATGAGTTCTCCGGGATGAAGGCTCAGTGGGACAATGAAAAGACTTCGGTAGAACGGGTACAGAAGATCCGGGAGGAGATTGAACGGGTCAATAATGAAATCCAAAAAGCGCAGCGTTCATATGATCTGGAAAAAGCAGCGGCTCTGCAGTATGGTGAATTACCAAAGCTGCAGAAACAGCTGGAAGAAGAGGAAACGAAGGCAAAAGATACAGAACTGTCGCTGGTACATGAAAGCGTGACCGATGAGGAGATAGCTAAAATCATTTCCCGCTGGACCGGGATACCGGTGGCCAAGTTAAATGAAAGCGAGAGGAGTAAAACCTTACATCTTGATGAGCAGCTGCATAAACGGGTGATCGGTCAGGATGAAGGCGTGGAAAAAGTAACGGAAGCCATTATTCGTTCGAAGGCCGGGATCAAGGACCCAAGCAAACCGATTGGCTCATTTTTATTCCTCGGACCGACCGGTGTTGGTAAAACAGAGCTGGCTAAAGCGCTGGCGGAACAGCTGTTTGACGATGAAAGCAGTATAGTCCGTATCGATATGAGTGAATATATGGAGAAGTACTCAGTTTCCAGATTGATCGGAGCACCTCCGGGATATGTCGGATACGATGAGGGCGGACAGCTGACCGAAGCGGTCCGGAGAAAACCGTACTCGGTCGTACTGTTTGATGAGATTGAAAAAGCCCATCCTGATGTGTTTAATGTCCTCCTGCAGGTATTGGACGATGGAAGAATTACCGATTCGCAGGGACGGACGGTCGATTTTAAAAATACCATCTTGATCATGACTTCGAATATCGGTTCATCCTATCTGCTGGATGGGATTCATGAAAATGGTGAAATTACCGAAGCCAGCCAGGAAATGGTAATGAATGAATTACGGGTTCATTTCCGGCCGGAGTTCTTAAACCGACTGGATGAAACGATCATGTTCAAACCATTGACGAAAGAAGATATTTATGCCATCATTGATTTATTACTGACAGATATCAACAAGCGTCTGAGCGATAAAGACCTATCGGTAAAACTGTCCGATGAAGCGAAGAATTTTGTTGTTGAGGGAGGATATGATCCGATGTATGGAGCGCGTCCGATGAAGCGGTATCTGCAGAAGCATGTAGAAACTCTGGCAGCAAAACTGATCCTGTCCGGTGAAGTGGGCAGCGGCGATACGATCTTAGTCAATGTCACTGACGGAAAGCTGGCCGGAATTGTTACGAGTGCTTAATTCTATATAATTAGGAGTGAATCAATGGGCCGGATCATTTTTCACATTGATGTGAATTCAGCTTATCTTAGCTGGACAGCGGTAGAACAATTAAAAAACGGGGCCAAAACAGATCTGCGCGATATCCCATCCATTATCGGGGGTGATAAAACCACCCGCCATGGTGTGGTGCTGGCAAAATCTGTTCCCGCCAAAAAATATGGCATTCGAACCGGGGAACCGGTAGTGAATGCGCTGCGCAAATGTCCGGACCTTAAGATGGTACCTCCGGATCATGATCTGTATACATTATATAGTGAACGGATGATGAATTTTTTGAAAGAATATACGCCGGATCTGGAACAGGTAAGCGTTGATGAATGTTTCATGGATTTTACCGGTATTGCCCATCAGTTTACATCGCCGCTGGAAGCATCCCTGACCATCAAAGACGGGATTTATAGACAGTTTGGATTTACGGTTAATATCGGTATTTCATCAAACAAATTGCTGGCCAAGATGGCTTCCGATTTTGAAAAGCCCAACCGGATACATACTTTGTTTCCTGAAGAGATCCGGGTCAAGATGTGGCCGCTGCCGGTCCGGGAGCTGTTCATGGCCGGACGTTCCAGCGTTGAAGTCCTGAATAAACTGGAGATCCGTACAATCGGTGAACTGGCTCAGGCGGATCCGAAGCTTTTGGAACTGCACTTAAAAAGCCATGGCAGAACCTTGTGGGAATTTGCCAACGGCATTGGTGAGACCGCATTGAACGCCCGGGAGGTGGAAAATAAAGGAATCGGTAATTCCACAACGCTGGCAAAGGATGCAGAGACACTTGAGGACACCAGAGAAGTATTACTATGGCTGGCTGAGAAGGTTGGGCAGAGGCTGCGGATCGAGAAGCAGAAGGCCCGGATGATCAGTGTGGAAATCCGTTATGCCGATTTCCGTAATGTTTCCCACCAGATGCAGCTGACCCGGGCGACCCAGATAACAGCGCGGATTTATGAGACGGCCTGCCTGTTATTCGATGAATTGTGGAGCGGCGAACCGGTCCGGCTTCTGGGAATCCGGACAGCCAGGCTGCTGGATGAAGATGAGCCGGAACAGATGAACCTCTTCGATATGCAGATCGGGCAGCCGAAGGATGAGAAACATCAGAAGCTGGAAAGGGCTTTGGATGAGATTAAAGAAAAGTACGGAAAAGATGCGGTAAAACGCGGTTCTCTGCTCTGACCGGTAAGCCGGAGCGAAGAACCGTGTCTTTAATTCCTGGAATTATTCAGCCAGCAGGGCCTGAACCTGGGGTTCCCGCTCAAACAGAACGCAGCCGCCGGTATGAGGGCCGGCTTCATGGGCAATAGTCTGCAGATCGCGGAAATAATCCGAGCCGAGAACCTCTTCGATGGAGGTTTCCTTCAGATTGTATTTTGAATATGGTGAAAAAGGACAGGGTTCGGCACCACCATGAGGGTTAATGTGGAAAAATCCGCGGCCGGATGCCAGGCAGCCGCCCATAGCTTCCTCGTCTCCCGGAAAAGACAGAATGACCATGTCGTCAAAGCATTCTTTTAGATAAGCAGTATGCTGCTGAAGTACTTCCTGTTCTTGTGAACCAAGGGCAAGGTGCTCGGTTCCTTTTTCGGCGGGTACATATTCAATGAAAAACACGATTCCACAGCCTTTCTGCCGCAGCGTGGATATAAATTCCCAAGTCAGGACATCGTCCATATTATTCTGTGTTACGGTGACTGAGGCACCGAATAGAATTTGTTTTTCCTGCATTGCCGCCATGGCCCGGGCAATAGTGTCCGACACGCCGCTGCCGCGGCGCCGGTCGGTTACTTCGGCATCGCCTTCGACACTGAGGACCGGAATTAAATGCCGGTGTTCATCAAACAGATTCAGATATGCCTCATCAATGACTGTACCGTTGGTGAAGATCGGATAGATGATGCTGGAAATACGGGCAGCACTCTCGATCACATCACGGCGCAGTAAAGGTTCGCCGCCGGCCAGCAGGCAGAAAGACACACCCACTTCGGCAGCCTGCAGAAAGATATTCTTCCATTCGGCGGCAGTAAGATCGGAAGCCAGCCCGTTTTCGCAACAGGTACCACCGGCCCGGGCATAGCAGCCGGCGCAATGGAGATTACACTGAGAAGCGATGCTGGCAATTAAAAAAGGCGGAATATGTACACCGTCTGACTCATTTGCCTGCCGCAGCGAGGCGCTTCGCTTAAGCTGCGGCAATGCGTCGGTCATAAAGGCCAAGCCTTTCCGGTTGGTGAGATAATAGCGGCCGGCTTTCTTCATGATACCGGCAATTCCATTTTGCATAAATAAATTTAGAATCATAGATTTTCCTCACTTCTGGATTTGATAAACGGTTGCAAATTGTTCAATGTGTTCCATCAGCAGAGCTAATGCTTCCTCTTCTTTATCCGGTATAGTATCATACTGGCAGAGTAACAGGTAAAACGGTGCATAGAACTGCATGGCGATTGAACGAGGATTCCCTTCCCTGAAATAACCCTGAGCGATCATTTCGGTGAATAGCTCGGTCTGGAACCGGATGGCATCATCGGTAAACCAACTGCGGAAGGTGTGGGCAGCTTTTTGATTTTTGTATTGTTCGATCATCAGCATTTTACGGAATTTTGATGCTTTTGGATCTTTTAGCATAAATAAAAAGATGGTTTCGCAGGCTTTCTTCAGCCAGGCCAGATCCTGCCTGCCGTATTCACCGGCAATTTTTTGAATCTCGCCCTGGGGCAGCCGGTAAAACGAAACAGTATCCTCAAATCGGGCGGTCATCTCGGTAAACAGGGTATCGAAGATGTCCTGCTTGCTCTTAAAATGCTTATACAAAGAGCTGTCTTTAATGCCGGTCTGATCGGCGATCTGTTTGATCGTAACCCCTTCATAACCGCTGACTGAGAATAGGTCCAGTGAAACATCAAGAATCCGCTGCTTGGTATTGGCCTTTGGCATTGGTACCTCCTATGGATTAATTTGCTTTTGACAGATTAAAATGTGGCTAGTAATTACTAGCTTAAGTATAGCTAGTGAACACTAGCTTGTCAAGAGGGAATTGAAAAAAGCGGTATGATTTATACTCGGTTTATGCTATCATTTATGATGTACAAACGAATTAAAAAACTAGTTAGAAAGGCACATTATGTACGCAGATATTATTATCGATATTACCCATGAGAAATTGGACAAGATATTTCAGTACAGTATTCCTGCCGCATATGACGGAGTGCTGAAGATCGGTATGCAGGTAATCGTGCCTTTCGGCCGGGGGAATAAAGAAACGACCGGTTATATTGTCGGTTTCTCTGAAATTTGTGACTGGGATGCTGATAAGATGAAAGCAATTATCAGAGTGGCAGATCGGAGTATGGAGATTGAAGCCCGCCTGGTGGCATTGGCGGTGTGGATGAAAGAGCATTACGGCGGAACGCTGATTCAGGCGCTGAAGACAGTGCTGCCGATCAAGCGGAAAGAAAAGGCCAGAGAGAAAAAGCAGATTGTTTTATTGTGCAAAGAACCGGAAAGCCGGGAGAAGCTGGCAGAATACGAACGCAAGCATCAGGTTGCCCGGGCGCGGCTTTTAGAAGCTCTCATCGAAACACCGGTGCTGGACTATGAACTGGCCGGTAAAAAGCTGAATATTACCTTGCCGGTAATCCGGGCACTGGAAGAACAGGGCGTATTGGAATTACGTACGGAAACCGTTTACCGGGATCCGGTTCGATATAAAGATAAAAAAGAAGCAGTGTCCGATTATACGGAAGAACAGCGGTATGTGATTGAGCGGTTTCGGACAGACTATGAAAAGGGAGAGCGCAGGATCTATCTGATCCACGGAATTACCGGCAGCGGAAAAACCGAGATATATATGGAGGCCATCGCAGCGGTGATCAGCCGGGGCAAGCAGGCCATCGTACTGATACCGGAAATTGCGCTGACTTTCCAGACGGTCATGCGGTTTCAGCGGCGGTTTGGCGAACGGGTATCGATAATGAATTCCCGGATGTCAGCCGGAGAGCGCTATGATCAGACCATCCGGGCCAAGAATGGCGAGATCGATATTATCATCGGTCCGCGGTCCGCTTTGTTTACACCATTTAATGATCTGGGGCTGATTGTTATTGATGAAGAACACGAGTTATCCTATAAGAGCGAGAATACACCCCGCTACCATGCCAGAGAAACAGCTATTACCAGAGCCCGGATAGAGGGGGCCAGTGTCATCCTCGGTTCGGCGACACCATCAGTGGAAGCCTTTTATAAAGCGCGGGCCGGTGAGTATGAATTACTGGAGCTGAAAAGCCGTGCCGGCCGGCAGCAGCTGCCGGAAGTCTGTACGGTAGATATGTGCGCTGAATTAAAAAACGGCAACCGTTCGATCCTAAGCGATACGCTGAAAGAGCGGATGGAGAAATGTTTGAATCAAAAGCAGCAGATCATGTTGTTTATTAACCGCCGCGGCTATGCCGGATTCATTTCTTGCAGGTCATGCGGATATGTAGTAAAATGTCCTCATTGCGATATATCATTGACCGAGCACCGGGGCGGGCGTCTGGTCTGTCATTATTGCGGGCATGAAGAAGCGCTTGTTAAACAGTGTCCATCCTGTGGTTCGGTGCATATCGGCGGATTTAAAGCCGGTACCCAGCAGATTGAAGAGATTGTTAAAAAGGAATTTCCGCAGGCGGTCGTGCTCCGGATGGATAAGGATACAACCAAAGAAAAGCATGGTCATGAGAAGATATTATCCGGCTTTGCTAACGCAGAAGCGGATATTCTGATCGGCACCCAGATGATCGTAAAGGGGCATGATTTTGAAAATGTAACGCTGGTCGGGGTATTGGCCGCAGATTTATCTTTGTATGCCAATGATTACCGGGCCGGAGAACGGACTTTCCAGCTTCTCGCACAGGCTGCCGGCCGGGCCGGCCGGGGTGAGAAAAAGGGAGAAGTGGTGATTCAGACCTACAGTCCTGATCATTACAGCATCCAAACTGCTGCTGGCCAGGACTACGCGGCATTTTTCACCGAAGAGATGAATTACCGAAGTCTGGCCGGATATCCGCCGGCAGAACAGATCATGGCGATCCTGATAACTTCGCTGGATGAGGAGCTGTTGGCAAAAGCAGCAGAATACCTGGCAAAATACGCCAAACTTCGGATTGCCAGGGAGCAGATGACTGATGCGGTGTTGATTGGACCGGCAATTCCTTACGTGAGCAAGAAGAATGATATTTACCGCAGGATTATTTACATAAAATGTGAAGTCTACGATACCTTAATAGTATTAAAGGACTATCTGGAAGAATACATTGATATGAATCCGGGATTTAGTAAGGCGAGTATTCAGTTTGACTTTAATCCGATGAGTATATTTTAAGGAGAGATAAGGATGGCAATTAGAGCAATAAGAGAACTTGGTGATGAAGTACTGACCAAAGAGTGTAAAGAGGTACCTAAGATGACCGCAAGGATAAAGATTCTCATCGAGGATATGTTTGAGACTATGCACGAGGCGATGGGCGTCGGTCTGGCAGCACCGCAGGTGGGGGTGCTGAAACAGATTGTCGTGATTGATGTGGGAGAAGATCCCCTGGTCCTGATCAATCCCCAAATTGTCGAGACTGATGGTGAACAGACCGGTGATGAAGGCTGTTTGAGCGTGCCCGGCAAATCCGGTACGGTGACCCGTCCAGATTATGTGAAAGTAGAAGCCTTAGATGCCGATATGAATCGTTTTACAATTGAGGGAGAGGGTATTCTGGCAAGATGTTTGTGCCATGAGATCGATCATCTGCATGGAAAAATGTATGTGGATATAATTGAGGGAGATCTTCACGATGTCTGCTATGAAGAACCGGAAAATGAAGAATAGATGAGGTGGTAATAATATGCGGATAATTTTTATGGGAACGCCTGACTTTTCGGTCGGAACGCTGGAAGCGCTGATTGCGGCCGGTCATGAAGTGATCCTGGCGGTAACACAGCCGGATAAGCCGAAAGGCAGAGGTAAGGAAATGCAGTTTCCGCCGGTGAAAGAAACGGCTCTGAAGCATGATATTCCGGTTTATCAGCCGGTTAAGATCCGTAATCCGGAGTGCATTGAGGAATTACGGAAATACAACGCTGATGTGATGGTAGTGATCGCATTTGGCCAGATCCTGCCCCAGGCGATTCTGGATATGACGCCGTATGGATGTATCAATGTGCATGCGTCACTGCTGCCGAAGTACCGGGGAGCGGCACCGATCCAATGGTCGATTATCGATGGTGAAGAAGTGACCGGCGTGACGACAATGCAGATGGACAAAGGACTGGATACCGGCGATATGATTATGAAAACAGAGATTCCCCTGGATATCAAAGAGACCGGAGGGAGTCTTCACGATAAACTGATGAAAGCCGGGGCAAAATTGTGTGTGGAAACATTAAAAGCTCTGGGTGATAAGACAGCAGTTTTTGAAAAGCAGGGCGAAAGCCCGACCGCTTATGCGAGGATGCTGGATAAAAGGCTGGGTAACATCCGCTGGAATGAGAGTGCGGCGGCGATTGAGCGTTTGATCCGGGGAGTGAATCCCTGGCCCGGCGCTTACACCACCTGGGAGGGAAAAATCATGAAAATCTGGGCAGCAGATGCCAGGCCAGGAGATACAAACGCAGCCCCGGGAACCATAACCGAAGTCAGAAAAGATGGCTTTCTGGTTCAGACCGGGCATGGTCAGCTGCTGGTTAAAGCGTTGCAGATTCCGGGGAAAAAACGGATGGATGCAGGGGCGTTTTTACGCGGCTGCCAGATTGCAGCAGGAACGATATTAAAAGGAGGAGACTAAAGATGCCATATTATTCATATTATTTTGATCCAACTTATTATTTAGTGCTGGTCGGTGTTATCATCAGCCTGTGGGCTTCTGCCCGGGTCAGGTCAACTTATTCAAAGTATAACCGGGTGACCAGTCAGCGGAGACTGACCGGCCGCGAAGCGGCTCATCGGATTTTGCAAAATTCCGGGATATATGATGTTCAGATTGAACATGTCTCAGGTCAATTAAGCGACCATTATGATTCAAAGAATAAAGTGCTGCGGCTTTCCGACGCTACTTACAATTCGACCTCAGTGGCAGCTATTGGTGTAGCCGCCCATGAATGCGGACACGCTATCCAGCATGCCGAAGGATATGCACCATTGTCGATCCGCGGAGCGTTGGTTCCGGTAGCAAATTTTGGTTCGACGATCGCATGGCCGCTGATTATCATCGGTTTGTTTTTTACTACCAATTCGTCCGCTTTATTGATTAATTTAGGAATCATTGCATTTTCACTGGCGGTATTATTCCAGATTGTAACCTTGCCGGTAGAATATAATGCGTCCAACCGGGCGTTACACATCTTAGGTGATTCTCAGATGCTGTACGAAGATGAGATGAAGGGCGCTAAAAAAGTATTGAGTGCAGCGGCCCTTACCTATGTAGCAGCGGCTGCAGCATCAATCTTACAACTGCTGCGGATCATCCTGCTGTCAGGAAGAAGGAGAAATTGATGGGCAGGCAGACGGATGAACGTGAATTAATCCTGGAGATATTGCTCAGTATAACCAGAGATGGAGAGTACAGCCATATCGCCCTGCGGAATGTGCTGAATAAATACCGCTATCTGGAGAAAAGGGAGCGGGCATTTATTACCCGGGTAACCGAAGGCACTCTGGAGCATATGATTGAGATAGATTATATCATCGATCAGTTCTCCCGGGTGCCGGTGAATAAAATGAAACCGGTGATCAGGACGATTATTAGGAGCGCGGTCTATCAATTGAAATACATGGACAGTGTTCCTAATTCTGCTGTCTGCAATGAAGCGGTAAAATTAGCTGTAAAGCGTGGCTTTGTGAATCTTAAAGGTTTTGTGAACGGCCTGCTGCGTAATATCGCACGCAGCCTGCAGACAATTACATATCCACAGCGGACGGATCTGATTACCTGCCTTTCGGTAACCTATTCGATGCCGGAATGGATTCTGAAGCAGTGGCTTTCAGTATATGATGAGGTTGCAGTGGAGCAAATGCTGGCGTATTTTTTGAAGGAGAAGCCGCTATCTGTCCGGTTTGATGAACAGCGTATCAGCAAATCTGAATTGATCGGCAAGTTGGAGAAAGAAGGGGTAAAGGCAGAAGAACATAAAGCCCTGCCCTATGCTTTACTGATTTCCGGATATGATTATCTGGAGGCACTGGAAAGCTTCCGGGCAGGTGATTTTCAGGTGCAGGATATCAGTTCTATGAAAGTAGCAGAGGCAGCCAAGCCTAGGCCCGGTGATCATGTCATTGACGTCTGCGCCGCACCTGGCGGGAAAGCACTGCATATGGCGGAAAAGCTGGTCGGAACAGGATTGGTGGAGGCCCGGGATCTGACCGAATATAAGGTGAATTTGATCAAAGAAAATATTGAACGCTCCGGTTTGCAGAATATTCAGGCTCTGCAGCAGGATGCGACGGTCTATACTGAAGAATCCAAAGATAAGGCCGATATTGTCATTGCCGATCTGCCCTGCTCCGGTTTGGGTGTGCTGGGAAAGAAAACCGACCTGAAGTATAAAATGACCGAGTCGATGCAGAAGCAATTAGCAAAATTGCAGAAACAGATTCTTTCGGTGGTAAATGACTATGTGAAGCCCGGGGGCAAGCTGATTTACAGCACCTGTACGGTTAACCGGGCGGAAAATGAAGAAAACTCAGTGTGGTTTGGCCAAAAGTATCCGGATTTCGAACTGCAGTCGGAGACGCAGTATCTTCCCGGTCAGGATGGCGGAGACGGTTTTTATATTGCGGTGTTTAAGAGGAAGAGACATGAATAAAAAGGAAATACGCTCTTATAACTACATAGAACTGCAGGAAGAAATGGCGGCTATGAGCCAGAAGAAGTTCCGGGCCGCACAAGTCTATGAATGGCTGCATGTTAAATTGGCCGACGGTTTTGATGAAATGAGCAATCTGCCCAAAGAACTGCGGGAGCGGCTGAGTACGGAGTATGACATCGGTATGCCGGCCATGGTGGAACGTCAGATATCTGAGCAGGATGGGACGAACAAGTTTTTATTTGGGCTGTCGGACGGTTATGTGGTGGAAAGTGTTCTGATGCGGTATCAGCATGGTAACTCAGTCTGTATTTCTTCACAAGTGGGCTGTCGGATGGGCTGTGTCTTCTGTGCTTCGACCATCGGCGGGCTGACCAGGGATCTGTCAGCCGCTGAAATGCTGGGACAGGTGTATGCGATTCAGAAGCTGATCGGTGAGCGGGTCTCTAATGTTGTCGTCATGGGAACGGGTGAACCGCTGGATAACTACGATAATTTCCGTAAATTTATCGACATGATCAGCGATGAACACGGTTTGAATATCAGCCAGAGAAATATTACCGCATCAACCTGCGGACTGATCGAGGGCATCAGAAAACTGGCCGATGAAAAATTGCAGATTACGCTGGCATTATCCCTGCATGGAGCCGATCAGCAGAAACGGGAAAGCCTGATGCCGGTGGCGAGACGCAATGAGCTTGCCGATGTATTGGCGGCCTGTGATTATTATTTTGCCCGGACGGGGCGCCGGGTCACTTGTGAATACAGCCTGGTCCGGGGCATAAATGATACTGCTGCGGATATCGCCGGGTTAACAGCGTTGTTAAAGCACCGGAAGTTTCATTTAAATCTGATTCCGGTGAATCCGATCAAAGAACGTAATTTTATCCGTCCGAGTAAGCAAAATGCGCGGAATTTTCAAAATAAGCTTGAAAAAAATGGGATAAATGTTACTATAAGAAGAGAAATGGGCTTAGATATCGATGGAGCCTGTGGACAGCTTAGGCGTAAACATATTGTTGAGCAGTGAGGTAAGGAGAAGGGTTTATGAAAACTTTTTCAATGACAGATGTCGGAAGAAGACGAGATGTTAATCAAGATTATGTACACATAAATACTACCCCCCTCGGAAAACTACCGAATCTTTTTGTTGTTGCAGATGGAATGGGCGGCCATAAAGCCGGTGATTTTGCTTCTAAGTACACGGTTGAGGTGTTGGAGGAAGTGATTGCCGCAAGTGAAGAAGAAGAGCCGGAAGTGATTCTGAAGGAAGCAGCTAAGGAGGCCAACCGTCGCCTGATTGAAGCCGCCGGGAGGGATATTAAGCTGGAGGGAATGGGAACCACCCTGGTCGCAGCAACCATCATCGATAATACCCTGCAGTTTCTAAATGTAGGAGACAGTCGGTTGTATCTGATCGACAGTGAGATCCGCCAGTTATCCAAGGATCATTCACTGGTGGAGGAGATGGTTAGATTAGGTGGCATCAAAGAAGAAGAGGCTAAGCATCATCCGGATAAAAATATCATTACCAGAGCCATTGGTGTAAGCAATACGCTGGAAGCTGATTTTTATGAGTACATGCTTCAAAAGGGAGATATTATCCTGATGTGTACCGACGGACTCAGCAATATGGTCGATAATGAGGAGATATTCCGTGTTGTTAAGGGGGCGCGTGATGTCGTAGAAGCTGTTACAGAGCTGATCAGGACAGCTAATGAAAATGGCGGCAGAGATAATATCGGGGTTGTGTTGATACAGCCCTTCGAAAAAGAGGTGAGTATATAGTGAAAAAAGAGGTCATTTTAGGCGACAGATATGAAGTTATAAGCAAAATCGGCACGGGTGGTATGGCCGATGTGTATAAAGGGAAAGATACAATGCTGAATCGCTTTGTAGCGATCAAGGTATTGAAAAAAGAATACCGGGAAGACGAGAATTTTGTCCGCAAGTTCCGTTCAGAAGCACAGGCGGCAGCCGGATTGATGCATCCGAACATCGTCAATGTTTATGATGTAGGAGAAGACCGCGGACTTTATTATATGATCATGGAGCTGGTGGAAGGGATCACCCTGAAGTCATATATAGATAAAAAGGGTGCTTTGAGCGCCCGTGAAGTAATCAGTATCGGAATTCAGATGTGCGCCGGTATTGAGGCGGCACATAAACATCATATTATCCACCGCGATATTAAACCGCAGAATATTATGATATCGAAAGACGGGAAGGTGAAGGTTACCGACTTCGGAATTGCCCGGGCGGCCACTTCCCATACGGTTAGTTCGAATGCCATGGGTTCGGTTCACTATACCTCGCCGGAACAAGCACGGGGCGGCGTCAGCGATGCCAAGAGTGATATTTATTCCATTGGTATTACCTTATATGAAATGGCCACCGGCGAACTTCCGTTTGATGGAGAATCGACCGTGGCAATTGCCATCAAACATCTGCAGGAAGAAATCACTCCGCCATCGGAGCATGCAGATCATATTCCTTACAGTCTGGAGCAGATCATCCTGAAATGTACGATGAAGAGTGCTGATAAGCGGTATGCGAGTGTACCGGAGCTGGTACAGGATATGAAGCGTTCGCTGGTAGATCCGGAGGGGGATTTTGTCAATCTGGCGATGTATCCGCGCGGCAGTGAGACCATTATGATGACATCGGATGAATTGTCACAGATTCAGGAGAAATACAAGAATGATGATGATGGTGAGTATGACGATGATGATGATTTTGACGATGATGATTTTGATGATGACGAGTATGATGATTTCGATGATGGCGACGACGATGAAGATGATGAAGACGATGAGGAGGAGAAAGACGGCAAGGTAAATAAACGTATGAACAAGGTCATGAAGACCCTAACCATCGTAGTAGCTGTTATCCTTCTTCTGGTGGTTGGTCTGGTTGTAGCACAGGCGGCCGGCTGGCTTAAGTTTGGCGGTAATTCGATAACTGAAGAAAATCAGATAGAAGTTCCCGATGTGGTCGGCGAGAAAGAAGCGGATGCGAAAGAGATTATCACTGACAAAGGCCTGAAATTCCAGGTTGTAGCACGGGAAGCGTCTGATAAGTATGAAGAGGGGGTCGTAATCGAGCAGAAGACCAAGAGTGGTACAAAGGTTGCCCCCGATACGATGATCCAGGTGGTGGTAAGTTCAGGTTTATCATCTAACAAAGAGATTCTGAAGGTACCGGATGTTACCGGAATGGATGAAGATACGGCGCGGAAGGCATTAATCAGTGAAGGCTTCCAGAGCGGGAAAATATCGACCGATTATGATTACAGCGATGATGTGAATAGCGGCGAGGTTATCAAGACCTCACCTGAGGCTGGAAGCGAAGCGACCGAAGATACGGAGATTACGATCTGGGTCAGCAAGGGAGCGAAGAAGCCGGATAAAGTCAGTGTACCGAGTATTGTGGGGAAATCAGAGAGTGAAGCTAAAAGTGCGATTACTGGTGCGGGGCTGACAGTGGGCGGCAGCAGTTCAGAGTATAGTAACAGCTATGCGTCTGGTGTTGTAATATCGCAGAATCCATCTTCCGGTAAAGTAGAGGCCGGATCTGCGGTCAGTTATGTAGTAAGTAAAGGCCCTAAACCGGCCACTAAAGTAACCATCCCATCCAGTATTCTGGGGCAGACTACAGCAAATGCACAGAAAGCACTTGAGAATCTGGGATTAACCGTGAAAACAGCAGAGGCAGACAGTCCGGAGCAGGCAGGTATTGTTGTGGACAGTAATCCGGCGGTGGGATCCAACGTGGAAGTAGGATCTACGGTGACAATATATTACAGTAATGGAAGTGGTGTCGGTCAAGGTGAGTAAAGAGATCTTAATCATAGAAATAAAGGAAGGTCTATGCAGGGAAAAGTAATAAAAGGTATTGCTGGATTCTACTATGTACACGTAGTAGAATCCGCTATTTATGAGTGTAAAGCCAAAGGGGTGTTCCGTAAGGAAAAGATTAAACCGCTGGTCGGCGATAATGTCATGATCGATATCCTGGATGAGCAGGATAAGGAGGGGAATATCTCCGCGATATTGCCCCGCGAAAATGAACTGATCCGCCCGGCCGTTGCCAATGTCGAACAGGCATTGGTGGTATTTGCAGCGGCCAGCCCGGCTCCGCACTTTAATCTGCTGGACCGTTTCCTGATCATGATGGAACGAAAGGAAATCCCGGTTGTGCTGTGTTTTAATAAACAAGACCTTGTCGGAGGAGAGCAGTTACAAGAGATGCAGGATATTTATTCGGCGTGCGGGCATCGGATTATTTTTAGCAGTGCTGAAAAAGAAGAGAATATTGATGAGATTAAAGCAGTCTTGCATGGGAAAACGACCGTAATAGCCGGGCCTTCAGGAGTGGGGAAATCTTCCGTGATCAATCTGCTGCAGGATCATATCCATATGGAGACCGGCGATATCAGCAAAAAGATAGAGCGGGGAAAACATACGACCCGGCACTCAGAGCTGATCCCCATTGATGAATGCTCTTATATTATGGATACGCCGGGGTTCAGTTCACTATTTGTTGAAGAATTTGAACCGGAAGAATTGAAGTATTATTTTAAAGAGTTTTTACTGTATGAGTCGGAATGCAGATATCTGAGCTGCAACCATATCCACGAACCGCAGTGCGGTGTCAAAAAAGCCGTAGAAGAAGGCCGTATCCATCAGATACGATATAATGATTACCGGGAAATATATGAGGAACTAGGGAAAAGGAAAAGGTATTAACGATGAAAAATATATTAGCACCGTCGATTCTTGCGGCGGACTTTACCTGTTTGGGAGAGCAGGTTGAAAAAACGGAAAAGGGCGGAGCAGAGTATCTGCATTTTGATGTCATGGATGGAGCTTTTGTCCCCAGTATATCTTTTGGCATGCCGGTACTGCAGTCGATCAGAAAAGCATCCGGGCAGTTTTATGATGTTCATCTGATGATCAGGGAACCGATCCGGTATATCAGTGAGTTTGCTGAGGCTGGTGCTGATTCTGTTACAATTCACCTGGAGGCCTGTGAGGATGTGGGAGCAACTCTTGAGAGGATTCGGGAATGTAACGTGCAGGCTGGTATTAGTATCTGCCCGGACACGCCGGTCACGGAATTGGAACCATGGCTGGACAAAGTGGATATGATCTTGATCATGACGGTACACCCGGGATTCGGCGGGCAGAAATTTATTGTATCTTCGCTAGATAAAATTCGGGACCTGCGGCAGATGATTACAGTTAGAGGACTTGATCCTGATATTGAAGTGGACGGCGGAATTTATCCGAGCAATGTGGAAGAAGTATTGGCGGCCGGTGCCAATATTATTGTAGCGGGGTCAGCGGTATTTAAAGGAGATCCGTGTGAAAACACACAGGTATTGATGGAGATTTTGAAAAAATATGAGTAAAGAAGCAGTGATTATCAGCGGCGGTGTATTGGATGAGGAGTTTATCCTGGATGTGCTTGACAGTAAGGAAGGCGCATATATTATAGGCGTTGACAGCGGTGTGAGATTTTTGTATAAACATCAGATCATGCCGCATTATATTGTAGGTGATTTTGATAGTCTGGATGAATCGATTATAACCTATTACCGGAAAGAAACAAAGGTTTCAATCCGTGAATTTAACCCCGAGAAGGATGCGGCCGATACGGAGATTGCCGTGAAACTGGCAGTTGCAATCGGCAGTCGGAAGATGAGCATTCTGGGAGCGACCGGAGCCAGGATCGATCATCTCTGGGCTAATATTCAGACCCTTTTTATTGCCCAGGCAGCCGGTGTAGATGCAGAAATACTAGATCCGCTGAACCGGATCCGGATTATTGAAGGGGCGACCCTGCTGAAAAAAGAGGCGGCTTACGGGCCATTTTTTTCGGTGTTTACACTGAATGGACCGGTTCCGCATTTCAATATCAGCGGTGCTAAATATCCGCTTACCGACCATCTTTTAGAACCGGTCGGCAGCTTGTGCGTGAGTAATGAATATAAGGATGATGTTACAATTACATTTCCGCAGGGAAAGGTGATTTTAATGGAGACCAGGGATAGAGGAATTTCATCCAAAGATGTTGAAAACTCAAGGGAAACGGGTTATAATTAGATAGACTGAATTGTTAAGGCCAATTATCGGCAGGATTTTGAAAAGGTGTTGGCAATCCAAAAAGGAGATGAAAGAGGAGAAAAAGCAATGAAAAGAAAAGTATCAGTTATTATGGCAGTAATTTTATGTTTTTGTACGTTTGCATTGGCAGGATGTAAAGGTGTAGCTGCGAAAGCACCCTATGAAGTCAGCGTTGATGAGGTTTTTACATGTAATACATATAATGGCGAGGTGTTGGTGGTAAATTTAGATATAACGAATACATCCAAGGAATATATTGAAGCAAGTATGGTTGTCTATAACATTACTGCAAAGTTGGACGGTGCGTCGATGAACGTGAGTTATCTTATGGAAGACAGTGCAAACTATATCAAGAGTGATGAGAAAATTCCTGCCGGGGAGACGGCCAAGGCGCAGGCAGTCTTTGAATTGAAGGGTGAGGCAGAAGGTGAAATAACTTTAGTTAGTGTTGATTATGCTGAAAATAGCAGCAAGCAGGTTGAGGTTCTGAATGAAACGATAGATTTTTCTGAGGTGGAAAGAAAGGTCGCAGAGAGCAGTTATGAACTTACCGTTGATGATGTATTAAAAAGCGATGATGGGGAAGGCAATGATATCATTATTCTTGATATGACCTTTGTCAATAATTCTGATGAAGCTGTATCTTTTGGATATGCTGTCGAGTTGGAGATTTTTCAGAATGGCACAGCGCTGAAAGGAGGATATCTCCCATATAATCATCCGTCTTATGATGAAGAAATAGAGGGAAACAGCTATCTTGATATTAAAAGCGGGGTTAGTGTTCAGGTGCGTGAGGTTTTTAATCTAAACGATGCAAATGCGCCGGTAGAAGTAAAAGCCGCAGAGTCGATGAGTTATGATACAGATTATCTTCTTGAAAAAGAGATTCAGATTCAATAACGGAACAGGGGGAAGCAAGATGGTACATAAAAAGTTGATTTGCAGATTGTGCGTCTGTCTGCTTTTGTTAGGCGTTGTCAGTGTTAGCGGATGTGTTCCGAAACAAAGGGAAGTGGCCAAAGAGGAAGCGGTCAAAGAGGAAGTGGAGAAAAAGGAGGAAGAAAAGGACCAGAAAAAAGATGATGACGATATTATTGTCGCTGGTTCTGTTGATACCTCAAGCAAGTTTTCTTTTTCAGTGGAGGAGGCAATTGTAGGGATAAGTTATGATGAAGTACCTATTGTTGTTATGGTCGGTACTTTTACGAATAATTCCGATGAAACTATTTCATTTTCCTGGGCTCTTGAGGCTACAGCAATGCAGGATGGCTATACACTTCCGACAGCATATCTTTCCGGAAGCGGTGACTTTAACTATAATGATATTGCCCCGGGAAGCACCATCCCGGTATTTATTGGCTGGGAGGTTTCGGATGGTCAGAACGATATTACACTAACGGTAGTTGATAGTCAGCACTATGCCAAAGAGGAGATTTACGCTCAAACATTTACTATTGACGAGTTAATCGAAAATACTGAGAATTATCAGAATTCAGATGATGTTATTGGTGAACCGCTATAAGTGCAGTTGAAAGATCAAATGTTTTTAGATCGTTGTGGTTAGAGTCTTTTTGTGCTATTATTAATTAGCATAATAAGGCTCTTTTTTATATAAAGTAACGAAAGTAGTCAAGAGTGTTAAATATATTAAGGAGAAAATGGAAATATGAAATTAGGAATTGTAGGGCTGCCCAATGTCGGAAAGAGCACATTATTTAACTGTCTGACTAAGGCGAAAGCAGAATCGGCCAATTATCCGTTCTGCACGATCGATCCGAATATTGGGGTGGTAACGGTAGCCGATGAGCGTTTGAATGTGCTGGGAGATATGTATCATACTAAAAAAATTGTTCCGGCGGCAATTGAGTTTGTAGATATTGCCGGCCTGGTTAAAGGGGCTTCCCAGGGTGAAGGGCTGGGGAATCAGTTTCTCGCCAATATCCGGGAGGTAGATGCAATTGTCCATGTTGTACGCTGCTTTGAAGATACGAATATTGTGCATGTGGATGGCAGTATCGATCCGATCAGGGATATTGAAACTATTAATCTGGAACTGATCTTCTCTGATATTGAAATTCTTGAGCGGCGGATTGCGAAAACCGTAAAAGTTTCACGTAATGATAAGGCGGCAGCCAGAGAATTGACCCTGTTGGAACGTATAAAAGCCCATCTGGAAGACGATAATATGGCAAGGAGCTTTGACGATATCCAGGATGAGGAAGAACAGGCATGGCTTGATAGTTATAATCTTCTGACCTATAAACCGGTGATTTTCGCTGCCAATGTAGCGGAAGATGATCTGGCTGATGAAGGGGCTGATAATGCCGGTGTTAAGGCAGTGCGGGAATACGCGAAGAAAGAGGGCTGCGAGGTATTTGTAGTCTGTGCCCAGATTGAATTGGAAATCGCTGAGCTGGATGATGAAGAAAAGAAAATGTTTTTAGAGGAGCTGGGCTTACAGGAATCAGGTTTGGAAAAACTGGTAAAGGCAAGTTATCATCTGTTGGGACTGATCAGCTACCTGACGGCCGGTGAACCGGAAGTGCGGGCGTGGACCATTACCCAGGGGACCAGGGCACCGCAGGCGGCAGGTAAGATTCATACTGATTTTGAACGCGGTTTCATTCGTGCTGAAGTAGTATCCTATGGTGATCTGATTGAACACGGTTCTCATGCAGCAGCAAAAGAGAAAGGCCTGGTCAGGCTCGAAGGAAAGGATTATGTGGTTCAGGATGGTGATGTGATCCTGTTCCGGTTTAACGTATAAAGGAAGGTGCATTGATGGAAGGAGCAATAAATTTTCCGCATCTGGGAATTCACTTGAAAGATGTGGGGCAGTCAATTACTGTATTCGGATTTGAAATCGCATTTTACGGTATAGCGATCGGACTTGGAATATTAGCCGGGATACTGATGGCGGTTATGGAAGCCAGGCGGACCGGTCAGAATACGGAAGATTACTTTGATATGGCAATTATCGGGGTGATCACATCAATTATTGGAGCCCGCTTATATTACGTCGTTTTCCAATGGGATATGTATAAGAATAATCTGCTCAGTATCATTAATATCAGGCAGGGTGGTTTGGCCATTTACGGCGGAATTATTGCCGCAGTGATTACTATGGTTATTATCTGCCGGGTTAAGAATCTTATCACACCGCTGGTGGCCGATACGGTTGCATTTGGGCTTGTGACCGGTCAGATTATCGGGCGTTGGGGGAATTTCTTTAACCGAGAGGCATTTGGCGATTATACGGACAGCTTGTTTGCGATGCAGCTTCCTTATGATGCGGTACGCGACGTATCTGATATTACCGACCAGATGCGTAATCATATTGTCAAGATCAGCGGTATCGATTTCATTCAGGTTCATCCTACTTTTTTATATGAGCTATTGTGGAATCTTGTGATATTGATCGTGTTGTTATTGTACCGCAAAAAGAAAAAATATGATGGTGAATTATTCTTGATTTATATATTCGGATATGGACTGGGACGGGTGTGGATTGAAGGTCTTCGTACCGACCAGCTGCTGATTCCAGGGCCCGGCTGGGCAGTGTCACAGGTATTTGCGGGAGTATGTGTAGCTGCGGCAGGGGGGTTATTGATCCGGAACTGGCTGATACACCGTAAAGGGAAAGGAAAGCTCCGTACCGTATCAGAATAATAACCGAATATTAACGAATGAGGAAAAGATGAGAATACTAAGTATAACAGCGCAGAAACCTCACAGCACAGGCAGTGGGGTTTTTCTGACCGAGTTAGTAAAAGGATTTGCCGGGCTGGAAGCAGAGCAGGCAGTCGTCTGCGGCCTGATGCCGGGCGATGGGATTGGTTTTCCGGAAGCAGTGGATGTGTACCCAGTCAATTTTGAAACGGCCGAACTGCCATTTCCAGTGACCGGAATGTCCGATGAGATGCCCTATCAAAGTACCAGATACCGTGATCTTAATCCCGGCCGGATCAGGCAGTTCAAAGAGGTTTTCATCAAGCGTGTGGGCGAGGCGGTTGAGAAGTTCGTTCCGGATATTATCTTGTGTCATCATCTGTATCTTCTGACTGCTTTTATCAGAGAAGCATTTCCGGGTAAGCGGATATTTGGCATCTGTCACGGATCGGATCTGCGGCAGATGCGGAAAAATCCGCTAAAACGGGATTTTATCGTGGAACAGATTAGCCGGCTTGACGGCGTCCTGGCCCTGCATGCGGTACAGAAGGAGGAAATAGCTGCGATCTATGGAATCAGCTCTGATAACATAAAGGTCATTGGTGTCGGATATAATAATTCGATCTTTTATTCAACCGGGACCCGGGCAGAGAAACCACCACTGCAGCTGATATTTGCCGGAAAAGTTGCTGAGAAAAAGGGTGTCATGAGCCTGATCCGCAGTCTCAATCTGCTGCCCTGTAAAGACGATCAGCTGATACTTAAACTGGCCGGCGGCAGCGGTGTGCGCAGAGAATATGAAGAAATCCGGCAGCTGGCGGAAGCGTGCAGATACCCGGTACTCTTTCTGGGAGCGCTTACCCAGCGGGAACTGGCGGTTGAATTCAATCAGTGTCATATCCTTATCCTGCCCTCCTTTTATGAAGGCCTTCCACTGGTGACGGTAGAAGCTATGGCTTGCGGCTTGCAGGTGATTATGACCGATTTACCAGGGATTCAGGAGTGGCTTTCAGAAGCGGCAGAAAGCAATAAAATAATCTATGTAACGCCGCCGGAAATGACCGACACTGACGAGCCGGAGAAGGACAGTCTGGGAGCATTTGAAAAAAGTCTGGCAGAAGCAATAGTCAAGGCAGATGGTCGAGCATATTCAGCGGAAGTTAATTTAGAAGCGATTTCATGGGAAGGTGTCTGTAAAAAAGTGATAGATATTATAGAAAACACCTATAAATGATGTTAGTCATTATAATAATTTATTAGAAAGACCTTCTGTCTGGTGATACTATTATGTAATAATGTAGATTAACAGGAGGTATTCTGATGTTCTTAGATCTTCACATGCATGAAAATACTTATTCATCGGATAGTTTATTATCATTGCAGGAAATTGTCGGTATAGCAAAACAGAAGGGACTAGATGCAGTCTGTATTACCGATCATGATAATATGGGACTTAAAGAATACGCAGCAAAATATTCAAAAGAAACCGGTTTTCCGATTTTTGTTGGTGTTGAGTATTATTCGCTGCAAGGGGATATAGTGGCCTTTGGAATTGATGAATTCCCAGGAGAACGGATTCCGGCTCAGGATTTTATCGATATTGTAAAAGCGCAGGGTGGTATTTGTTTTAGTGCTCATCCATTTCGGAACAACAACCGCGGATTAGAAGAAAACCTGGCGGTAGTAAAAGGATTGGACGGCGTAGAAGTGTTAAACGGCAGTACCTCACCAGAGGGAAATCTCAAAGCGGTACAATATGCCAATGCATTAAATCTGATAACAATTGGAGTAAGTGATTGTCATGTCCCGGAGAAGGTTGGAGTATATGCGACATATTTTCCCCGGCAGGTGAAAACACTTGAGGAGTTTATCGCGGTATTCAAAGAAGGGAATTTGAAGTCAGCGTATTATCATGATGGGCAATATCATATTTGGGATATGAATCAGGAAATAATGCATCATTCACTAAATATTTGTGCAAATTCCTGATTTGGACTTCCAGAGGTTTTTAATAGCGGGAACAGGATTTGAACCTGCGACACCACGGGTATGAACCGTGTGCTCTAGCCAACTGAGCTATCCCGCCTCGTTATGAGCACTTAGCGATCGTCTTTTGATCGCTTACGTGCGATACATGCAAAACACTTAACGAGGTACTTTCGAGCTTAGTATTTTGTATCGTGTTCTTCACACGATAAACAACATCATTCCTGATTTCATTCATGCAAATGGGACCAATAGGGCTCGAACCTATGACCCCCTGCTTGTAAGGCAGGTGCTCTCCCAGCTGAGCTATGATCCCATTTATTGGACATGCTTTTCACATGTCACCTCGTTATTATACTATTGGGATTGATTAAATGTCAATACTTTTTCTTATATTTTTCTGTCAAATTCAGGACAGATATGATAAAATATAAGAGTTAAGTGCTCATTGCGATATGGAATACTAAGTGCTCATAATGAGGAGGCTAATAGAATGAATAATAAATCGAGAAATGGTTTGATGATGATCGCCGGCGGATATCTTGTGTATCTGGGTATAAAGCTGATGCGGGATGTAATGAATGAAGATGTCGGTAATTCACTGATATTTTTGATCTGTGCTGTTTTCTTTATGGTGGTTGGTGCGCTGATAGTCTTTTATTATGTCAAGAATATGATAAAGCTGAATGCGCAGGAATCTGATGCGGCAGAAGAGGAAGAAGAAGCTGAAGGAATAGAATCGGCTGAAGAAGCGCAGGATATAGTAGAAGAGATTGAGGCAGAAGAATCTCAGGAAACGGCGGCAGAAGATCAGGCAGAATAAGGAGAAGTTTAATGAGAATAGGAATGGGTTATGATGTCCATAAACTGGCCACAGACCGGGAGCTTATTATCGGCGGCGTTACAATTCCGTATGAAAAGGGACTGTTGGGGCATTCTGATGCCGATGTCCTTCTGCATACTGTAATGGATGCCCTGTTGGGAGCGGCGGCATTGGGAGATATCGGAAAGCATTTTCCGGAGACCGATAAGAAATATAAAGGTGCATCCAGCATGGAGTTATTGAAAGAGGTAGGTGAAATGATTGAAGCAGAGCTTTATATCATTGAAAATATAGATGCAACCATTATCGCACAGAAGCCAAAGATGCGTCCCTATATTGATGAAATGCGGCAGAATATCGCCGACGTGCTGGCAATCAGCATAGAACAGGTCAATGTAAAGGCTACGACTGAGGAAGGTCTGGGCTTTACCGGCAGCGGTGAAGGGATATCATCATATGCGGTCTGTGCATTGGAGAAAATTACAAATTATAGCAGCTACGATATGACGGACAGCAAAATGAGCAGCTGTGACGGCTGCAGCGGCTGCAGGAAAAGGCAAGAAGGTTGATAATATGAATTTACGCAGGCTGGAACCGGATGAACATGGAAAGACCAGGAGTTTGTGGGAAGCAGTTTTCCAGGAAGATATGAAAGCATTTTTGGATTATTATTATAATGTGAAGACGAAAGATAACAAAATTTACGTCATTGAAAATGAGGAGCATGAAATCTGTTCAATGCTGCAGTTAAATCCATATATGATACAGATGGGCAATCAGGATTTCACGGGCAATTATATTATTGCGGTTGCGACCAGAGCGGATTGCCGTAAACAGGGACTGATGCGGGAATTGCTTCATGCTTCACTGAGGAATATGTATGACCGTGGAGAGATATTCACCTTCCTCATGCCGGCAGCAGAGGCTATTTACCGGCCGTTTGACTTCCGTTTTGTCTATCGGCAGCGGCAGGGAATGGTAACCGGCAAGTGTTACAGCAGTGACTTATATGTTGTTCGGGAGGCAGAGAAAGGCGACTGCCGGGCTATGGCTAAATTGGCCCGGCAGAAGCTGAGACCATATCAGATATACATAAAAAGGGATGCAGCATATTATTCGGTAATGCTTAAAGAGCAGGCCAGTGAGCAGGGCGGTGTCAAACTGGTCTATGTAAATGATACCCTTGTGGGATTCTTTGCTTATACAGGTGAATCCGGATATATGATCCGTGAGCCGTTATTTCTGGCTGGATATGAAAAAGCATTCTTGCAGGCTGTTTATCAATTGACCGGTGATGAAGAAGCGGCGGTAAAATGCTATGGAATAGAAGATATGGATGCTGATAAGGTCGAATATAAACCTAATATCATGTTCCGTATTCTGCATCCGGAAACGGTGTTTGCAGCAATACGGGTAAAAGGTCCGTTGAATGTGGCTTTAAATATCATTGATCCGATCATCGCAGAAAATAACCGCTGTTTACATTTGACTGCGGCGGACGGCGAGTATATAAAAGTGGTGAAAGAGACTGGTGACCCGGAAGCTGATACGATTACGATCGCCGCTCTTGCAGGCCTGCTGTTCGGCTATCACAGCGCCGGAGATATAATGGCCGAAGAGGAAGTGAATCTATCACCGGAGACAGTGAAACAATTAGAACGGATAGATCCGCTGGCAAAGATTTTTTTAAACGAAGTGGTCTAGAATGTTGACAAATATCAGATTATTTCATAAACTATACATTATAATAATTAAATCATATGAAATGTAAAAACTGTGAACGAAAAGAGTAGCATTTTGAAAGCCGACAGAGAAAGATTGCCACCGGCTGAGAGCAATCCTGGGCGGAAGATTTGTGAAGTGCCTTCGGGAGTTGATTCGGAGAACCGCTTAGTGCGAATTAGCCGAATACGCATAGCACGCGTTACGTGTTTCGAGTGAAAGATGAGTACAGTCCATCTTTTAATAGAGTGGAACCGCGGAAAACTTCGTCTCTGTAAACAGAGACGAAGTTTTTTGTGTACATTAGGGTGTTTACATACTTCGGTATGAGAAAGGAGAAGGATATGGGACTGATTTCATATATACAGGAGGAAATCCGGGTGGTCCGGGAGCGCGATCCGGCCATCAGAAGTGACTGGGAAGTTTTATTATACCCGAGTTTTAAGGTACTGCTGCATTACCGGGTGGCCCACAAATTGTATAGGAAAAAGCATTATTTTTTGGCCAGATGGGTATCCCAAAGAGGGGTGAGAAAAACCGGCATTGAAATTCATCCGGGTGCTAAAATTGGAAAAGGACTGTTTATCGATCACGGAAGTGGTGTTATAATAGGAGAAACGGCTGTCATCGGCAATAACGTGACGCTGTATCAGGGCGTTACCCTTGGCGGAACCGGTAAAGAAAAAGGAAAGCGGCATCCGACGCTGAAAGATAATGTGATGGTCAGCGCCGGGGCTAAAATATTGGGCTCCTTTACTATCGGGGAAAATTCCAAGATCGGTGCCGGTTCGGTTGTATTAAAAGAAGTACCGCCTAATTGTACGGTGGTCGGAGTGCCGGGAAGAATCGTGAAACGGGATGATCAGAAGATACCGCGATCCGACATGGATCAGGTGACGCTGCCCGATCCATATGAAGCAGATATTAATGCTCTGCGTGAAGAAAATGCTGAATTGCGGGATCGCTTATCTGCAATGGAGCAAAGAAAATAAGGAGAAGGAATATGAAACTATATAATACGCTGACTAAGAAAAAGGAAGAATTTATACCGGTAGAAGAAGGTAAGGTAAAGATGTACGTATGCGGTCCGACCGTATATAATTATATTCACATCGGTAATGCCCGTCCGATGCTCGTATTCGATACGGTCCGGCGCTATTTTGAATACAAGGGATACGAGGTGAATTATGTATCAAATTTTACCGACGTAGATGACAAGATCATAAAGAAGGCGATTGAAGAAAGTGTCTCTGCAGACGAGATATCCCAGCGCTATATTGCCGAATGTAAAAAGGATATGGCGGCTATGAATGTCAGACCGGCTACCAGGCATCCTCTGGCTACTGAAGAAATCTGCGGGATGGTTGAGATGATCAGTGATCTGATTGAAAAGGGCTATGCTTATGAGAAAAATGGAACGGTTTATTTCCGCACCAGGAAATTTCCTGATTACGGTAAATTATCTCATAAGAATCTGGATGATCTGCAGACCGGCGGACGTTCCCTTTTGGTTACGGGAGCGGAAGAAAAAGAGGATTCGCTGGATTTTGTCTTGTGGAAACCGAAGAAGGAAGGTGAACCGGCATGGCAATCACCATGGTGTGACGGTCGTCCCGGCTGGCATATTGAATGTTCGGTAATGGCGAAGCGTTATTTAGGTGAACGCATTGATATCCACGCCGGCGGAGAGGATCTTGTCTTTCCTCATCACGAGAATGAAATTGCGCAGAGTGAGGCGGCAAATGGTAAAGAGTTTGCAAAATACTGGATGCACAATGGCTTTCTGAATATCGAAAATAAGAAAATGTCCAAATCAGAGGGGAATTTCTTTACTGTCCGGGAAATTGGTGAAAAATATGATCTGCAGGTGCTGCGGTTCTTCATGCTTAATGCACACTACCGCAGTCCGCTTAACTTCAGTGAGGAACTGATGGAGGCGGCAAAGAACGGCCTGGACCGCATCATAACGGCGGTTGATAACCTGAAGTTCCTTCAGGAATCGGCCCCAACCGACGGTATGACCGGTAAAGATGCGGAGAAACTTGCCCGCAGCGATGAATACGTTAAGAGTTTTGAAGCGGCAATGGATGACGATTTCAATACCGCAGATGGGATTGCGGCCATCTTTGAACTGGTTAAGTTTATTAATACCAATACTGACCAGGATAGCGGGGAAGAGTATCTGCAGAAGCTGCTGGACCGGATTGTTAAATTGACCGATGTACTCGGTTTGATCGTAAATAAGGAAAAGGAATTGCTGGCAGAGGATATTGAAGCGCTGATTGAAGAGCGGCAGGCGGCCAGAAAAGAGAAAAATTTCACCCGTGCTGATGAAATCCGGGATGTATTATTAGAGAAGGGAATCATATTGGAAGATACCCGTGAAGGAGTAAAATGGAAAAAAGCATAAGACCTGATCTGGAATCTTATATGGGTGAAGTATTTGAAATGCAAGAGGTGGATATTAATAGTTATTCACCCCTTACATTAGCATATATAGGCGACAGCGTATATGATCTGGTGATTAAGAGTCTGATTGTCAGCTACGGCAATAAGCAGGTCCAGAAGCTGCATAAAGAGACCAGTAATCTGGTCCAGGCTTCGGCCCAGTCGCAGATGATGCGGACCATCCAGAACAGCCTGACAACGGAGGAGCAGGCGGTGTTTCGGCGGGGCCGAAATACAAAGTCGGTTTCGCCGGCGAAGAATCAATCGATTACCGACTACCGCAGAGCGACCGGATTTGAAGCGCTGATCGGGTATCTTTATTTGAAAAAGGATTATAAACGTTTAATCGATATCATTAAAATCGGATTGGATAGTATGGAGGAAGAACTGGTATGATTGCAGATAGTGATACAGCGGTGAATAGTTTGATCATTGAAGGAAGAAATGCGGTGCTGGAAGCACTGCGGGCAGGGAAGCCGATTGATAAGCTGTTTATCCTCGATGGCTGCCAGGACGGACCGATCCGCACGATTGTCCGGGAAGCCGGAAAACATGATATTATTTTGAATTTTGTTGCCAAAGAACGGCTGGCACAGCTATCTGAAACAGGAAAGCATCAAGGGGTCATTGCCTTTGCAGCAGCATATGAATATGCTGATATTGAGGACATGCTTAAACTTGCCGAAGAAAGAGGCGAGGCGCCGTTTTTGTTCTTGCTGGACGGAATTGAGGATCCGCATAATCTGGGAGCGATCATCAGGACGGCCAACCTGGCCGGAGCCCACGGTGTAATTATCCCGAAACGCAGGGCGGCAGGTCTGACGGCAACGGTAGCAAAGACATCAGCCGGTGCTTTGAATTATACCCCGGTAGCGAAAGTTACCAATCTGGGGCAGACGATGGCAGAACTGAAAAGCAGGGGGCTGTGGTTCGTATGTGCGGATATGGCCGGTGAACTGATGTACCGGCAGAACCTGACCGGGCCGATCGGGCTGCTTATCGGTAGTGAAGGCAGCGGTGTGAGCCAGCAGTTAAAAAAACATTGTGATTTTACCGCCGCCATTCCGATGAAGGGAGATATTGATTCACTGAATGCTTCGGTTGCAGCCGGAGTACTGGCATATGAGATTGTCAGACAGAGGATGGGGAAATAAAACAAGGTGAGAAAATGAAAAATTATGATATTATGACGAATGAACAGCTGATCCGGCAGCTGCGTGACGGAGAGAGTGAAATCACCGATTTCCTGATGAATAAGTATAAATTTCTGGTCCGCAAAAAGGCCAAGGCAATGTATTTGCTGGGCGGTGAAAATGATGATCTGATCCAGGAGGGCATGATCGGGCTGTTTAAAGCGCTGCAGGATTATAAGCTGGATTCAGAAAGCTCTTTTGCCAGCTTTGCCGATCTGTGCATTATGCGGCAGATGTATAGTGCGATCAAGGCATCTCAGCGGAAGAAGCATATGCCGCTTAACTCCTATGTATCTTTATATGCTGCCGACAGTGAAAAAGATCCGGAAAAAAAAGTGCCGTTGATCGACACCATAACTGACAGTCTGACCAATAATCCGGAACAGGTGCTGCTTGGTAAGGAGCATTTTGAAATCATGGAAAATGAACTTAAGGATAAGCTCAGCGAGCTGGAAAACCGGGTGCTGTATCTGCACCTTATGGGGACCGATTATCGGACTATCGCAAAATTGATCGACAAGAGTCCCAAGACGGTTGACAATGCTCTGCAGCGGATCAAAGCCAAGACCCAGGAGATCATCAGCAGAAAAGAGCAGATATGAAATTTTTCATTGAAATTTGTCTGATTTTGTGGTAAAGTATGAAAATGCGGTGATATATGGGGGTAGATGGGTGACTGGTGTGCCTCCTAGTCTTCAAAACTAGTGTGGGGCGTTAGGAGCGTCCCGGGTGGGTTCGATTCCCACATGCCCTCGCCAAAAAGAATGTAAAGCCCTTAAGTTTTTAAGGGTTTTATTTTATGACATACTCCTGTAAGGAAATAATAACGATGGGTGGAGATCTAAACTATGAAAAATATCCAAATCCGGGACTTTCGGCCCGGTGATCGCGAATACTACCTGCGGTTGTCAAATGAGTTTTATAATTCCCCGGCGGTAGTACACGATGTACCGGCGGAGAACTTTTCTTTAACCTTTGAACAATGCATGGAAAATAATCCGTATCTCAGAGGGCTGGCACTCATGCAGGACGAGCATTTTGCCGGATATGCTCTGCTGTCCTTTACCTGGTCAAATGAAGCGGGCGGCCTGGTCGTTTTGCTGGAGGAGGCATATATTGCATCGGAATATCAGGGGCAGGGGCTGGGAAGTGAATTGCTTCGTTTTGTCGAAACAGAATACCGCGATACGGCAAGAAGACTGCGGCTGGAAGTAACATCGGTAAATACAGGCGCGATTAAATTATATAACCATATGGGTTACCAGCAGTTTGATTATCTGCAGATGATCAAAGAGCTGCCGGAGAAATAAAAACAAACGGAGTATATCGTACTCCGTTTGTTTTTATCCGATGACTAATCTGCCCTAAAAACCTGCTGAACAAGTCTCACTTTATAAGCTAGCGACGGGAATCGAACCCGTGACCTCCTCACTACCAATGAGGTGCGCTACCATCTGTGCCACGCCAGCCTGGATATCATTTGATATCACATCAACGTTAATAATATACAATATAACATGGTGGGTTGTCAATCTCTTTTTGTTCTTTTAATATAATTTTCAATCTGTGCAGAATCGCAGATCCTTTTTTAGTTACTGTCATATGATGGCAGTCAGGGTAAAATCCTGATCGGTATGTGAAATCTGTAAATGTCCATCACGCCCCGCTATAATTTCTGAGACGGTTTTCAACCCGATGCCATGGACAGATTTCTCTTTTTTATCGGTCATGATCTTCTTTTGCCGATAGATCACTTCATTTACTTTCGAATTGGAGATTTCATAACTAAAATGTCCGTTATGATCCCGGGCTTTCAGCAGAATCCAGCGTTGTTTATCCGGTTCCATTTTGCAGCATGCCTCAATGGCATTATCTAATGTATTGGCAAACAGAGAGCATAAACTGATATCATCCAGCTCAACCTCGTCCGGAATGTCGACCTGAATGGTACAATTAATATTTTCCCGCACAGCCAGATCATACTTGGCGTTGATAACGGCATTGACTATGCTATTAGTGCAGAAGGTCCGCGTACCGGTTGAAAACTCTGCCGTTAAATCGGAAAAATACTCTTTGGCCTGTATAAGGTTATCATCACGCAGAAATGTACCGATGATGTTTAAGTGGTTTTTCATGTCATGGCGCAGTTTACGTACGGTTTTCTGATTCTCTTCCAATTCTCTGTAATAGGATTGCTGATATTTTAGTGTCTGGATTTCCATATCGGCTTTGATCGTACGGGAAATATAAGAACACAGGTAGCAGGTACCCACACCGGTCAGGATACACGATATACAAGCCGGATAAGCAGCATAAGAACTGATGATGTCGGAGTTATATATGACCGTGACAATGCCGACACAGGAAGTAAGCGAAATGGCATCGATCACAAGCCACATCCGCGGGGTCAGCTGTCGGGAAATCTGGGTGATCCAGTTCTTCGTAAAGCAGTATACAAAATACCAGAGCGGAATCCGCAAAGAACGCGATAGCATGGTAAGTATCCCTTCGGCAGCAGCGGACATATTGGTATGGAAGAAATGATACCAGATGGAAAAGCCAATGTCTTCTGTCATATATGCGATGGATACGGTAATGGGATATATTATCGCGATTGCAGACAGTTTAACCAGCAGCGGGTCTTTATATAAGATCAGGACGGTTATCAGAAACAGACATAAGGCGGCTGCCGTTCCGGTTAGTTCACCGGGAAATATGATGGCCAGATTACCTGTTAAAAAAAATGCCAGGATAGCAATCAACCTCATCAGAAAGTGGGTGTTCCGCATAGTCAGGAAGGTACTCATAATCTTGTCCATCAGGTATCCGGTGCTCAGACCGATTAAAATAAGGACAATGCTTTGAATGGTAAATATCATGATGATTCCTCCTATTGCAGCATGTATTTTGCGAATGCAATTGATAATTCCTGTTTAAAGGCACGGCTGACCGGCAGAAGTTCAGTATCGATAACCGCCGAATTACTTTCGACCGATTGTAAGTATTTCAGATTGATCAGATAACGGTTGTGAATGCGGATAAAATAATCGGGTACTTCACATTCCACATCACTTAACTTCCCGTAGAATACATGTGGGTCAGTGGTTGTTATTGCAGTGATGGAACGTTTATCACTAAAGAAATATTTTATGCTGTCGAGCGGAAGACGGACACTCCGGCCGCGTGTTTCGATTAAATAGTATTGCTCATGGGGGACCCGGATTTCGTCAAGGGCCGTGTGCAGTACGGCTATAAGCTTCTCTTTATTATAAGGCTTTAGTAAATAATTAAGAGCCCGTACTTCATATCCCTGAAAGACAAAATCTGAATAAGAGGTAACGAAGATAATAACTGCGGTCTTATTGCGGCCGCGGATTTTCTTTGCCGTTTCAATGCCATCCAGACGTTTCATTTCGATATCAAGGAAGATAATCTGGTATTCTTCTATTTCAGCAGATGCTGCCAGGTCTTCGCCGCAGTCAAATTCGGTGATCTGATGATCTGTGCCGCACAATTCCAGCTCTGTTCCGATAATCTTTTTCAAATCACTGCGGTATACTTTCTCATCATCGCAGATTACAAGTTTCAGCATTTCCACCTTTCCTCCCTGAGCACGGCTAGACTGACCGTATGATTCATTATATCATAAGTGCTAAAAATTACAAAACCAATACCAAATTTGACATTTAAAGCGATAGAAAAAAATAGCCGTGGGCGATAAAATAAAGCCAGAAAGTCAATCAAGGAGGAAATAATATGTTAAACGTAAATCATCTTTATAAGAGCTACAAGACAGGAAATGTAACATATGAGGTGCTGAAGGATGTTTGTTTTAAAGTCGATGAGGGAGAATTTGTAGCGGTAATGGGACCGTCGGGTTCGGGAAAGACCACTCTTTTAAATTGTATATCTTGTTTTATAGAACATGATAAAGGCGAGATCCTTTTAAATGACAGGGAGCTGTCCAGTCTGAACGAAAAGGAGATTGCAAAGGTCAGAAACGAAAATCTGGGATTTGTATTTCAGGACTTTATGCTGCTGGACGGCCTGACCATTTTAGAAAATGTATGTGTACCAAAGGTAATTAAAGAAGAACCGTACCGCCTAATGGAAGAAAAGGCGGGGGCCCTGCTGAACATGTTTGGTATTCGGGAAATCGCTGATAAGTATCCGGCTGAAATCTCCGGCGGTCAGAAGCAGCGGACGGCTGTGGCGCGGGCTTTGATGAATGATCCGCTGTTGATCCTGGCAGATGAGCCGACGGGAAATCTGGACAGCCGTTCCAGTGAAGCGGTGATCGGCGCGTTCTTAGAGGCGCAGCGGGAACTGGGCGCAACCACATTTATGGTGACCCATGATAGTTTTTCGGCCAGTTATTGCGACCGGGTAATTGTCATGAAAGACGGAAAAGTATTCAAAGAGTTGAGAAGCAATGGTAACCGCAAGGATTTTTTGGAACAGCTGCTTGATGTATTACGAAAATTGAATGGTGGTGAAAGTGATGACGATGAATAAAATCTGGGATAAATTACGCAAATATAATAGAGGGGCATACCGGCAGTTTAAATTCTGCATCGGATTTGCCGTATTATTGATCAGTTCCTATCTGATGATGCTGTTCAGTCCGCTAGTGCAGAATACCCTTCCGATCGGCGGTGATACCAGAAAACAGGTGTATATGATCTTCTGGATCGCGGTGGCAGGATGTACTATTTTCGTGTTATATGCGACCGGTTTATTTTACCGCTATAAGAGCCGGGAACTGGGTGTGTTTTTAGCTCTGGGAACCGATAAAGGGAAGCTGATCCGGGCAACTTTGGTTGAGACCGCCAAGATTGTAGTGGGGTGTACGGCTGCCGGTATCGCCGGGGGGTGTGTTGTATCATTGATCATCGGCAAAATATTTGAAGCCATTGCAAGCAGAGCAAATGATAATAAGTTTGGATTTAGCATTATGGGAATTTCTTATACTCTGGCTTATGGGATAGCGGTATTTATCCTCGTTTTGATTTCTATGATGAGATATCTGAAGCGGAGCAATGTATTGGATATCATGAACCAGCAGCGAAAACAGGAGCCGCTTAATAAAACTGTAACTGCGAAATATCTGGTTTCAGGGATTGTTCTGTTAGTCATCGGTATCGTACTGTCATTTTTCGTGCCAAATATATCGCTGAGAGTCTTTCACCATGTTATGGGTATCTGGACGAATCTGTTCTATTTGTTGGTATTGCTGGGGCTGTACCGGATTATGGTATACTCCATTGCCAGTCATAGAAGAGGAAAGAATCCGCAGAAATATTATAATCACGTTATCTCTTACGGTATGCTGAAATTTCAGGGCAGCACGATCGTACGCAATATGTTAGTTATAACTTTGCTGGTGATGGGGGGCTTATTTGCTTCGTATTATGTTCCGATGGCACTTGGCCGTTCTGCTGAAGATGTGTATGAGGATGGTTATGAATACCGTTATACCGGTAATGCCGATGAAATTACTGAAGAAGAGGTAAAGGCATTGGCGGATGAATATGGTGTTGCTATAGAAAACTACCGGGAAGGTGAATTTATACAGGTTGATGGTGACGGTGTGATCAGAGAAGATTTTGATGCGAAAGGCAATCTGATCGTCGAGTATGCGGGACGTTATGCGGCTTATGAGTGCATCAATACCAGTCAATATCAAAGGATGACCGGTCAAAATATTGAGGTGCAGGACGGAACCTATTATATGATCGTTGGTTCGGACACCAGAGAGTCATTATATTACCAGTTTGGGGATATGGAGAAATTGTATCCGTATGATTCGACAGACGCATATCCGTTGGAATACGCAGGTAACGCAGTTTATAACAGTCTCAAATTGGGATGGGCATTTGATGAGGATATGCGGTGTGTGATCAGTGATCAGGACTATGAAGTGCTGCGCCAAAATTTACCGGAAGAACGGCTGATAACCCAGGTATTATTTGATTCTGAGAATAGTGATCAGGCAATTGAATTTGCAAACGCGCTGTATCGGGAGTATGCTCTGAGGGTGCCGGATAATATGAAGGTACCGGGAGCCTATAGTATTGTCAGGCATGAGCTTGACGGTGAGGATTACGGGTATAATTACCCGGCGGTATATGATCCGGAAAACGCAGCCCGGGAAAGCGATTGGCGGTATGTCCCGAATTTTGTATATCTGAATGCAGCCAATCAATTTCTGAGTTATGCGGTATTTTTCATGATGCTCATGTATGTAGCGGTGATCTGTCTGGCGTCGGCAGGCATCATCTCATATACCAGAAGCCAAAGCATTGGAATCAGCAGCCAACAGGTATTTGAAGATGTAGGGAAACTGGGAGCCAACAATGATTATGTAAGAAAATTATTGAAGGTGCAGGTGAAAAAGGTGTTTGTCCTGCCAACGATTGTAGGATGTATCGGGATGTATTGTTTTGAAATGCTGTTACTCTATCAAAATGATAATAGTTACAGTGCCGTAGAAATCAGGGCTTTAGGAATTTGTCTTATATTTACATTAGCAGTGGTTCTGTATCAGTATGTGATGTACCGGATATCATTGAAGAAAGCGGTAAATATGCTGGGACTGGCGCAGTAACAGACCGGCAGTGTAAAAGGTAAAATTTAGTATACAAATTATTGTTCTGGGTATCATTTTATGATAAGATAAAAGGCAGGATTCATTATGAGGAGGGGTTAAGATGGAGAATGAAGTGGTATCCAGGAACTTTATAGAACAGGAGATAGATAAAGATTTAGCGGCGGGGGTGTATGATGAAGTGTGCACTCGTTTCCCACCGGAGCCGAACGGCTATCTGCATATCGGACATGCCAAATCAATACTGTTAAATTACGGATTGGCACAGCAATACGGCGGGACCTTCCACATGCGTTTTGATGATACCAATCCGACCAAAGAAAAGGTTGAATTCGTAGAATCGATCAAAGCCGATATTCAGTGGCTGGGTGCGGACTGGGGAGAGCATCTCTATTTCGCATCGGATTATTTTGATCAGATGTATGAGTGTGCTCTGAAACTGATTAAAAAAGGCAAAGCTTATGTCTGTGACCTGACCCCGGAAGAAATCCGGGAATACCGGGGAACATTAACTGAGCCGGGAAAAGAAAGTCCGTTCAGGGAGCGTTCGATAGAAGAAAACCTGGAATTGTTTATCGCTATGAAAGAAGGTAAATATCCGGATGGAGAGAAGGTGCTGCGGGCAAAGATCGATATGGCGTCACCGAATATCAACATGCGTGATCCGATCCTTTACCGGGTAGCTCATATGAGCCATCATAATACCGGTGATAAATGGTGCATTTACCCGATGTATGATTATGCTCATCCGCTGGAGGATGCCTTTGAAAATATCACCCATTCCATCTGTACATTGGAATTTGAAGATCACCGGCCGTTATACGACTGGGTCGTACAGGAATGTGAGTTTGAACGGCCGCCGCGTCAGATTGAGTTTGCAAAATTATATCTGACCAATGTGGTAACCGGAAAAAGATATATTAAAAAGCTGGTGGAAGACGGTATCGTGGATGGCTGGGATGACCCCCGGCTGGTGTCTATTGCGGCGCTTAAGAGGAGAGGCTTTACGCCGGAATCACTAAAAATGTTTGTTGAACTATGCGGCGTATCCAAGAGTCAGAGTTCGGTGGATTATGCGATGCTGGAATATTGCATCCGTGAGGATCTGAAGCTTAAGAAGCCGCGGTTGATGGCGGTGCTGGACCCGGTTAAACTGGTAATCGATAATTATCCTGAAGATCAGGAAGAGTTTTTTGACGTTTCCAACAATCTTGAGAATGAAGAACTGGGAACGCGAAAGATACCGTTTAGCCGTGAATTGTGGATTGAACGCGACGACTTCATGGAGGAGCCGCCGAAGAAATATTTCCGGCTGTTTCCGGGAAATGAAGTGCGCCTGATGAATGCCTACTTTGTCAAATGTGAGAGTTTTGTAAAAGATGCCAATGGCAATATCACCGAAGTTCACTGCACTTATGATCCGGAGACCAGAAGCGGCAGCGGATTTACCGGCCGTAAGGTAAAGGGCACCATCCACTGGGTATCGGCAATGCATGCGGATCGGGCAGAAGTGCGGTTGTATGAGAATCTGGTGGATGAAGAAAAAGGTGTCTATAATAAAGAAGATGGATCATTGAACCTGAATCCTGATTCTCTGAAAATAAGAAAAGATTGCTATGTTGAGCCAAACTTTGACAAGGCTCAGGCGTATGAAAGTTTTCAGTTTGTACGGCAGGGATATTTCTGTATCGATGCGAAGGACTCACAGCCGGATGCGTTAGTATTTAACCGGATCGTATCGCTCAAGAGTTCGTTTAAGATGCCGGGACGCCGCTGAAAGCGGTAAGGTGGTGCTGCGCGAACCCGGGCAACGCACCCGACAAGAGTTTGTTTAAGATGCCGGGACGCAGCTGCAGGCGGTAAGGTGGTACTGCACGAACCCGGGCAACGCACCCGACAAACTTCCGCTAACTTCGACCACGACGCTCAGCAGAGGCTTTGCGCCGGGTCTGCGTAAGCGGCGATTTCGTCGGGTGCTAAGAACGCCCTCTGATCGTTCGCTCAGCACCACCTTACCGCCTGCAGCCGCTGTTCTCGCCATGTTAAACTTGTAGTGGTCGAGAAGTTTAACCTATCTATTAGGATGAATCTCACTGGCTGTTGTACATTTTGCAAGTAGTGGGAAATCTCAATCATTTTAGAAATGTTATGGGGGATCAGACCAGCGGAAATGAGGAAGGAAATATCTTTACGTGAACCATCAGCAGGAGTCTTTAGCGGCGGTGAGATCCACTGGTTACGGAGACTTGACGCGAGGGCACTCCCGAGCGTCTTTGTCGCAGTTAACAGTTAGCTTGGCAGAGCGTTCCTGCGTTCACGTAAAGATATTTCCTTCCTCATTTCCGCGTCCGATAGCCAAATTTTTCTTAAAATTAAGGAGAAATTACATATGAATGAATTAACCATTAACCTGACTGCGAAATCGCAGACCCCTTTGTATGAACAGATTTACGAGTATATTAAGAATGATATACGGGAGGGGAAAATTTCCTGTGGTGAGAAGCTGCCGTCCACCCGTGCTCTTTCCCGTCATCTGGAGGTGAGCAGAAGTACGGTGGAACTGGCATATGAACAGTTGTTATCGGAAGGTTATATTGAAGCGGAACCGTATAAAGGATTTTTTGTTGCCCAGGTTGAAGATTTGTATCATCTTAGGAATCTACAAGAAAAGCAAGAGGAATCAGAAGAGATAAGCAAGTCCTGGTATAAGTATGATTTTACACCCAACGGAGTGGATCTGAAGAGTTTTCCTTATGCGGTATGGCGGAAGTTATCGAAAGATATACTATCAGATGATAAGACTGAGCTGTTCCGCCTCGGTAATCCGAATGGTGAATATGGTCTGCGCCATGCTGTTGCCAATTATCTGCATCAGGCGCGGGGGGTGCGCTGTACACCGGGGCAGATTATCGTGGGAGCGGGCAGTGACTATATGCTGATGCTGCTGAACGCTGTTATCGGCAGCGGCCACCGGATTGCTTTTGAGAATCCGACCTATAATCATGCTTTCCGGATTTTCCGGCAGTTAGGCTATGATATGTGTACGGTGAATATGGACAAAAGTGGTATGAATCCGGAGGAGTTGAAAGCGTCCGGGGCAAATCTGGCATACGTCATGCCTTCACATCAGTATCCGCTGGGGGTGGTCATGCCGATCAAAAGGCGGCTGCAATTGCTGAAGTGGGTCAATGAACAGGAAGGGCGCTATATCATCGAGGATGATTATGACAGTGAATTCCGCTATAAGGGGAAGCCGGTTCCGGCCCTGCAGGGATATGATGAGCACGGCCGGGTGATCTATCTGGGGACCTTTTCCAAATCCATTGCGCCGGCGATCCGGATCAGCTATATGGTCCTGCCGGATCAACTGCAAAGGCAGTTTGAGCAGACCGGAGTGACGATCAGCTCATCGGTATCAAAAGTAGATCAGATGATCCTGCAGCATTTTCTAAACGAAGGATACTATGAGCGTCATCTGAATAAAACCAGAGCGCTGTATAAGAGCCGTCATGATACCCTGATCCAGTGTCTGAAACCGCTCTTATCCAAATGTGAAATATCCGGTGAACATGCCGGCGTCCATCTGTTGCTGACCTTCCGTGATGGCCGCAGTGAACAGGAGCTGATCGAATCGGTCCGGGACGCTGGGGTAAAAGTATATGGACTGACGGAATATTGTGTGGAACCGGAAGAGAAATATGGAGCAACAATATTGCTGGGTTATGCCAATATGAAAGAGGAGGAAATCAGGACAGCAGCCCGGATACTGGTTGACACATGGTAAAAAAATAAGCCCGGACAGAGTCGTCCGGGTTTTAATCAGCATATCTGAAGATACAATTTATTCTTCGGTTTTGGCTGCTTCAGCTTCACCGGCGTTTCCGGCCGCAGCTTCATCAGTTTCTTCCGTTTTTGCTTCTGCATTCAGAGAAACATATTCCCGTTCTACCGGTCCCAGATCATCGTCCAAATCAAAATCTTCATCTTCAAAATCATCTGAAAAAATATCTTCTGCATCATCGGATGCCTGCTTTTTTGCTAAATACACGATTCCGGCTGCGAATACGCCGATTGCAGCAGCTCCTGCAATAAGTTTGAAGAGTTTTTTCATGATAACCACACTCCTTTCCTCAATTGTTAATATTGTAATACTTTTTACCGGAAATTAAAAGGGGGAATGTGAAATAAAATTAAGATTTTGTGAATAAAGCCGGCATTTGTTGTCTGGCTTTTTAAATTGTGCTACAATATCAAAGGTAAATAAAGGAAGAGATTTATTAGAGAAGGGAAATTTATGGAGAAAGAAGTGACCCAAAAGGCCAGAAAAGGGATATCACATGTGATTTATGGCCGGACCGGGATTATTTTATTGTTATTGCTGCTGCAGATTGGTATTCTGGCATATTCATTTTTGATCATGCGGGAATATTTGTTCTTTATTTATAGTGCGTTTCAAGTGGTGGGAGTAATAGCGATCGTATATATCATTAATGACGGCGGTGCGCCGGAATATCGGATGACCTGGATGCTCTGTATCGTGATCGTACCGATTGTCGGAGCGATCTTTTATCTATATGTTAAAGCTGGTGTTGGTACCAGACACATCGGGAAACGGCTTTCCCGGCTGCGGGATGAGACTTCTGTATACATGGAGCAGGATATGGAGATCATTTCCCAGATGAAGACCAGTCGGGTTTCTAACACTAAACTATCTTATTATCTGTCAAACCAGCTATCATTCCCGACCTACAGTAATACGGAAATAGAGTATTTTCCTCTGGGTGAGGATAAGTTTAAGAGCATACTTCGTGAACTGAAAAGGGCTAAGCATTTTATTTTAATGGAGTATTTTATCGTCAAAGAAGGACTCATGTGGGAAAGCATCCTTGAGATCCTGGAAGATAAAGCACGGGAAGGGGTAGAAGTCCGCTTCATGTATGACGGGATGTGCAGTGTCACAACGCTCCCTTATGATTACCCCAATAAGCTGAAGCGGCGGGGAATCAAGTGCAAGATGTTTAACCCTATCAAACCGGTATTATCAACCGTGCAGAATAACCGGGATCACCGCAAAATCTGTGTGATCGACGGAAAAGTGGGCTATACCGGCGGGGTGAATCTGGCCGATGAATATATTAACCGGGAGGAACGTTTCGGACACTGGAAAGATGCTGCAATTATGCTGAAGGGGGATGCGGTCCAGAGTCTTACGGTGATGTTCCTGCAGATGTGGAACGTTGACAGCAAGCAGCCGGAGTCTTATGAACGTTACATGACTCCGCAGACCGGCGGCTTCGACCTGAAGACCGGGTACGTATTGCCCTATGGAGACAGCCCGTTTGACAATGAAGATGTGGGTTCGGAGGTCTACCTACATATTCTGAACCATGCCCGGGAATATGTGCATATCATGACCCCTTATCTGATCCTTGATTATGATATGATGAACACTTTGATGAGAGTAGCCAAGAGCGGGGTGGAAGTGATGATTATCATGCCCTACATCCCGGATAAACAGTATGCTTTTGATCTGGCTAAGACCTATTACCGGGAGTTGTTGGCGGCGGGAGTGCAGATTTACGAATATACGCCCGGTTTTGTCCACTCCAAAGTATTTGTTTCCGATGATGATACTGCGACGGTTGGAACGGTGAATCTGGATTATCGGAGTCTGTACCTGCATTTTGAGTGCGGCGTGTTTATATATCAGAATTCGGCTGTATATCAGGCGGAGAAGGATTTTCAGGAGACTTTGCTTAAATGTCATAAAGTAACTTTGATGGAAGTGCAGACCCGGAGTCTGTATACTAAGATCAAGGGTCATTTATTACGGCTGCTGGCGCCGCTGATGTAAATTTACATGTACATTCAGAAAAAATTATAGTATAATTTTTGAGTAGTATTTTCACCATATCAGTAAACGGTAAAAAGATGTATAAGCAAGTCAGGAGGAATTGACATGGTAAAGGCAGTAGTAGGCGCTAACTGGGGTGATGAAGGGAAAGGAAAAATTACCGATACACTGGGCGAGAAAGCCGATATTATCGTACGTTTTCAGGGTGGAGCAAATGCCGGACATACAATCGTAAATGATTATGGCAAATTTGCTCTCCACACATTACCTTCAGGTGTGTTCCATCAGCATATCACGAGTGTGATCGGAAATGGAGTCGCACTTGATATTCCGGTTTTGGTGAATGAGATAAAGTCGATCATCGACCGGGGCGTGCCGATGCCTGACATTCTCGTGTCAGACCGGGCTCAGATGGTCATGTCTTATCATAAACAATTTGATGCGTATGAGGAAGAAAGACTTGGTGGTAAATCGTTTGGTTCAACGAAATCAGGGATTGCACCATTTTATTCTGACAAGTATGCAAAAGTAGGATTTCAGGTAAGTGAACTGTTTGATGAAGAACTGCTGAAGGAAAAGGTAATGCGCATTACTGAACAGAAGAATGTTTTGTTAGAGCATTTATATCATAAACCGCTGATCGATTCTGCGGAACTGATGGCTGAATTATTAGATTATAAGGAAATGATCGAACCATATGTATGCGATGTATCTTTATATTTGCATAATGCTATCAAAGAGGGGAAAGAGATATTACTTGAAGGTCAGCTGGGGTCTTTAAAAGATCCCGATCATGGAATTTATCCGATGGTGACCTCTTCTTCTACATTAGCAGCATATGGGGCCATTGGTGCTGGAATTCCACCATATGAAATTAAGCAGGTGATCACGGTATGCAAAGCCTATTCAAGTGCTGTAGGTGCCGGTGCATTCGTTAGTGAAATCTTTGGTGAAGAAGCGGATGAGTTGAGAAAGCGCGGCGGTGACGGTGGTGAATACGGAGCAACAACCGGACGGCCGCGGCGGATGGGATGGTTTGATGTCGTTGCATCAAAGTATGGATGCCGTATTCAGGGAACTACCGATGTTGCCTTTACAGTCCTGGATGTGCTGGGATATCTGGATGAAATCCCGGTGTGCGTAGGATATGAGATTGACGGAGAGATCACATCAGAATTTCCGACTACTCCGATGCTGGCGAAGGCAAAGCCGGTGCTAAAGGTGCTGCCGGGATGGAAATGTGAGATCCGCGGGATCAGGAAGTACGAAGAACTGCCGGAAAATTGCCGGAAATATATTGAGTTTATCGAAGAACGGATTGGGTATCCGGTAACGATGATTTCCAATGGTCCGGGCAGGGATGAGATTATTTATAGAAGTAAGTAGATGTGGGTTTGGGGGCCGTTGCACTAAAAAGTGTTTCCGGCCCCTTGTTTTTGTGCAGGCCGGCCCCGGCTCCGGCTCAGGTGGTCAAGCAGGGGCAGGGACACTGCACCTGTGTTTCTAAAGAATGCTATTTAAAATAAGAATGTGCCTTAGGCTGCGGTGGGCAGTGTGATTATGAAGGATGCACCGCCGGTTTCGGGAGTGTCTTCGATGCGGATGGTACCTTTGTGGGCGGTGATGATTTCTTTGGCGATCGCCAGGCCGAGACCAAAGTGCTTTCGTTCGGAACGACTGGTGTCAATGCGGTAGAAACGCTCCCAGATCTGGTCTTTTTGGTTGTTGGGGATTCCGGGGCCATTGTCGGCTACGCGGATTTCCAGGTGGGTTTTGGTTTCGGCCAATACCAAGATTATATCGCCATTTTGTGGAGTATAGTTGATGGCGTTGTCCAGCAGAATTGATAATACCTGTTCTAAGCGTCCCCGGTCGCCGATGCAGCGGGCGATTTTACCCTCGGGGAGTTCGACGGATATACAAATCCCTTTTTTATTGGCCAGGACATCGAATTTTTCGAATGCTTCCAGTACAAGGGTGTCCAATTCTAAACGTTCAAATTGCATTGAAAATGAAGAGTTGTCTGCTTTGGCGAGGCTTAGGAGGTCATCTACCAGACGGGACATCCGGTGGCCTTCGATTTCTAAGGTGTTCTGAAATCGTTCTGCTTCATTTTTATTTGCTTTTTTCATTGCCGACAGGCTGGATAGCATGACGGCCAGAGGAGTCCTGAGTTCATGAGAAGCAAGGGCAACGAACTGGGTCTGCTGTTCCTTGCTGCGGCGGATGGGGGCGATCAGCCTTTTGGTAAAGAAGTAAGAGAAGACAAAAAGCAGAATGATGCCAATCAGATTGAGGACGATAGAACGGAGTCTCAGCCAGAAGATCTGCTGGTGTACATTATCCAGCGGACGAATGATCAGGGCACTCAGATAGCGGTCGTCTTTCGGAATCAGGCAGGCGGAAACATAATATGTTTCCCGGTCTTTTTCGGACAGCGTAAATTCGGTATGCCGGGTTAAGGTGTTTTTACCCGGAGCGGCAGCTAAATCGAATTGATAGTCGTCCAGTGCCATTTGACGGGCCTTTTCAATCAGTGTTCTGCGCTCCTTATCACTTTGAAGTTCATCGTATAATATCGGCAATCCATTATTGGAAAGAGCGAGGATATACTGTCCGTCTTTTTCCATTTTGGCAATCCACTCATAGGAAATTACCGATTGATTTTCCAGATTGGCAATCATCGAATAGAGGTCATTGATAAAAGAAGCATGTTCACTGTTTATCAGCGAATGCTCATATGACAGTGTGCTGATGACCGACATAGCGATCATAATAATACTGGTGATCAGTGCACAGAAAAAGGTCATTTGATGATGTAATCTTTTGAACATATTTATTCCTCCATGCGATATCCGACGCCGCGGATCGTCTTGAGTGTCATTTTGCTTTCCAACGCTTTCAGACGGCGCCGCAGAAAATGGATATAGTTATCCAGATTGCCGTCCTCCACGCCGGCATCCGGTCCCCATACACGGTAAAGGAGCATGTCCCGGGGCAGGATCTGATCCGGATTGCGGAGAAAAATCTCCAGCAGTTCGGCTTCACGCTTTGACAGTGAACAGGTCAGAGTGCCTTTGAACAATTGTTTTTGATAAGGATCGAAAGAAATATCGCCAATATCCAGGGTATGATTGTTTTGCCAGTGCATCGGCCGCCGGCTGATACTGCGGATTCGGGCCAGAAGTTCTTCAAAGGCAAACGGCTTTACGAGATAGTCGTCAGCACCGGTTTCGAAGCCATCGATCTTATCATTGAGCTCACCGAGAGCAGTAATCAGAATGACCGGTGTTTCAATGCCGTCGTTACGGATCTTTTTTAAGATATTAAGACCATTGACACCCGGGATCATCCGGTCCAGCAGGATTAGCTCATGAGCCCGCTGACCGATCCAGTGCAGAGCATCAACACCATCATAACAAGTATCCATGACAAAGCCTTCTTTTTCCAATTGAAAAGTGATCGAATCGGATAGATTCAAATCATCTTCGACAAGTAATATCCTCATACCTTAAAATTCCTTTCTTTATATATTTATTAATTATAGCATATCACAGGTATCTCTAATAAATCTCAAAATGTGATTTATTTGTGAATATAAAAAAAGATTTTATTTTAGAGAAAGTTTAGAGAAAGCTTTGTTATGCTGAGAACGTAAAAACGAATGGAGGTACTTATATGAAACGGTTTGCAAAGAAACTAACAGCCGGAATATTATGTGTGGCAGTGATTGTACTTACGGCTTGCTCAGGAAATGACAAAAAGGGTAATGACGGCAAGGAAAGCGAGAAGGGAAGATATATAGAAACCGGGTATACCTTGCCGGAGCAGGTGGAAAATGTAATTGCGATGGGGAAAATGGAAGAAGACACTCTGCGTTTGGTAAGCACAACCGGAGTATTTGATTCGAAGGATGGCGGCCAGACATGGGAACAGGCGATGAACGGTTATGTGCCAACAATAGAACGTGATGACGATGCATATCTGATGGATGCAGCAGTAGATGCAAGCGGCAGGTTATTCCTGGCATATACGGGCGGTTATTATTTAATTGATGAAAGCGGCACCGAGAAGCCTGTAACGATAGATGTACCCGAAGGAGACCAAGAAGAATTCACGATCAACGCAGATGAAGAGGAAGAGGATGCAGGTGAAGATGCAGAGATAACCGACTCAGATGAAGCGGGTTATACCTTTGAAAATACTTTGATCAATGTGAAATTTACCGGTGATGGCAGGCTGGCAGGTGTGGATTATAATGGAACCGGATATCTGGTGGACCCGGACTCGGGCAAGATTCTCCAGTCCTACGGCGCAGAGTCGGAAAGTTATATTGAAAGTTTTGCTATTGTCGGTAACCGTTTGATCGCGTTAGGGTTCGAGGGATTAGACATTTATAATATTGAGACCGGCGCTCTGGAAGAAATGGATCCGGCCCTCAGCGAATATTTTAAAGATTCCGGAAACACTGCAGAAGGCGGGTCCATTCAGTCTCAATCGCGGATCGTAGCTGCTGCTGATGCCGAAGACACTATTTATTATGTTGATTCTACAGGTTTATACCGGTACACATTTGGCGCCGGTGAAATGGAACGGCTGATAAATGGTTCGCTATGCAGCATGTCCAATCCAGCCTTAACGATGTCGGAGCTGTTTGAGACAGAGAATAATACCTTCCTGATGTATTATCAGGGAGACCAGGGAATTTCGCTGATGCATTATGAATATTCAGAAGAAGCCTCAGCAGTACCGTCCCACGAAATAAAAGTGTATGCATTGAATGACAATCAGGCGATCCGGCAGGCAATCTCTAATTTCCAGACCAAAAATCCGGATTACTATATAAACCTGGAAATCGGTATGAGCGGAGAAGATTCAATAACTGCTTCAGATGCTCTGAGTACGCTTAATACCAATATCCTGGCCGGAAACGGACCAGATCTTATCCTGCTGGATCAAATGCCAGTCGATTCTTATATCGAAAAGGGTCTGCTGGAAGACCTCGCCGATGTAGTGGAAGAATGCAAAAAAGACAGTACCTTCTTTGAAAATATCCTGAACTATAAACAGACAAAAGACGGTGTTTATGTGATACCCACCCGTTTTGCGCTACCGGTTGTAGCCGGGACTGATGAGACGATAAAGAATGTAACCGACCTTTCATCTTTAAGAACAGAAATACAGCGTCTGCGCAGTGAGAATCCGGATGTGGCCAGTATTCTGGGACCGGATAATGCGGAAGCCTTACTTGGAAAATTGCTTAACACTTCGCTGGTAAAGATTGTAAAAGAAGATGGAACGCTGGATAAAGACGGGTTAACAGAATTCCTGTCGGCAGCCAAAGAGATCTATGATAGCAATTATCAGCCGGACGAAGACGCTGAGAATTATAATATGTCCATAAATGGGATGGACAGTAATGTGTTGCTGAATATGCCTACGGTTTTGAGTAAAGGCCAGAAGATGAATATAGGGAAATTAGACGGTGTATGGGCTCTTGGTTCGTTAGTGAGCATGAATGATGAGGTCGATTGGAGCTACAATGTATTAGCAGGCCTGTCTCAAAATGTATTTATTCCGCAGGATACGATCGGTATCAGTGCCAAGAGTGAAGAGAAAGATGCGGCGCGGAAATTCCTGAAATATTTACTGTCAGGAGAAAACCAGAGCAGTATCCAGCCTTCCGGTTTTCCGGTAAATGCAGATGCTTTAGAACAGGCTTATGAAAGCGTAAAAGGTCAGGAAAAGAGTAGTATCGCATTTTCGACGGCTTCTGAGGAAAGCGGTGGAGTATCTTCGGATATCCAGACTATGACCCTGCGCAGCGCAAATGAAGATGAATTCAGGGCTGTAAAAGACTATATTGCAGCAGCAGATACGGCAGCAGTCACCGATACAGTCATCACCGAAGCGATCGTGGCCGAAGGAGGTACCTGCTTGACCGAAGGAAGTGATATTAATGATGCGGTTGATAAGATTCTGCAGTCAGTGAATCTGTATCTGGCTGAGTAACGGGGAGACAGCATGAAGAAACAAGAGAGCCGCTATACCGGAATCCTGTTTATCCTGCCCAGCTTTATCGGTGTATCGATATTTGTGCTGGTGCCCTTTCTGGATGTGGTAAGAAGATCATTTACCAGTGTGATAACAGAAGAATGGGCAGGACTTAAAAACTATCAGGCGGTATTTGATAATGGAGCTTTTCAGCTGGCGGCGGTCAATACTTTGAAATTCCTGATTGTATGTATGCCGTTATTACTGGGGCTGTCGCTATCGGTCAGCGTATGTCTGGATAAACAGGCTAAATTTGGCCACCTGCTGAAGAGTGTATATCTGGTACCGATGGCGGTACCGGTTGCTTCAGTGGTAATTATCTGGCGGGTGCTGTTCCATAAACAGGGAATCTTAAGCGGATTGCTGGGGATGCTGGGACTAAGTTCGATCGATTGGATGAATTCAAAGTATGCTTTCTGGGTATTGGTATTCAGTTATGTATGGAAGAACGTTGGCTATAATATTGTCCTGTGGATGGCCGGGCTGGCGGCCATTCCGGACAGTATCTATGAGGCGGCAAAAGTGGATGGTGCCGGTGAGTGGCAGATTTTTTATAAGATCACCCTGCCAAATCTTGGCAAGGTCAGCTATACCATTACCATTCTGTCCCTGCTGAACTCTTTTAAAGTCTTCCGGGAAGCCTATCTGGTTGCCGGAAACTACCCCCATGATAGTATGTATCTGCTGCAGCATTTGTTTAATAACTGGTACCGGGATTTATCTTTGGATAAGCTATCGGCGGCGGCAGTAGTCGTGGCGATTATTATTACCATCATCGTGCTTCGTCTCGGTGACCTCTTTTATGAAGAAGAATCCTTAAACAAGAAATCAAGAAGAAGGTTTGGACTCTCATGAAACGAAAAATCATACTGATAGTACTTATCATAATGGCAGGGTTGATATGTTATCCGATCATCTTTCTGGTCTCCGGTTCTTTTATGAGCAGCCAGGAGTTACAGGAGAATTTGGGACCGCTGCTTACCGATTATACAAATGCCTATATTTCAGCCGGATTACTGCCAATATTTCCGACATTGAAGAATTATGTGGAGATCCTGCTGGACTCACCGGAGTTCTTTGTGATGTTCTGGAATTCGGTCAGGCTGGCCGTACCGATACTGGCTGTTCAACTGGTGGCCGGGGTCCCGGCAGCCTGGGGCTTTGCAAAATATCAATTTCCATTGAAAAAGGTATTCTTTACGATATACCTAATTCTGATGATGATGCCGTTTCAGGTGACCATGCTTTCCAATTACCTGATGCTGGATAAGCTGAATCTGATCAATACCCATCTCGCCATTATCCTGCCTGCCGGCTTCTCAACCTTTCCGGTTTTCATTATGTATCGCTTTTTCAGTGATATTCCCAGGGAAATTATTGAAGCGGCAAAGATTGACGGAGCGGGAGCGATGCAGGTATTCAGGTATATGGCGCTGCCAATTGGCAGCGCGGGGATTATATCAGCGCTGGTACTCGGTTTCCTGGAGTGCTGGAATCTGATTGAACAGCCAATGACCTTTTTATCTGATCAGGATAAGTGGCCGCTATCGCTGTATCTGCCGAATATTACCCCGGAAACAGCCGGCAGTGCATTTGCATCATCGATTATCGGGCTGATACCGGCGATTCTGGTATTTTTAGCCGGACAGGATTATCTGGAAAGAGGTATCATGGCATCGGCAGTGAAAGAGTAAGAAGGGAAAAGTGAAGGGTGAAATTATTAGAACGTATCTGGGATTTTAAAATACAGGAAAAAGAATATATTTCTATGCGGGAGCGGGCATTACGGGTGCTGGCCGGGTTTCTGATCATTATGTTTCTTTTTACCATCCTGTCAAGAGCGGCCAATGCCATGACAATTCCGCGGGTGCAGGTTGAATCAGCTGCGAAAAAAACGATTGAGCACACGGTTGAACAGGAGGGAAAAATTGAAGCTGATGGTGAGCAGGCAGTGACCACTGCCGGTGGTTTGAAGATTAAGTCTGTACAGGCATCAAACGGAATGCAGGTAGAAGAAGGCACGCCGCTGCTGGAACTGGATATGAAAGATATTGCAGAAAAAATAAAAGAGTTGGAAACAGAACTGGGCAAATATGAACTGTCCATCTCTGATGCAAAGTATAATAAGGGGTTGCAGGAAAGTGATCGGTCAACCGGTATTAAGCGGGCTCAGGAAGATTATAACAGTATTACAGCTGAGCACAATGCCCGGGTCGATACTGCCAAAAGGCAGATGGATGAAGCCTGTACAGCCTGGGAAAATGTCAAAAACAATCCGGATCCGGTGAATCAAAATGCTGAGGATCAGACAGCATTAAAAGCTGTATACGAAGAAAAGCAGGTCCTATATAATGATGCCCTGACCGCACGGGATCAGGCCCTGAAAGAAGCTTCCCGGGCTATTGAGGATGCCAGGAAGAGCAGCAGCAAAGACAGTACGGCCGAATCAACGGCCCTGGATAAGGAGGCGGTGGAGGCTAAGCTGGCCAAATATCAGCAGCTGCAGAAGCAAAATGGCATCATTACTGCACCGGGTAAAGGAACCATTACGTTTGTGGATGCGACTGTGGTAACCGGAGGGGTAACGCCGGAAACCAGTATGATGCTGATCTCTGATGCTTCCAAAGGATTGAAATTTACAGCCACACTGGATGAGGATCAGCAAAAATATGTTGCTGTTGGCGATGAAGTTACAATTGTTAACAAAAATAATGAAGAAATCAACAACGTGACGGTCGAATCGATGGCACCCAATGCGGAGAGCCCGGAGAACAGAGATATCGTGGCAAATCTGGGTGACACCGACAAAGTACAGGTGTATGATACGGCAACTTTGAAAGTGAAAATCAGCTCGAAAGCTTATTCGACCTGTATTCCGAAAGCGGCTCTGCGCAAGGGTGGGTCAGGAGAATCCGATTATGTACTGATATTAACCGAAAAGAAGTCGGTGCTGGGAACACAGTTAGTAGCCGAAAAGCTGGCAGTGACGGTACAGGAACAAAATGAAAGTTATGCGGCTCTGGCAGATAATGAAGTAACTTCTGTGCAACAGATGATCGTAGACTCCGACAAAGAAATACAGGCTGGTGACCGGGTAAGGCTGGCTGAGAGCAATGAGTAGAAAAAGAGCATATGTGGTAAATATAATCCTGTTTGCAATAATGGTCATATGCTATGGATTGGCGCTGTCAGGCAGCATAAAGGCGGGGAACGAAAAAGAGGTTGCCATGCTCTACTGGAAAACAGAGCATATGACTGGGAAAAAGGCACAGGAAATACAGGAAAACAATCGGACATCAGAAGAGGGATCATTGCATTTCACCCTTTGGGGAAGCCGGAAGAAGCAGACGGTTATATTTAAAGAATATGGCCGTACGGTGGAAGCGGAGACGTTTTACCTGTGTGGTGATTCCCGCTTACTGTTTGAGGGTGACGCCTATATTGATGAAACGGATGCAGGAGGGTGTCTGATCTCAGCTGATATAGCCTATCAGCTGTTCGGCAATGCCAAGATCAGAGATCTGCCGGTTACCGTTGGAGATAGAGAGTATATCGTCCGGGGGGTGATCGCTGACCGGAAGAATACTCTGGCAGTCCAGGCGGATAGCAGCACCGAAGGTATACTGGATGCGGCGGCAGTGGAGATACCGGGCAACCGTACGGCCAGCTCGGTGATCAATGAATATGAAGGCCGGTACGGTGCGGCTGACAGTAAAGTAAACCTGGCGGCTGTTTCGATTTGGGGCAATCTGGTCGTGGGACTGCTGCCCCTGGGCATGTTTCTGACCTTGCTCGTACCGGCGCTAAAAAAGGTAATGTTGTTAAGGGAGCTTCCGATGAAGTGTCTGGCATGGTTGCTGGGGATGATAATCTTTAGTATTATGTATTGGAAAGTTAGCGGTATGAAGCTTCAACTTCCGTTTGATTTTGCGCCTTCAAAATGGTCTGATTTTTCATATTGGGGTGAGCTGTTCAAACAACAGTCGGAAGTCGTCTGGAACTTTATCATTATGGAAAAGCGTGGACCGGAACAGGTCTATGCCGAAAAGCTGGTCGAGACATTAAAATATGCTTTGTTTAGCATCGCAGCATTCGCCTTTTTGATCAGAAGAATGGAGATGAAAGTATTCAGGGACTGGTTTCTATTTTCAGTCTGCGGAATTATCAGTGCCTTTGCGGCGGTACAGATAACTGAAACTAATAAAAATGCCATTGCCGGGCACAGCGGCCTCTGGATATTGCCGCTGATTTATCTGACCGGCATGCTGCTGCTCAATTCGCTATTCCGGCAAAGCAAAGCTGCTGCCCGGGGAGATTAAAATCGCCTCAGGCAGCAAGCTTTTTGATGTGGAATTTATAGCATCTGGATGTCGTTTTTCATTGCTTCCTGCATTGCATCTGCGGGCCAGACCGAAGCCTGCACCTCGCCGATATGAGCTTTCCGCAGATAGAACATACAGATGCGGGACTGGCCGATGCCACCACCAATAGTGTATGGCAGTTCACCGCTTAAAAGGGCTTTTTGGAATTCCAGTTCGGCCCGGTCTTCGCAGCCGGCTGACGCAAGCTGCCGGCGAAGGGCATCCTCGTCGACCCGGACACCCATGGAAGATAGCTCCAGAGCGACATCGATAACCGGATAATATACGATGATATCGCCATTCAATTCCCAGTCATCGTAATCAGGGGCCCGGCCGTCATGTTTTTCGCCTGACTCCAGAATCTTACCGATCTGAGTGATGAAAATAGCACCTTTTGCTTTAGCGTAACGGTATTCACGTTCCTTTGGCGTAGAATTCGGATACATCGTTTCCAGTTCCTGCGAGGATACAAAGGTGATCTCGTCCGGCAGACACGGTTCTATGTAATTGTATCTGCGGGCCATAAATTCTTCAGTTTCCTTGAGAGCCGCAAATACTTTCCGGACGGTATATTCCAGTGTTTCCATATTCCGTTCTTCTTTTGAGATAACCTTTTCCCAGTCCCATTGGTCTACATAGATAGAATGCAGGTTGTCGGTGTCTTCATCCCGGCGGATCGCACTCATATCAGTGTAGAGGCCTTCGCCGGAGTGGAAGCCGTAGCGCTTCAGCGCCATCCGTTTCCATTTCGCCAGTGAGTGGACGATTTCCACCACGGCGTCATCCTGTTCTTTAACGCCAAAGGCAACAGGGCGTTCGACGCCGTTCAGGTTATCATTTAACCCGCTTTCCGGTTTTACGAAGAGCGGCGCAGAGACACGGGTCAGATGCAGCGATTTGGCTAATGCCCGTTCAAAATGGTCTTTAACTTCTTTGATCGCCACTTCAGTTTCACGAATGGTAAGCGGAGAAGAATAGTTCTCCGGTATGATAAGATTTGTGAGCATAATTACTCTCCTTCCATTATATAACTATCTTAAGTGTAGTAGAAAAGCCGACCCTCTGTCAAGTCAAGTCATAAATAATTATGAAATTATAGGGAGAGGATTTAAGATAATCTTTAGAAGGCAGTCATACCTTCGTCACATATTTTCGATAAACTGAAATCGTGTCATGGAAATAGTAAAAAAGTGTCAGTGATAGAAAAAAATATGACATAAAATCAGGGGAGTAACCATATAATAATAATATCGGGATTTGACAGAAAATGGAGGTGCATCGATGAAATATAGCGAGATTAAAAACAACCAGGAACCGATAGATGTGGAACAATATTTGTATAAGCGGCAGCAGATAAGGGAAGCAGAAAAGAAACAAACAGCCGGGAAGCCGGGGATCATAAAGAAAAATCCTGCATATATGTTAGCAGGACTTTACGGCTAGAGTACTGTACCGCTCACAATCAGCCAAACAGCACTGCAGGTGAATCAGTCGTCTTTATTTTTATCTTTCAGAAGTTTAAATACAAGGGTATAAGCGTAGATGAGAACCGGCACGAGGATCGTACATGCAACAGATGCTTTGAAAAGGCTCATAGATGCCGAGCGGTCGATCAGAGCAAATATCAAAGTGCTTGCATACATACCAACGAGAAGAATGATTCCGATAACGGCTATGATCCGTTTTCCTTTTTTCATAAATATCACCTTAATCCAATCGCAGAGTACCGGGAAATTTGAACCCGGCTATAACAATACATTGATTATATACACAATCCAGGGAAAATGCAAATCAGAAAAAAACTGGAATAAGAATTGAAAATGGTATATAATAGGACGTATGAAAGCGATTAAGAACGAAAAGGAGAATTTTTAATGGCAGCACTATTAGAAAGTTGGAGAAAAGAAGCTTATTCACAGGAAAAGGACAGAGGTACACTAGAGAAATTATGGGCGGAGTATTTTGAAATAGAAAAAGGGATTTACGAACAATTATTGGATCATCCGGATACCGAGGTGAGAGGAACGGTTGCTGAATTGGCGGAGAAATATGCAGTCAGTATATCGGCAATGACCGGATTTCTGGACGGGATCAACGACAGTCTGGTGGAAGTTAACCCGATCGAGACCATGGATGAATCTACCGAAGTAAGTCTCTTATTTGATAAAGAAAAATTATATAAGAATATGGTGGGTGCGCAGGCCGACTGGCTGTATGATCTGCCTCAGTGGGAAGCAATCTTTCCGGAAGAAGAGCGTAAGGAATTATATAAAGAACAAAAACAATCCGGTACGATCCGTAAAGACAAGAAGATTGGCCGTAACGAACCTTGTCCCTGCGGCAGCGGGAAAAAGTATAAAAAGTGCTGCAGCGCTTAAAGTGCGTGCAGCTGCTCCGTCATCAAAGAAAGGAGTTCTTCTACTATGGGTTCAATCCAACCAGTCCACACTCTGAACAACAGCATCACAATTCCCACCGTCGGATTCGGCACATGGAAAGTTTCAGAAGGCGGAAGCGATATCATTAAAACTGCAATAGAAGCCGGATACCGCTATTTTGATACGGCATCCTTCTATGGCAATGAAGAAGAAATCGGAAAAGCATTTACCGAAATCAGCCTTCCCCGCAGCGAACTCTTTCTGGCATCAAAAGTCTGGAAGACGGAAATGGGATACGATAACACCTTAAAAGCATTTGAAGCCTCCCTGAAGAGACTTCGGACCGATTATCTGGACTTATACCTGATCCACTGGCCGCTGCCCGATCCGGCGATGCCGCCGGCCGAGTGGAAACAGCTTGATCTGGATACATGGAGAGCGATGGAGAAGCTATATTGTGAAGGAAGAGTCAGGGCCATCGGAGTCAGTAATTTTCTGCCCCATCATCTGGTAAATATTATTCAGAGTTGTGAGATTATGCCGGCAGTAAACCAGCTGGAACTGCATCCCGGATACATGCAGAATGAAGCGGTGCGTTATTGCAAAGAACAGGGAATACTCCCGCAGGCATGGAGTCCGCTGGGCAGACGCAGAATAGCTTCCTTGCCGCTGCTGCTGGAGCTGGCAGAGAAGTATCAGGTATCATCGGCTCAGATATGTCTCCGATATCTGCTGCAGGCAGGATGTATTGTACTGCCGAAAGCATCGGCGATTGAACGGATGAAAGAAAACATGAAAATATTTGATTTTGAAATAATAAATGAAGATATGTACCGGATTGCCACCTTACCGCAGGCAGGCTGGTCAGGAGAGCATCCGGATTATGAGAGGATACAGCCCTTATAAGCATAAAATGAATAAAGTTAAGGCCATAATGACATACTAATCGAGAGGACAAAATAAACACAATATGCAATTGTGCAATAGTCGGGAGGTATGTTTTTATGCCAGAATTAAAATGTTCTGTATCAACCTGCACTTATAATGAGTCTCAATTATGTCAGCTGGATTCTATCCAGGTGGGCGGTGATTCGGCTGATAAACCGGAAGAGACCTGCTGTGACAGCTTTGTCGAAAGAACCGGTGAGCGTGTGACGAATGCGGTAAGCGAAGCATCAGAGCGCAGCAGTATCCGCTGTGAAGCAACTGATTGTAATTATAATGAACAGTGCAGATGCCATGCTGGTAAGATCAGTGTTGAAGGTAATGGCGCCTGTCAATGCGGTGAAACAGTTTGTGCAACATTTGTTTGCTGTTAATTGCAGCTAAAAAAGCGATATGCTTAACCTAGTGGTTACTCATATCGCTTTTTTTGTTCTTTTGTTGACGCCGTTTATTTTGATATGTATAATATAACCTATATGCGCAGAAAGGGGAGTGCCTGGTGCACTGCATGAAGTGATCAATTATGGAGAAACGTCCGGAAGATATTCAGGAAGAAGTAAGAGAAGAAATGCCCAATGAAAGCGGGTATTATGATAAAAAACCAAAGTTTGTAAATAGAGGGCCATCTAAATTCCGGGAGACTTGGGACCGGGGGAAAATGTATTTCTTTGTAGTGGCTGCAAGTATTTTATTTTATTTTGCATTGTTACGTGTATCTGGTTTATCAGGGATACTATGGAAAATTGTAGATGTGCTGACACCGATTATATTTGGTGTGGTAATTGCATATTTATTGAATCCGCTGATGAAAAAGATCGAGCGATTTATTCTGCCATTTTTCAAGAAATATGTAAAGAAGCCTAAAAAAGCTGAAAATTTATCACGTGGGATTGCGATTTTACTCTCGCTGATATTTTTATTGGCAGTAATCGTGGGCCTGTGTAATATGGTTATCCCAGAACTCTATAAGAGTATCCGCAACCTGGTATTTACACTGCCTGGTCAGTTAAACAGCTCGCTGAGTAGATTAAACGAAATTGAACTGGATAATTCCACATTGGGAATGCTGACTAAAAATGTCCTGACCGAGGCGACGGAAACCTTCCAGACTTGGTTAAGGACCGATTTGTTGAAGCAGAGCAACGTTATCATGACCAGTTTAACCGAAGGCGTGATCAGCGTCGTCAGCACGTTGTTTAATTTCTTGATCGGTTTGATCGTATCAGCCTACCTGCTGTTCAGTAAAGATACCTTTTCAGCGCAGACAAAGAAGGCTTTGTATGCGTTTTTGAAACCGGAACATGCCAATATGACTTTGCATATCACTAAGAAAAGCAATGAGATATTCGGCGGTTTTATTATTGGAAAGATTATTGACTCAGCTATTATCGGTGTCTTGTGTTTCCTGGGCATGTGGATTCTGAATATGCCATATGTGATGTTGGTCAGCGTAATTGTGGGTGTGACGAATGTTATTCCGTTTTTTGGTCCTTATATCGGAGCAATTCCAAGTGCGGTCCTGATCTTGCTGGAAGATCCCCGCAAAGGGATCTACTTTATCATATTTGTCTTTTTGCTGCAGCAGCTGGACGGTAATGTGATCGGACCGAAAATACTGGGGAACTCTACCGGTTTATCGGCATTCTGGGTAGTATTTTCCATCCTGCTTGGCGGCGGATTATTTGGTTTCATCGGGATGATCATGGGAGTGCCGACCTTTGCGGTGATCTATTATATTGCTCAGATCATTATCAACCAGAAGCTGGAGAAGAAGAAGCTCCCCGCCCATTCGGAGAACTATGACCAGCAGAGTTACGTCAATGAAGAAGGGCGGTATGCCCGGTCTGAAGAACAGAAAAAGGAGGATTAAATTATGCCGATTCGCGTACAAAATGATTTACCGGCTAAAGAGATACTGGAGCGGGAAAATATATTTGTCATGGATGAACTCCGGGCGACTCATCAGGATATCCGTCCGATCAGGATCGGACTTTTGAACCTCATGCCGCTGAAAGAAGATACTGAATTGCAGATTCTGCGGTCCTTATCTAATACACCAATACAGGTAGATATAGTATTTGTGACTATGAGCAGCCATGAATCGAAAAATACGCCGACCAGTCATCTGAATAAATTCTATGTCACATTCGAAACGATTAAAAAACAGAAATTTGATGGATTTATCATTACCGGAGCACCGGTAGAACAGATATCGTTTGAAGAGGTGGATTACTGGGAAGAACTTAAAGAAATCATGGAGTGGAGTAAGCATCATGTTACTTCAACCATCCATATATGCTGGGGAGCCCAGGCCGCTCTTTATCATCACTTTGGTATCGATAAGGCGCAGCTGCCGGAGAAGCTGTTCGGTGTATTTGAGCATCGCGTGCTCAACCGCAAGGTGCCGTTGATACGTGGTTTTGATGATGTATTCCTGGCACCTCATTCCCGCTATACCGATGTGCCGATTGAAAAAATCCGTACGGAAGAACGGCTGACCATTCTGGCTGAGTCGGAAGAAGCCGGCATGTTTCTGGCGATAGCCGATGAAGGCAGACAGATATTCGTCACCGGTCATCCGGAATATGACCGGATAACACTGGAGAAAGAATATCGGCGGGATAAAGATAAAGGATTGGATATTAAGGTGCCGAAAAGTTATTATCCTAATGACGATGATAGTATGCGTCCGTTGCTGACTTGGAGGGCGCATGGCAACAATCTTTATACCAATTGGCTTAATTATTACGTTTATCAGATTACTCCTTATGATTTGGACGGGACGCCGTTTAATGCGGAAACCGGGAGGTTTGAAGTGTAGATGATTATCGTATATTATCGTTAAATATTGCTGATTATCGTAACTTGTGGGGTACAAATGGGGGATAAAAGATAATCCTATGGGGTACTGAAAATTTGCTTAATAGGTATGGGATAAGTCTTTTAAAATGTAAGAAATCAAGCATTTACGCTAATAATTAAATTTAAAGGAACTAATAAAAACGCTTTGCCAGTGACAATGCGTTTTTATTGTATAAATCAGCAAAAGAACAAATGTAGAGACGGGTGTTCTCTTGTCACGCAGAGATATAAACACAGTATAAAAAAGCATTAATAAGCAAGCATTAAAGAAAAAGCCGAAGCAACCGAGGGAAAGATAATTTAATAGTGCCGGATAACTGGAAATATGATATCATAATTATTAGCAAATTATGTAAAGGAGATAGCTGATATGAGTGAAATGAGATATTGTGAAAGTTGTGGTATACCACTTGGTTCTAATGAAATTCTTGGAGCCAATAATGTAAATTAAAACGTTGGAAACAATAAGCATGGAAATTGAGTGAGAGAATTAGCTTTACAGGAGATTTATATTATGAGATTTGAATATACAGATGGATGTAATAGTGATTTTATTTTTTTTATCAGGAAGGAATATAGAGGGCGAGGAATCTCCAATAAGCTGATGAAATTAATTGAAACAAATGCTAAGAACAAAGGGTATTGCTATATGGTTTTGGAATCTGGTGAACCACTTATTGCGGCGAGGGCACTATACAGAAAAAGGGGATATAAAATGATTCCAAATTACGGACAGTACAAAAATATGTCGGACTCTATCTGTATGAAGAAAGAATTATAAATTTCAATTGAGTGAGAGAATCTGAATTTAGTTTAGCAATTGTAACTGTATATTATTTATATAATATTTAGATAAATAGTAATATGTGGGAGTTGATAAACTATGAGTAATAATGCATTTGAATATTTAAAAAACAATAATGAATTATTTGAGTTATATAATGATTTGATTCGAAAATTGGATAGTTTACTAGAATTAAAAATTAGAAAAAGAAACTCATATCTTAAAACAGTTGTATTGTGTAATCGTAAAAACTTTGCGTGTATATCCCTTTTAGATGACAGTTCTTCTATAATGGATAAGAGTTTTAGAATAGTATTTTATATGGGGGAAGAAATCAATGACAATCGAGTTCAATTAATTCCTCAACATCAGCCAAGTGATTTTGTATATTATGTAACTATTAAAAAGAAGAGTGATATTGATATACAGTTGATTGATTGGTTGAAACAATCTTATGATAAAGCAAAATAAAATTATAATACAAATTACAATTTGTTTAGTTTAAGAATATGAAAATTATTTATATAATGGAGATAGAAAATATGAGATTTTATGATTTATCTAAAGAAGAAAGAGAATTGAAATATAAAGAAATTCAAAATGATATATTAAATGATTTAAAAAATAATAAATATAATAAAACTTTAGATTATTTTAATGATGATGATACCTATATCAGAAAAGCAGGATATATAGGAGTTGGAAAGTTGTATAATCAGTTTTCAGAGTTACAAAAAGATATTATTTTATTTTTAAATAGATATATAAAGGATGATAGAGAAAAAGTTAGGCAAACGATTATATACTGTTGTGGAGAAATTGCAGTGACTAATTTTGAGATAATAGAAAATCTAATAAAAGTTGGAATTACAGACAAACATCATTCTGTAAAAAACGCAAGTACAGGTGCTTTAAAAAAAGCAGGAGAAAAAAACCCGAAAGAAATCATAAAATTTTGCTCTGATAATATTACTTCTGAAAATCCAGAGATAAGAAAATTAATGTGTCATTCATTAGAATTGAGAGGAAGAACACATCCAGAAGAAATTATAAATATATTAAAAATATTGCAATGTGATAAAGATAAAAAAGTGTTTGAAATGTTAATACATGTGTTAGGTCAAATAAGTTATAAAAAAGGTTGTTTTCATTTTGTAGAAAAAGAGATAAGAGATTGGGATAATAAAGACATATATCCTTTATATAAAGATGAAGTTATAGAAGTTCATGGAAGATATGAAAAATTCAGCGAATTTAAACAAGAATATATTATAGATTTTTTCTTCCAAAAAGCAAATTAAAATATAGTAAAAATATGAATAGAATGTCCAACTAATGAATTTATAAAAAAAGAAAATGATGAATAAAGGATTACCAATATTATTAGCATAATGCGAAGTCAGTAAATATCAATTTGATAATGAAATTGTTTAGATTAGAGTCGATGACAGAGTAAACGATTTTGAAGGAGAAGGATATGGAAGGGATACTTTTTAGAAAAGCAGACATTGCAGACATTCCACGTTTAGTTGAATTACGCCTACAGCAATTGCAGGAAGAAGGGGCAGGGCCGACAATAGATTTGAGTACGGTTCTTACGGGATATTTTGAAAAGAACATTCAAAATGGAAGTTTTATCTCCTGGCTTGCAGTTTATGAAGGCAATATCATAGCAACAAGTGGCATGACTATTATTCAGAGACCTCCTTATTATGGAAATCTCACTGGATTTCAGGAGCATCACAAATTTATGCAGTATAAAATTGAAATGGGATAAATTACGGAGGTATTATATGAAATTCGGATGCGTATTTGCAGTAGCGGATATTCAGGCTGCATAATAGGCGTTGTGACATTGTTTTCGACATACGTTTGCTACCAGACAAGATTTGAAAGGGAGTACGGTCAACAAGCTAATCGTATAAGCATGGGGGATGCTCAATGTATTAATCCAACAATCGGATTAGTTAGTTAAAACATAGGGTGTAAATGGGGTACATAGAGAATGTCAGGGGGTATAAAATTGTAGAAAACTCCTTGTTTATAAGGGCTGACTAGTCATTGACTTGTCTTTAAAAATATGATAATATATTAAAAATAATTTCAATGAAAATATTCTTAATAAGTCAGGTGTGTATAAAATGACAAAAAGAACAGAGCAAAAAGAAAAGCGGCGACAAGATATTCTGAAAGCAGGGTTGAGTCTTTTTATCCGTAAGGGTTATGAAGCAACAAAAATAAACGACATTGCGGAAAAGGCAGGAATGAGTGTTGGTTTGTTGTATCATTATTTTGAATCAATTGAGCTTTTACATGAGGAAT
>Ga0153940_1000079_pt1 | contig 62790 bp, 57 predicted proteins | sample TSNJ024MetaG_FD_104736 | JGI IMG/M metagenome (GOLD analysis project Ga0153940, IMG submission 104736) | Attine ant fungus gardens microbial communities from New Jersey, USA - TSNJ024 MetaG | ecosystem: Host-associated > Fungi > Mycelium > Unclassified | place: USA: New Jersey, Brendan T. Byrne... | reverse complement strand
TTGATTTCACACTACGCACCTGTCAAAAAAAGACTATTCATACTTCCATCAGTAGAATAGTCTTCGTATTGTCATTATTTTTATTATTTCTTCGCCCCTTGCACTTTTAAAATATGCACCCAAGGTGATTGACAGGTGATTGAGGGGAAGAGTATTTGGCTAACGGACGCGGGCAAAGGGCATGGGATTACTTCCGTAAGCAGCGGCGTCCGGGCAGCCAAGCAAATTGAAATATCTCAACTATTAAAAAATTCAGTTATTTAATTGCTTTTGCCGGGCAGGCCTTTTTACAATCGCCGCAGCGAATGCATTCTTTATGATTTGGTTGCGACATGACAGGTACCTGCATTTTACAAGCCTTTTCGCATTTATGACAATGAGTGCACTTGGTCTTATCAATCTCAAATCGGTAAAGACTATACTTATTAAAGAATGCATAGATGGCTCCTAACGGGCATATATACTTGCAAAATGGACGGTATATGAATAGGGATGTCCCGAGGAATACGAATAATAATCCAGCCTTCCAGTTAAATAAAAGGCCAGCTGCCTGCCTGAGTGCGGGATTGGATATCATCAGTGGAATACCACCAAATAGTGTTCCAGATGGACAAATATATTGGCAAAAATATGGTCGTGCCATGCCAAAATCATTGGTTAAAAACATTGGCATCAGGATAACAAAAACAATCAGAATCACGTATTTAATGTAACGCATCCCATGATCCAGCCGTTGGGGGACGGTGTATTTTTTCACTTTTATCCGATGAATCAAATCCTGAACTAAGCCAAAGGGACAAAGCCAACCACATATTAATCGGCCAAATGCCAAACCAAACAAGGCCAGCAAGCCAAGAACATAATAAGAAACCCGATACCTTAAGCTGCCAATGACTGCTTGCAGTGAACCGATCGGGCATGAACCCAGTGCCCCCGGACAAGAATAACAGTTTAGTCCGGGAACACAGATGTTTTTTGATGCCCCTTGATAAATCCGGCCTTCAAAAAAACCCTTAATATTTAAATTGGTCGCGATAAAAAAAGTTATCTGTATAATTAATCTCTTCATCTAACCTATTCCAATGCATTCAAGGCAGATATTAATCGCCTTTTTCAACACAATAGCATGTTCTTCGCGATATAAGCCAAAAGCCACAAAGCAAATGCTTGTTATAAATATCCCGATTCGAATAATGTTTATACGTTTTTCCATATCAAGCTCCTTTTTGCATCATTACTTTTCCAATAATGTCAAATGCTCATTGATCACTTTCAAATATGTTTCGACAACATCTTTTGGTGGTGCGCCGACCAGCGGTTCGCCAACCAGGTTCCCCTCGCCATCAACAAAGATGGTGGTTGGATATGCTTGGACAGAGGATAAGAATTCCTTACTCATATCTTCAGTTGCTATAATGGATTCATATTTCACACCCGCTTTTTCAAGAATTTCTTTCGCAAGTTCAGGCTCATCCGCCGCATCCATGCAAAGCCCCAGGAAATTCACATCTTCAGGCAGCTCTTCATACACCTTTTGCAATTCCGGTAATTCATTTACACAAGGATTGCACCATGTTGCCCAGATATTCACAGCCGTTAATTTGTACGGCACAAAAATGCTTGTATCAATTTGGGAACCATCACCTACTGTTGTGCTGTCGAACTGGATATCGGCATTTACTTCGGTTTGCTCTTCTGTTTTTGCTTCGTTGGTATCCGCTTGTGTATCGGTCTTTGACTCAGTCTTTGCTTCTGTGCTTTGCGTATCCTTGTTGTTTTCTGTTGTTGTCTCTTTTGCACAGCCACCAAAAACTATTACCGCCGCAAGCCCTAGTGCAATTATGCTGATGATTCTTTTCATTGATTTACCTCTTTCTGCTTTTTATATGTGCTATGAAACGATCCATTTGATTGTACCACATGAGCGGGAATATTTAAATATACTATATAGAAACAGGGTGTCCCAAGTCAATTTTAGGGTTACTGTTCACACCCCATGTCATTTAGTTAATTAATATGGCATATAGTAATCACCTCTTTGAAATGGAAAAAGCCGCCCGGTTTTGAAGCCGGACGGCTATGTAGTGTATGAGGTGCTTTGTAATTCCAATTCCAAAATCCACTTTTTATAATTTTTTAAGACTTTTTAGCATTTTGTTTCTCCTTTATGTTTAATCCTAATCTTTTTATAATGTGCGTGAGAGCTGCAAAACTCATAGATATGGCAAAGGTTTCAAACAGATACATTAGTATGGTTTTGTCATAATCGAACCACTTGTATTCTACAAGTAAAAATAATTCCTCCCATAGCTTTCTTTCGGCAAATACGAATATGCCGTATATGGCTATGATTAAAGCTATGGCATAGAGAATAATTCGGAACTTTTTTACCATCTTAGGTGTTCTGAGATGCAGGCCGAGATGAACGCTCATCAGCACAAATCCCCAAGCGGTAGAGAGCATATGAAGTCCTCTACCGAGTCCAATGTTTGGCAATCGAATACTGCCAAACACCACGCCTGAAATCATAAGAGAACTGATAAGGCACCCCAAAACGGCAAGGAACAACAAAATATTTACCGCCGCTTGCACCGTCCGCAGTATCGTATATTTCCCCTTGAATAACGCTTTGTACCATCTGTAATTCAGAATATTATGCAAAATGAAACACGTCAGCAAACCAACACCGAACCATTCATGAAGGGCAGCGGAGGTTAAATGAGCTCCCATAAGCAATAAAAACAGCAGATACATTACAAGGTCAAGGGCGAGTTTGAAATATTTTCTGGGTGGCATTATACTTTCATTCCCATTTCGTAAGCCTCAGTCATAGCCTTTGTATCGGCCACTTTGCCTTTTTCATATACGCCTGTTCCGTAAACAACCCCCATTTCTTTTGCACCCTCTACACAATCGGCGTATCCTCTGAAACAGGCAAGCGTGGTCTCCATTGCCTCGGCTTCATTGTCAGCTGCGGTCATGATGTAATAGAACTCCTTGTTTTTTACTTCCAGCCAACGGGCAACCGTTCTGTCGATCAGCGCTTTTAACTGCGCGTCAACGGAATAGAAATATACGGGGCTTGCCAAAACAATAACATCAGCGTCAATCATTTTTTGCAGAACCTCTGCCATATCGTCCTTGATCACACACTCGCCGCCGCTTGTTTTGCAATAGTAGCAGGCATTGCAAAAGCCGATTTTCTTTTCCGACACACGGATTTTTTCCACCTCATTGCTGCTTGCCTTTGCGCCTCTCATAAATTCATCGCAAAGAATATCCGAGTTGCCGCCTTTTCTGGGACTTCCCGATAAAATCAACACTTTTTTCATACTCATTGAATCCTTTCATTTATGTTGTTTTAAAAATCTCTGATAGCAATATACTGCTTACTTCGCATAGCCAAGTCCTTTCAACCAATCAACAATATCCGACTCGGCATTCTCAATATCATTTCGGGAGATGGAAAGCCCTCTTGTGACGGCAGCGTTTGGCTCAAGCTCGGTTATGGTCTGATTGGTACTGGAAAAGCCGCTGCCGCCGTGGGTGTTAAAGGTGATGATGGTCTTCCCTGAAAAATCGTAGGTATCAAAAAAGGTATAGAGTATCATCGGCATATCGCCCCACCAGTTGGGGTAGCCAACAAAAACAGTGTCATAACTGTCAAAATCCTCGATAGTGTCCTTGATTTTCGGACGGGCATTGTTTTGCTGTTCCTCCTTTGCCAAATCCACCAGCTCATCGTGATCGGTGGTGTAAGGTGTTTCGGGCAGAATACGGAAAATATCGCCTCCCGTATTTTCCTCAATGACATACGCCATATATTGGGTGTTTCCGAGGGTTTCACCGTTAATCACAATGGTGCTGTTATCCATATTATCCGGCATCGAGAAGAAAACCACAAGGGTTTTCATATCTCCATTTGCTGAAGTGTCTGTGCCGGATGGAGAGGGCGTTTCGCTGGAATTGTTATCTGCTTCCGGACTTGTGGAAGACTGTGTTTCGTTGTTTTTCGTTTCGGTATTTCCACAGGCAACAAGGGTTAATCCGAGGATGCAGCAAAGCATCATGCAAAGTGGCTTTATAAAATTTTTCATCGTATTTATCCTTTACCAGTTTTTCTCTTCTTCAGCACTATTCTGCTGTTTTTTACGTTCTTCCACCATTTTTACAAACCACTCAACCATATTGGGGTCTGTATGAGAGAAGAATGAACTTGTGTTTTTGTCAAGGGTGGCAATCTCTACCATATCCTCGGCGGTCAGTTCAAAATCAAAGACATTAAAATTTTCTTCCATTCTTTCAATGTGGGTACTTTTCGGAATAACCACAACGCCACGCTGCAGGTGCCAGCGGAGGATGACCTGTGCAACGGTCTTGTTATGTTTATCAGCAATCACTTTTAATTCAGACAGTTCAAACATACCGCCGCGGCCTTCACCGAAAGGCGCCCATGCTTCAAGCTGCAAACCGTATTTTTCGTTCCATTCCTTTGCTTCGGTTTGCTGATTGTGGGGATGTACTTCCACCTGATTGACCATCGGGCGAATTCTCGCAAAGGATGCGATATCCACCATACGGTCCGGATAAAAGTTTGAAATGCCGATAGCACGGATTTTCCCCGCCTCATATAATTCCTCAAGCGCCCTCCACGCACCGTAATAATCGGCAAAGGGCTGATGCAGGAGCATTAAGTCAATATAATCGGTTTTGAGTTTGTTGAGTGAAATTTCAACCGATTTTTTGCATTCTTCATATCTGTAATTCTCTACCCAAACCTTTGTGGTAAGAAAGATTTCATTACGGGGAATGCTTGATTTTTGAATAGCGCTGCCGACCTCTTCCTCATTAAAATAACTCTGTGCGGTGTCGATAGAACGATAGCCTACCTTTAAGGCATCAAGCACGCAGCGCTCGCATTCCTCTTTCGTCACCTGATACACACCGTAGCCTAACATCGGCATTTTTACACCGTTTGATAAAGTAGCATATTTCATCTTAGTTCCTCCTTGACTGTAATCAAAAATTTGTGTACAATTAAGTATAAGTTAATTGTACAAGTTGAAGTCTACTTTAAGTCAAGAGCTTTTTGAAAAATTTTTTGGGAGGTATGTGATGCTTTATACCGTGGGGGAAATGGCAAAGAGGATCGGCGTTGCTCCTTCTACGCTCAGATATTATGATAAAGAAGGGTTACTCCCTTTTGTAGAGCGCTCAAGCGGCGGTATCAGAATGTTTAAGGATGCAGACTTTGAATGGCTGCAAGTAATTGAATGCCTGAAAAAGACCGGTATGCATCTTGTAGATATTAAGCGTTTTATTGAAATGGCTATGCAGGGCGATGAAACGATTGATGAACGCTTGGAATTGATTGTCAAGCAAAAAGAGGCGGTAAAACTCCAGATTGACGTTCTTAACGCAACGCTGAAAACCCTTGAATTCAAGCATTGGTATTATGAAACTGCAAAAAATGCGGGTACAACAGAAATACCACGTAATATGACACTTGAAGAATTGCCGGAGAAATACCGGGAGGTGCGTAAAAAACTTCGGGGCGAATAACTGTAAGGACGTAGGAAATAAAATTTGAATAGCAACAGCGCGAAGCGTGTTACTATCCGCAGCTCATAGGACTGTGAACAGTAACACGCTTCTTTGCTATTTCAACATCACTTATTTTTCTTTCCTAACAAAGAATCTGCCGCCTTCTTCAGATAATCCACAAAGCCAGCTTTTTCAACATCTTCGGTCATTATGATATCTACGCTGCCGATTTCTTTATCCCCCAGTACATAGGTAGCTTTACCGATAACATCACCTTTTGTCAGCGGTGCTTTCAGGTCTTCTTTTATCTCAATTTTCTTTTCTACTGCTTCCAGATTCATTCCGGTACTGTCAAGATAATGGAACTTCTCTTTAAATGCACAGCCAGCCGTATCTTCCACTGCTTGAGCAATTTTAACATCCGGTAATTTTTCTTCGTTGGCATCGGTATAAAGCTTACATTTTCCAAAGCCATAATTCAGCATCGTAGCTGCATCTTTAAAACGGACTTTCGGATCCGTAGCTCCCATGACAACACTGATCAGAGTCACATCATTGCGGGTAGCTACAGCTGAAACACAGAATTTTGCCACACTGGTACTACCGGTTTTCAGCCCTACGCAGCCATCATATCCACGCACAAGTTTATTTGTATTAGTCAGTGTGAATTCTTTGGTACCCTGATTCGTAACATGAGTAATATCCTCCATCCAGATTGATGAATACTCTAAAATCTTCGGATATTTGGTAATCAGTTCCCTGGACATCAGGCCAACATCCCTGGCCGTAGTAAAGTGATTAGCAGAATCGGTAAGTCCACAGCAATCTTCAAAATTTGTATTATCCATCCCCAGTTCTTTTGCCCGGTCATTCATGCGCTTAACAAATTCTTCTTCACTGCCGGCGATATGTTCCGCCATTGCAACTGAAGCATCGTTACCAGAGGCAATTACGATGCACTTGATCATCGTTTCTACAGTTTGCTTTTCCCCCTCTTCCAGGAAAACCTGCGAACCACCCATGCTCTTTGCATTTGCACTGGTCACAACCTCATCTTCCATCTTTAAAGTGCCTTTTTCCAGCTCATCATAAATGAGTATCAGCGTCATGATTTTAGTAATACTTGCAGGACTTCTGTGCTCGTCTGCATTTTTATCATAGAGTACGGTACCTGTTGTTGGCTCCAGAAGGATAGCAGAAGGTGCTTCAAGCTGAATTCCTGCGCTGTCAGTGGATTCCTGCTGGTTCTGGGTTGCCTGAGCTTCTTCTGACGATTGCTGCGTATCTTGCCCCTGTTCATCCTGTGAGGCATCATTTTGAGCAGCGCTTTCCTGTGAGGTGTCTTCCTGTAAATCTTCCTCCTGTGATGTTGTCTCCGGCTCTGCTGCGACCATTAATGGATTCATCAGCTGAACAGAAAGGAAAATGAATGTAAGTGCAATAATCCAAATATGTTTTTTCATACCGGCTCCCGTCATCTATTCTATATCTAATGTACGAAAACTGTCATCAAATTATGCCTAAAAGGTGGAAGGATATACGTCTATGAACGTATATCCTTCCACCTTTCTTTAATAACATCAAAACCTTCGTTTAAGGTTGCTCTCTTTTCTCTTACCATATGTACCAGCATGTCCGTCGCAATTACAACAATGACAATATTACCAATTACAATACCTCGACCGGAAGGATAACTATCCACAATCCTAACTACCAACTTATGCAGGAAACCGAACAAGAAAATCGTATAAAGTCCCCAGGCCAGTGTACTTTCCAGACATAAAATTCCTTTGTAATTAAATGGTTTTTCGTTATAGTCCCACCACACATTTCCAAAGATAAACTGCATCAATCGGGCAACCAGATATTCAAATGCCGTTGCCAGCAATGCTCCCGCCAGATATAGCACGATATAATTGAGGGAAAATGGCCTGAGTATAAAATACACTGACAAAGCACCAAAGCCATAGATAGGACAAAACGGACTAGTCATAAATCCTCTGTTTGTCAACTTTTTATTACATATAGACATATAAATAGACTCTACAATCCAACCAAAAAAACTATATACCAGGAACCAATGTACAACGTGATATAAGTCTGTGCCAAGTAATTCCTTCGTCCACATCTTCCATAACCTCCAAATTTATAATCTCCCAAACTTTGTTAACAGGAGTCAAAAACTCCCCCTGAACTAAGTTTTACTTTATATTATATATAATAAAAAATCCCTGACTATTAGTCAAGGATTTTTATGCACATTAATTATATTTACGTTTTCTGGCAGCTTCCGATTTTTTCTTACGACGAACACTAGGTTTTTCATAATGTTCTCTTTTACGGATTTCCTGCTGAATACCTGCTTTTGCACAGCTACGTTTAAATCTGCGTAAAGCACTGTCCAGAGTTTCGTTTTCTTTTACGATAACATTTGACATAGTCTCACACCTAACCTCCCTCCAGTTGTAGATTGTGCATACACAACTGTTTGGGTATTTAATTGCACTATTAGTAATTATATCAGATTTTTCCCATACGTCAACTGATTTTAAAGAATTTGGTAATTTTTTTATTACTACTGCAGTTGTTCTGTTACGATATCGGTTACTTTTGCAAGAGCCTCCGGAATCTTTGCCGGATCCTTACCACCGGCTTGTGCCATATTCGGCCGGCCGCCACCGCCGCCGCCAACAATAGAAGCTACCGCTTTGATCAGATTACCAGCATGGGCACCTTTATCCATTGCCCCTTGAGTAGCCATGGCCAGCAGATTCACTTTTTCGCCATTGGCTGAAATTAATACAACAACACCTTCACCCAGTTTCTCTTTGAGGGAATCACCCAGGTCACGCAGACCATTCATATCCACATCTTTCAATTCAGTTGCCAGCACTTTTATGCCCGAGATTTCAACTACTTTGGACATAACATCGCCCAGGGAATCCTGTGCCATTTTGCTCTTTAGCGATTCATTTTCACTCTGCAAGTCCTTGATTTCTTTTTGAATATGGACTATTTTATCAGTAATGTGGTCGGGATTTGTTTTCAGGGCTTGGGCTATTTCCTGCAAGCGGGTTTCCATTTCATTATAATATGCTATCACACCATCTCCGGTCAATGCTTCAATACGTCTTACACCAGCAGCAATTCCGGCTTCGGATACAATTTTAAACAAGGTGATCATTCCAGTATTAGCCACATGGGTTCCGCCACAAAGTTCTTTTGAATAGTCTCCTATGGATACAACACGTACTTTTTCGTCATACTTTTCGCCAAACAATGCCATTGCACCTGATTTTTTAGCCTCTTCAATATCCATAACCGCAGTTATTACCGGGAGGTTTAGCTGAATCTCCTGATTTACCAGCTTTTCTACGGCTGCTATCTCTTCTGCTGTCATCGCCTGGAAATGAGCAAAGTCAAAACGCAGTCTGCTTGATGTTACAAGAGAACCTTTCTGTTCTACGTGTGGGCCCAAAACTGCTTTCAATGCTTTTTGCAGCAAATGGGTTGCACTGTGATTCTTCTGAGTGTCCATGCGTTTTTCTTTTGCAACTTCAAGAGATACCTGATCCCCTGCTTTCAGCATACCGGACACCATTGTTCCAACATGACCGAATTTACCCCCGCGCAGCTGGATGGTTTCTTCCACCTGAAATACGCCGTTGTCGGTCTTGATCATACCGGAATCACCCTGTTGTCCGCCCATGGTTGGGTAAAATGGTGTTTTATTTACAAAAATGGTTCCTTTTTGCCCTTCCATAAGAGAATCTACAATCTCTGTTTCGGTGGTCAGAACTGTAATGTCCGATGAAAATGAAAGATTATCATAACCAACAAATTCAGAAGTTACACAAGGATCGATTTCATCGTAAACAGTTGCGTCCGCACCCATATAGTTGGTTACTTCACGGCTCTGTCTGGCCCGGATTCTTTGCGCTTCCATTTCTTTATGGAATCCTTCTTCATCAATTTCATAGCCCTTTTCTTCCAAAATCTCTTTTGTCAGATCTATGGGAAATCCATACGTATCATATAGTTTAAATGCATCTTCACCAGTAAGCACTTTACTTTGGGCAGCGCGCATCTTACTTTCCATATCGGCCAGAATGCCAAGGCCCTGATCAATTGTTTTGTGAAACTGGCTTTCTTCATTGGTCAATACTTTTAAGATAAAATCTTTTTTCTCTTCCAGTTCCGGATATCCGTCCTTAGAACCTTCAATTACGGTTGTACTTAAGCTTGCCAGGAATTGTCCTTTGATGCCAAGCAGACGGCCATGACGGGCAGCACGCCTGATCAAACGGCGCAGTACATAACCACGGCCTTCATTTGTCGGCATAATACCATCGGAAATCATAAATGTTGCCGAACGGATATGATCCGTGATCAAGCGGATGGATACATCTGTATGCACGTCTGTACCATAGGTTTTACCAGCGGTTTCGCAGACTTTCTGACGAAGATTGGCGACCGTATCAATATCAAAGATAGAGGGCACATCCTGAACAACTGCTGCCAATCGCTCCAGGCCCATTCCGGTATCGATATTTTTATGCTCTAATGTTTCATAATTACCGTTGCCATCGCTGTTAAACTGGGTAAATACATTGTTCCAAATCTCAATATAACGGTCACATTCACATCCCACCGTACAGTCTGGCTTTCCGCAGCCATATGCTTCACCTCGGTCATAATACACTTCGGAACACGGACCGCATGGACCGGCGCCATGTTCCCAGAAGTTGTCTTCTTTGCCAAAACGGAAAATACGTTCTGCGGCAATACCAATCTTTTTATGCCAGATATCAAATGCTTCATCATCATCCATATATACAGACGGATACAGACGATTTGGCTCTAATCCTACTACTTCGGTTAAAAACTCCCAGCTCCAGGCAATGGCATCTTCTTTAAAATAATCACCAAAAGAGAAATTTCCCAGCATTTCAAAAAACGTTCCGTGACGTGCGGTTTTTCCCACATTCTCAATATCTCCGGTACGGATACATTTCTGACATGTGGCCATCCTGTTCTTAGGCGGGATCTCGGCACCTGTAAAATATGGCTTTAGTGGCGCCATACCTGCATTAATTAATAATAAACTCTTGTCGTTTTGCGGCACGAGTGAAAAACTTTTCATGATCAGATGGTCTTTACGTTCAAAGAAGTCTAAAAACATCTGACGAAGTTCATTTACTCCATACTTTTTCACAGTTATCTTCCTCCTGAAAGACCGATTGATTATACGGTCATTATCTTTGCTTATCTTAGCATAATTGACTATTTCACGCAAACCTTTTTGAATTTCTTCTTTCCGCGTTTTACAACGATGCCATCGCCCTCAAATGCGGCCTTTTCGATTTTGTGTTTGATATCAGTTATTTTTTCATTGTCAATAGATACACCACCTTGTTCGATAGCTCTTCTTCCTTCGGAACGGGATGGAACCAATTCGGATTTGACAAGTACAGAGATCAGGTCAATACTTCCTTCTGTGAAATCCTCACCGGTAAGCTCACTGGTTGGCATATTCTTTGCATTGCCGCTGCCGAATAACGCCCTTGCACCTTCCTGGGATTTCTTTGCTTCTTCCTCTCCATGTACCAAGACGGTCAGTTCGTATGCCAGTATTTCTTTTGCTTGATTTAACTGGCTGCCTTCCCATTTATCCATTTCATCTATCTGTTCCAGCGGCAGGAATGTGAGCATCCGCAGACATTTTAACACATCTGCATCACCGACATTCCGCCAATATTGGTAGAAATCAAAAGGACTGGTCTTATTAGGATCCAGCCAAACAGCGCCAGACTGGGTTTTACCCATTTTATTTCCTTCGGAATTCAATAGTAATGTGATGGTCATGGCATAAGCATCTTTACCTAGTTTGCGGCGAATCAGTTCAGTTCCATGCAGCATATTGCTCCACTGGTCATCACCGCCAAACTGCATATTGCAGCCGTATTTCTGATATAATGTGTAGAAATCGTAACTTTGCATGATCATATAGTTGAATTCCAGGAAACTAAGACCTTTTTCCATCCGCTGTTTGTAACATTCAGCTGACAGCATGCGGTTTACGGAAAAATGAGGTCCTACTTCTCGCAGTAATTCCACATAGTTTAAATCCAGCAGCCATTCTGCATTATTTACCATTAATGCTTTATCTTCACCAAATTCAATGAATCTGCTCATCTGCTCTTTGAAGCAATCACAGTTATGCCGGATTGTCTCAGTTGTCATCATCTGGCGCATATCACTTCTTCCGGAGGGATCACCAATCATTCCGGTTCCTCCTCCCAACAGGGCAATTGGCTTATTTCCTGCCATCTGAAGGCGTTTCATCAGGCACAGAGCCATGAAATGTCCCACATGGAGACTATCCGCAGTAGGATCGAAACCAATGTAAAAAGTGGCTTTTCCATCATTTATTAACTCTCTGATTTCTTTCTCGTCAGTTACCTGGGCGATTAAGCCTCTGGCCTGTAATTCTTCATAGATTTTCATTTTCCTTTACCTCTCGTTATTTTAATAATATTTATTTGCCTTTACATCTTTTTGTTTTAACAATACCAAAAAACCCCGTCCAAATAAAAGGACGAGGTCTAAACTCGCGGTACCACCTTAATTCACAGAACATTCTCATGCTCTGCCTCTATAAGCATACTCCATTACTAATATAAGTAAATGGAATATCTTCGCACGATAACGTATGCATAAACCGTCACAGCCTACTAACTTATCTTAGCATTCGGTGTGAAGCTCCAAGATGTATTCACTTAAGATTTTACCATGCACCTCTCACCAACCGGTTACTCTCTGTTTGCTCCACCTTAAGTTACTTTTTCTTTTCTTAGCTTTTATTCTGATGTTCTTCTGATGGTAAGTATACAAAATCCTTGCGATGTTGTCAAGCCAAGGTTTCTTTCATCATTCTTTCATTAATAACAGAAAAATTAGTGAAAGATAGAATTTCCCATTTCATTTAATAGGTTTATGATGTAGAATAGGGCATAAGGATCTCTGAGAGGAAATCCTTATATAAAGAATATAATTACAAAGAGGACATATCATGCAAATAATAATTGTGGGATGCGGCAAAGTCGGAACTGCTTTAACCGTACAGTTATGTAATGAAAAGCACAATATTACGGTAATCGATTCTAATCCTTCGGTGGTCCATTCCGTTTCTACTACATACGATGTGATGGGAATCACCGGTAATGGTTCCAGCTATAATGTTTTGATGGAAGCAGGTATCGAACAGGCTGATATCCTGATTGCCGTTACTACTTCTGATGAAATGAACCTTTTATGCTGTGTGATTGCAAAAAAGGCGGGAAACTGCAAGACGATTGCCCGGGTACGTAACCCGATTTTTAACCAGGAACTTGATTTTATCCGGAAAGAGCTGGGGATTTCCATGATCATTAACCCGGAATTGGCTGCTTCCTTAGAGATGGCACGGCTTCTTCGCTTTCCAACCGCAATTGAAATCGACACTTTCGCAAAAGGACGTGTTGAAATACTTCGCTTTAAGGTTCCGGAACATTCCAAGCTGATTGGTCTGGCCTTGTGGGAAATCTCTCCCCGCTTCCATTGTGATCTTCTGATCTGCGTGGTGGAACGTGATGAGGAATTATTGATTCCCTCCGGAAATTATATTGTTCAACAAGGCGATATACTTTCCATGATTGCCACCCCACACAATTCCAGCGATTTTTTTAAGCAGATGGGTATCCGTATGAATCAGGTGAAAAACGTAATGATAATCGGAGGCGGCGGCATCACATACTATCTGACCCAGCAATTGATTCCTATGGGGATTGCTGTGAAAATCATTGAAAAAAACAAAACACGATGCGAAGAATTAAGTGAACTCTTTCCAAAAGCTACGATCATTCATGCTGATGGAAGTGACCGGGAGGTTCTTTTGGAGGAGCAGATTGAGGACTCTGATGCATTTGTAGCACTTACGGATATTGATGAAGAGAACATTATGCTCTCATTATTTGCCCGGGATAAAGTCAGGAGAAAGGTCATTACTAAAGTAAACCGCCTGAATTTTTCTGATGTTATCCATACGCTGAACCTGGACAGCGTCATTTACCCAAAGTATATTACTGCTGAATTAATCCTGCGGTATGTCCGGGCCACACAGAATTCCATCGGAAGCAATGTAGAGACGCTGCACAAAATGATGGATGACCGGATAGAAGCTTTGGAATTTATCATCCAGCCTACCATGAAGGTTCTTGATGTGCCGATCCGACAGCTGAATCTTAAAAAAGATCTTTTGATTGCCTGCATTAACCGAAAAGGCAAAATTATCATCCCGGGTGGTGATGACCGCTTTCTGATAGGCGATACGGTAATCGTAGTTACCACAATTTTCGGATTACAGGATATTAACGATATTTTGAAGGAAAGATAAAACTATGAATTACTCTATGATTATCTATATCTTGGGCTGGGTCCTGAAAATTGAAGGATTGTTCCTGCTCCCGCCCTGCATTGTAGCACTTATCTACCGCGAAAAAAGCGGCTATGCTTTTCTGATCACAATGGCAATCTGTCTGGTTATCGGCTTCACTGTTACCCAAAAAAAGCCGCGCAACACTGCTTTTTTTTCCCGCGAAGGATTTACTTCTGTTTCCTTAAGCTGGATCATACTCAGTATTTTTGGTACATTTCCTTATATGATCAGTGGTGAGATTCCTTCTTTTGGTGATGCGCTGTTTGAGTCAATCTCCGGCTTTACTACTACCGGAGCAAGTGTTCTTTCTGATGTAGAGGCGTTGTCCCATTGCTGCCTGTTCTGGAGAAGCTTCACGCAATGGATTGGCGGTATGGGAGTTCTGGTATTTATACTGGCAATCCTTCCTTTGCGGGGAGGTACCCATGTCTACCTGATGCGCGCTGAAAGTCCGGGTCCCTCTGTGTCTAAGCTGGTGCCAAAGTTAAAAAGCACGGCTATGATTTTATATGGAATCTATGTTGCCATAACTATAATTGAAGTTATTTTTCTTCTATTAGGCGGTATGCCCCTTTTTGATGCTCTGACTATTTCCTTAAGTACGGCAGGTACCGGCGGCTTCGCAATAAAAAACAACAGTATCGGAAGTTACTCTACCTATCTTCAGGTGGTTATCACCGTCTTTATGATACTTTGCGGAATGAATTTTAATGCTTTTTATTTTCTTATCACAAAACGCTTTAAAAATGCTTTCCGCATGGAAGAGGTACGTGCCTATCTGGGAATCATCCTGGTGGCAACCGGAATTATTGCTTTTAATATCCGCGGGCTTTTCCCTAGTATATTTACTGCAATACAACAGGCAGCCTTTCAGGTTAGTTCTACTATCACCACCACGGCATATATCACAACAGATTTTAACACGTGGCCGGAGATGTCCAGGACCATACTGATCACTTTGATGTTTATAGGTGCCTGTGCGGGCAGTACCGGAGGTGGTATCAAAATATCACGCCTTGTAATTCTGGTTAAGACAATCAAAAAAGAGATTATCGGGATCATTCACCCGCGAAGTATCCGGAAGATTAAAATGGATGGGCATCCGGTTGAACATGAGGTAGTCCGCGCTACGAATGTATTCTTCATTGCATATATGCTGATATTTGCTGCTTCCTTACTTTTGCTGTCTGTGGATGGGTTTGACTTTATTACAAATTTTACTGCTGTTACTGCTTCACTGAATAATATCGGTCCCGGAATGGAACTGGTTGGACCAACCGGAAACTATAGTATTTTCTCCGGTCTTCCAAAGTTTGTTTTGATGGCAGATATGCTGATCGGGCGGCTTGAGATATTTCCAATGCTGGTTTTATTATCACCCCGAACCTGGACGCGCTGAAATAGTGGGGCTGCCGCACTAAAAAAATTGATTGATAGTGAACAGCCCCTACATATACTTCTTTACTGATATTGATATTTCAAAGAGTTTTTTCTCTCATGAATTGCTACCCATTTTTTTCATTTTTTCTATTTGCTCCGCCACAAATAAAGTGTTCTCTTTTGCTTCCTGTAACGAAGTAAGCAGTTTATCGCAGGCCGTAATAATGTCATCTTCTTTTTTAGGCGTATCAATAATCTTGCGTATATTGCTATCCGGATCAATCTCCAGCGCTTTCAGCATTCTAAGAATCGAAGAAAGAGAATAATTGGCACAGCGAAGAGAACGAATGATTTTTAATCGCTGCAAGTCTTCCCTTGTATAGATGCGATATCCATTCTCTTTACGCTTTACCGTATACAATCCGTTTAACTCCCAATTCCTCAAAATATCAATTGTTACTTGCAGAAAATCCGCCGCTTCTTTTCTTGTAAAATTATGATCACTTTTCTGATATTCTATGTCTGTATCACTTCCGGACAGGATTTTATTGGTAATCTCAATCGCGTCTTCTGCATGTTCGCTTTCAATTTCAATCTGTTGGAGATAGTACTTGGTCAGTTTTGCAGCTGTTTGATAATCACCGGCTGCTGAAGCCTTAATAATATCAACTGCCTGCTTGCGCAGACCATTTTGAAGTACCTCTACCTGCAGTGCCGCTCTGGCCAGCTTAAACTGTTCAATATGAAGATCTGTAAATACCCGATATCCATTACTTAGCCGCTCTGGTTTGGGAATCAAACTGCATTTTTCGTATAGGCGGACAGTATTTACATGGATTCCAATTATTTTGGCTATATCTGCCGTTTTGTATGTGTTCATGAAATATATCTCCGCTCCATTGTTGACTTACCGCTTCCGGATAAGCCGGTAAAAATTCAGTCCTTTCTCATCTTCCGATATTCATTCGTCAACTCTTCAACAGAGGCACCGGGATATTGTTTAATCGTATGAACAATCGCCATTACTTCCTCCTCCGTAGCTTCCAGATGCTCTGCAATCGTAGCAATCAACAGACCTTTTTTATATTTTGCCAGCACCAGACTGATCAGACGCTCTTCGCTGCCAATTTCTTTTCCAATTTCTTTTCCGATTTCTTTGCCGATTTCTTCGCCAATTTTTTTACCTTTTTCCATAATTGTCATATACTTATCCTCCCACTCTACACTTTCCTTTACTTCGGCAACCAGTTTATCCAACCCCAAAATCCTCTTATCAATTTCAAGCTCTTTTCCCTCCAGGAATGCTGCATCTTTCATATATTGAAGCAGATCCACTAATTCCTTGTTCCCATTCCCGCTCTCCATGTTAAGGAATATCTTAGCACTGCCATCTCCCAATGCCAATTCTTTATGTTCTTTACAATAATTACTGAAAGTATACTGGGTGCGATCTAAACCAAAAATATCCTGCTCCATAATAAAGATTACATATGTATCCGGCAGATTGCGATACTTTGTTTCCTTGCCCGACTTTAACAATGGGGCATCCATTAAACTTTGGTAATACCTGGAACGCCTGGGGATATCATCATTAATCTGACCTTGCATCTCAAGGTCATAAATGGTATGACCGCTTTCCTTCTCCACTTCACGTACACAGACATCCAGACGAATAGCTCTCTGCCCTTTCTCATTGGGTATATCGTCTTCTACAAATACTTCTTCCAGTTGGATGTCTTCCTCATTCTTCTGAAACAAGATGCTGAGCACAATCTGGCAGGCTTTCTTATGTTTCATAACGGATGTAAAGAGGACGGCATCAGTCATATTAACATCATCATATTTCTTTGTGTTATATTCTGTCATTTACTTCTCCTTCATTATAAATAATTTATTGTCCTATGACAATACCGTAACTAACTTTTCTTTCGCTAACTCTAACAAGCATAGATCCCCCCTTGCCATGTGAATTTTGAATTGAATCTTAAATGGATTTAACTGCCGAACCGGCATGATTGAGATGCAGGATATGTCCTGCATAGTGATATTGATTGCACTGTGCTTCGTACAATATAGCCATACTAGCACAGCTTAAAAAGGATTGTCAATGATTTTTGAGAGTAAAAACCTCTGTCGGTACAGGCGCAATGTGTGAATATCTGTACCGACAGAGGTTTTTCAGCATATAAGGTTCAATTCATGGCAATTACTACGGACACATAAGGAAACCCCTGTTATGAAATCATTTTTATAACAGGGGTGTTCTATCAGTATTATTGTGTTGGCTTTACAAATTAAGATTTATTTGCTTTCTTTCCTAAATAAATCCGGTATTCCAAGTACGCAAACTGCGCTGAGTAGTCCGCAAATTCCTGCGAGAATCATAATCATTCTATAACTATCCCCGGCAATCGGTGCAATTATGTAAGTAGGGATTACCACACAGCCGAATAATTGAACGGTAGACACTAATCCTCCGGCCGTACCGGCAAGCCCCGGTCCTACACCGGGAAGCATGATAGGCAGAGACATCAAGGTCGGAATCATTGCACTTGCGAAGAAACCTGTCACAAACATAGCAACTGTCATTATAATTCCCGTCGGAAGCTGCCATGCAAACGCAACTCCAATAGCTGCAATTACTCCACACACTAACAAATACGGTTTCATGCGCCCGATTTTTGCACAGAGAATCGGTCCCAGAATAGTTCCGGCCAGATTTCCAAACATAATAACTGAGGTAACCACACCTGATGCGGTAGCTGCTATTCCCCTTTCGGCTTGTAATGCCATTGGCAAGAATGCACTTAATGCAATTTGGCTTCCCATCAAGAACATCAAACAGCTTCCTATCAACCAAATATGTTTATTTTTGATTATCCCTTTTAAGCAATCAATGATAGAAATCTGTTGTTCTTTTATTTCTGCCTTTTTATCTGCTTTTTCCGCTTCGCTCTTTCTAGCCAGTAAAAACCATGCCACAAGAATTATGACTGCTAATACTGCTGCAAATATATAAGCTGCTTTGACACTCGGAAACATTGCGGTGGTACCCATTCCTATAGCCATTGCTGCTGTGGAGCCGGCCATTGTGATGCCAATCATTGTTCCTATCTTCTCTGGTGCAAACCAACCTCCAAGGTATTTTGCAATATTGGAACTAATAAATGTAGATGCCAGACCTGCCAGAATCATGCAGATAAAAAGTGTCGTATAACTAGAAGAAAAAGTTCTTAATACAATCCCGGCTACAGCAATAGTCAAGGCAACTGTAATGCACTTTTTAACTCCGTATTTGTCGCAAAGCAGACCGGCAACCAGGCTTAAGCAAAGTCCGGGTATCATCGGGGCTGAAAACACACTGGAAAACTGGCTATTGCTCAGTCCGAACTCAGGTATGATCAAATAAGCAAGCGGTGATAACTGATACTGCACATAACTTCCAATAAATAGAACGACAAAGGCAAGTGCTGCCATTACCCAGCCATAATTCGATTTTTTTCTCATATTTCCTCCCCTACTCTTATCCAAAATATTTAGGACTAAGACAACGAATCTCATCCATAATGATGCCATTGACTTCCGGAAAAATGCTCCCCTCGCCTCCATATGTAAGGCATGGTATGAAGCTCCCACCCGGTGTGTACTCCGCACAGGCACGGCGTACCTCACGGCGGATAACCTCTTCATCATACTCTTTATGATCCACAATGGAAGCATCAATTCCGCCCATGAGAATCAGTTTTCCTTCTGTCTCCTTTTGAATCTTCACAATATCATTCTGCGGTAACACTCCTTGCCAGATATCAATTCCTATATCCACCATATCTTTTACTATCAATTCACATTGGCTGTCTGCATGATGCATGATAATGACTCCCATAGATTTGATGTAATCATAGATTTTTTGATACCTGGGCTTAAAAAATTCTCGCCAAACTTCTGCACTCATAAATAAATTGCTCTTTGAGCCCCAGTCATCATGGAACAAAATCACGTCCGGATGCAGATTTTCAATTAATACTTTTGCATAGCTTAGCTTATAATCGGTGATATAATCCAGCAATTCATGCATCGATTCCGGCTCCAGCAAAAGATTCATCAATGTATCTTCAAATCCCATCAGATAATGACATTGTTCGAAGAGTCCGGTCGCCATTAATGACATCGTTAATTTTCCCTGAGCATGAATGGAGTCTGCCTGCTCCTTTGCCTGCGTCCAGTCCAGATCCTTTGTGATATCCGGTGATTTGATATCCTTCTCCCACTCTGTAATATCAGGAATTGCTTTGTTATCTTCACGTACTATTGGCATTGGACCCGGTTCATCCTCGCCCCAATAGATTGTTGTTCCCCATGGGTCTACAATTTCTTGGCCCGGAACTGCTGTTAATGTGATTCCCATCAATGGGTCAAATACAGAAGCAAATGGCTCCCACTCATTGACAAATGCCTCCGGCTGGCCTCCATGCAATGTCTCCATAAAATTTGTTATAACATCCATAAAAATCTCCATTCCGCCACTTCACGGCTAATTGTTATCAAAACCTGCCACTATCTAATGCAGCCATTTCAGCTAACGCTACTCCCATAATTTTTCCTCATTTCAAATAATTCTTTATCAATCTGTAGATGTTCTATCCCCAATCTTATGATTCTCAAGATCTTCAAATACCTGCTTTACACTCATAGGTTTCTTGCCTGTCAGCATCTCAAAATCACCCGTACAGTAATCCATCTGACTCTTGCGGATTGCCACTCCAAATGTTACCATTCCTGCTGAACAAAATGGGAATGCTTTTGCTTTCTCCCCCCAGACACCATCCGTATAGCGTGGAACTTCCATAGAATCAAAGAATGCATACATATCTTCGTCAGAGATGTATTGATACTTTACTTGATTTCCGGTTACTTCATTTGCTTTTTCAATAAATTCTGCAATTGTCAGAGCCTCCGGCCCATCGATATAATAAATCTGATTATCTTCACCTGCTCCTGCGGCAGCAGCAGCTGCCGCCTCGGCACAATCGCTACGTGCAACAAATGCCATTCTTCCATCACCCATATTGTTTGCAAGAATCCCATCCGCTTCTGCTGACTGAAGATATGCAGATACCATCGCCTCCACATACTGAGAATCTCTTAAGATTACATACTTCATTCCGCTTTCAAAGATAAGTCCCTCGGTATACTGATGATCAACTTTTTCATAAGATTCACATTCATCATTACCGCTTCCGACAATTGAGGTATAGATAATTTTTCCAACACTGGCAGCTACTGCAGCATCAATTGCATTCTTATGTGCATTTCTTCTCTTTTCACCTACAAAAGGCATAGATATCAGAAGCAATGTGTCACCGCCGGAAAACGACTCTTTTAACTGTTCTACGTTGTTAAAATCTGCCTTTCGGCATTCGATTCCCATTTCTTTGTATTTCTGCAATTTTTCTTCTGTTGGTGCGGTAAAGATTAAATTCTCTTTTGCCACCTTTTTCAAAATAGTCTCTGCTGCATGTCCTCCGAAGTTACCATCCACACCCGTCATAATAATTTTTGCCATAGCGTTATTTCTCCTTTCTTTTTCTGAAATTTCAAAGCCTTGATCCAAGAAGTAAGACCCCTAGTTATAGTATCGGCTAAAATTAGTATACCTCTAATATTTTGTATTCACAAATAGCAAAAATGAAGGTTCCTTATGCAAAATCCGCATAAGGAACCTGTTCGATTTTCTATTCTTTATTATAAACATTGGTTGTTTCAATAAATTTTTTTAAGCTGTCATTTCTATTATCTTGCTTCCATGCAAAATCAGTATAATAGATGTGATGTGTATCCATAAGCTTTAAGAATCTTATATCCAAACCATTTGTCCGTGTTACATCATAATCTGAAAAGAAACCAATTCCCCTTTTCAACTGAATCATCAATACTTGCGTATCATAGGAATCAACTTCCACAAGTTTTGGTACATAACCATCTTTCCTACAACAGTCCACTATGTAATCATGTTGTTTTTTAAGAGCATTTGAACTCGGGATCAGCACTTTTTCATCTTTTAGCTCTATTGACCTTACCATATTTCTTTCGGAAAATCTATGATTTTTTGCAACTCCTACCATGATTCCTGACTTATACACTTCCATTGTATCAATTCCGGGAACATCTGCAAGCATTGGTCTGTAGATTGCAATGATATCAACTAAATCACTAGTCAGTTTTTGAATAAGTTCATAAGGCGTCGCCTGGAAAAATGAAATTTGAACATCAGGATTCTCTTTTTGAAAAATTTTTAGAACGTTCTTTAAACACATCCGGCCCACATCAGTAGAATGTCCGATCCTCAAAACCTGGGTTCTGCTTATAACTGCCGCCTTCTCTATTGCTTTATCAAATTCCTGCAGCATTTGTTTTACATCAATTAAAAAGCTTTCTCCTGCCAATGTAAGTTTAACACCTATTGTATTACGCTCAAACAATTTGAAACCCACCACTTCTTCAAGTAAAGCAATTTGTCTGGTTATTGTAGTTTGAGCCACAAAATGTTTATGAGATGCAGTTGTGAAATTCAATGTTTCTGCCAACGTTATAAAGTATTCTAACATTTTTCTATTCATAAGAGACCTCCTGCCTTAGGTTGTTCTTATTTTAAGTTATTAAACCGCAAAAATAAACTTACTGCATAGTACGCCTTTATTCTGTTCTTTCGAGGCGGCCGGGGCGCGGGGCACACAGCTCCGCAAAATGGCTGAACTATAAAGCTAGATATCTGACACTCCCTCATCAACGATCAGGTCATCTCCATCCGCAGCTGAAGTAGCCAAATAATCACATCTTTCATTCTCAACATGTCCATCATGCCCTTTTACCCAAATGAAGGTTACCTTATGATTTTCTTTCGCAGTTAACAGCCGTTTCCACAAATCAACATTTTTAACCGGTTCATTTTTCCCGCGTTTCCAGCCTTTCTTGATCCAGCTGTCTATCCAGTGCTGATTAAATGCATCCACCAGATATTTGGAATCAGAATATAATTCTACTTCACATGGCCGTGTAAGTGCTTCTAATCCTACGATAGCTGCCATAAGCTCCATCCGGTTGTTGGTTGTTCGTACATATCCGCCGCTGAATTCCCGCTTATGCAGTTCCCCTTTTCCATCCGTATAATGCAATACGCAGCCATAGCCGCCCGGTCCGTCCGGGTTTCCCCTGGCTGCACCATCTGTAAAAATCTTTACTTTCATATGAATTATCTCCTGCTTTTAAGATAGTCTTTGATTACGTTAAGTGTCGCCTTCGTTGTTTCTTCGGTATGTGCATTGGAGATAAACATTGCTTCAAACTGAGAGGGACCCAGATGAATTCCATGCTCCAGCATGAATCGGAAATAGTCTGCAAATTGTTCTGTATCGGATGTTTTTGCGGTTTCATAATTAGATACGTCCTGATTGGTGAAATACAAACATCCCAAAGATTCCAGATGATTTACCGAATATGGCAGTCCATATTCGCTCAAAAGCTCTTTAATTCCTCCAAACAGCATTTCACCCATAGTCTTCATATGCTGATAGACAGCCGAGTTTTCTTTTAAGTTTTTTAACTGTGTTAAGCCTGCCGCCATAGCAACTGGATTGCCGCTTAAGGTTCCGGCCTGATAAACTCCGCCAAGTGGGGCAACCATTTCCATAATCTCTTTTCTGCCGCCGTAAGCACCAACCGGCATTCCGCCACCGATGATTTTTCCGTAAGTGGCTAAATCTGCCGAGATACCAAAGTATTCCTGTGCGCCGCCAAAAGCCAGACGAAAACCAGTGATCACTTCATCAAATATAAGCAGTGCGCCATGTTTGGTACAAAGCTCACGCAGTTCTTTTAAGAATGATTCCTTCGGCAGAACCAGTCCCATATTAGCAGCCAGGGCTTCTACGATAACTGCAGCTATCTGACCATCACACTGGTCGAAGATTGCTTTAACGCTTTCAATGTCGTTATATACAGCAGTTAAAGTATCCTCTGTACAGCCAGCCGGCACTCCGGCACTATCCGGTATACCGGCAGTCATAACGCCAGATCCGGCTTTTACCAGCATGGCATCACAGTGACCATGATAGCAGCCGGCAAATTTGATGATTTTATTTCTGCCGGTATAACCTCTGGCTGTACGGATTGCACTCATTACTGCTTCAGTTCCTGAGTTCACCATCCGCACCATATCAATGGAAGGCACATTTTCGCAGATGTATTCAGCCATTTCTACTTCAAGCTCAGTTGCGGCGCCAAAGCTTAAACCATCCTTTGCTGTTTTTTCAACAGCCTCTAATACTGCCGGATTGTTATGTCCCAGAATCATCGGACCCCAGGAACTGATATAATCAATGTATTGATTTCCATCTACATCGGTCACATAGGGACCTTTTGCACTTTTAATAAACCGCGGTGTCATATTCACGGATCCGTATGCACGTACCGGGCTGTTAACACCGCCGGGAATTCTTTTTGCAGCTCTTTGAAATAAAGACTCAGATTTTGACATTATCCAATTCTCCCTTCATCCATGCACTTTGCTAATTCTTTTGCGTAGTAGGTCAGATAAATCTGTGCTCCGGCACGATAGGCACTAACTGCCATTTCACACATGATTTTTTCTTCATCAACCCAGTTCATTTTAGCGGCTGCTTTTACCATGGCATATTCACCGCTGACACTATAAGCAGCAACCGGCACGTTGGTCACATCCGATACTTTGGTAACCAAATCCAGGAAGGACATCGCTGGCTTTACCATAATGATATCTGCCCCTTCTTCCACATCCAGCAGCGCTTCTTTTACTGCTTCTCTGGTATTATGTACATCCATCTGGTAAGTCTTTCGGTCACCAAATGATGGTGCAGAGCCTGCGGCCTCTCTGAATGGGCCATAGAATGCGGATGCATATTTTACAGCATAGGACATGATTGGAGTTTCTTTATAATTGTTCCTATCCAGGATGTCACGGATTGCCATTACCCGTCCATCCATCATATCTGATGGCGCAACCATGTCCGCACCGGCCTGGACGTGTGATAATGCTGTTTTGCTTAAAAGTTCCAGGGTACTGTCATTATCTACATCGTGACCACACAGTGCACCGCAATGTCCATGTGAGGTGTATTCGCACATACATACATCGGTGATATAGTAAAGATCCGGAAATTGTTTTTTTGCCTCTTGGAGTGCTCTTTGCACAATGCCATCCTGAGCATATGCCTGACTGCCCACTTCATCTTTATGCTCCGGAATCCCAAACAGCATCACATTGCTGACACCAGCTTTGGATAAGCGCTCCAACTCATAAGGAAGGCGGTCTACACTATAGCGGTATTGTCCTTCCATGGAAGATATTTCTTCCTGAACATTCTCTCCATCGATTGCAAATAAAGGGTAAATCAAAGATGACTTATCCGTCCTTGTTTCACGCACCATTTTTCGAAGGGTTTCACTTCCGCGTAGTCTTCTTGGTCTTTTTATCATGTCCATACATTATTACTCCTTGTTATGTTATTGGGGGATAGTTGAAATAAGCTGATCAACATGAGCTTTTACAGACCCCTGCCTGGGTTATTGACCTCTATTACAAGTTCCACAACACTGTCAATAGTAGCTTTTTTTGCCATATATGTTTTCATACCATAAGCATCTGCAGCAGCTTTGGTCTGCTTACCAATGCAGGCTGCGGTTACTTTGGTATAATCAAGTCCCGGTGTAGCGGAGACAAACCCCTTAACGGTAGATGCACTGGTGAATACCGCGCAATCAATTTCCTGAGCCATGAATTTGCTTACTTCATCAATAACGCCTTGCGGCTGATAGAAGGTATCATAGGTAGCAATGTCATCAACGGTAATGTCCTCTCTTTTGGCAAGGGCTTCGATAATCTCATGATTTCCCATTGCTGCACGGGGCAGCAGGATTTTCACACCATCTTCGCAGTACTCTGCCATAGCTTTACCTAATGATTCACCATCATAAATCCGGGGCATCAAATCGGCGAATAATCCCCGTTCTTCCAGTGCTTTTTTAGTTCCCTGGCCAATCGCTGCAATTTTTACTGTTCCAAGGGCACGGATATCCATTTTTTCCTTGTGCATTTCCTCAAAGAACACTTTCACACCGGTTGGACTGGTAAATGCAATCCATTGATAGGAAGATAATCTGCCAAAACAGTTCTTTAGGGCATCATTTGGCTCAATTGCAGATGTTGAAATCGCTGGTAGTTCTAATACCTCAGCACCCTGAACCCTTAATTTTTCCGACATCCGGGAGATTAAATCCCTTGGTCTGGTCACTAATATTTTGCATCCCGCCAGCGGAAGCTTTTCATACCATTCAAACCGGTCTGCCAGAGCACATACCTTTCCAACTACAATGATCGCCGGTGTGGCAATTCCCTGACGGTCCATTTCCAACTTCAAAGTAGCAACTGTAGCCACAATTCGTTTTTGCTTTGCCGTCGTTCCCTTTTGCAGAATTGCTGCCGGCATATCTGCGTCCATTCCTGCCTGGATCAGTGAATTACAGATATCTTCACAGGCACTAACGCCCATCAGAAATACCAGCGTTCCTTTTGTCCTTACTAACGCTTCAAAATCAATATCATAAGTTTCTCCCGCACGTTTATGCCCGGTAATGATATGCAATGAAGAACAAAAATCCCGATGGGTAACCGGAATCCCATTATAAGCAGGTACTGCCAGAGGGGAAGTCACACCCGGAACCACTTCATAGGGAATATTGTGCTCACTTAAAAGCTCCAGCTCCTCTCCCCCACGGCCAAAGAGAAATGGATCACCGCCTTTTAACCGCACTACCCGATATCCTTTTTGTGCCTCTTCAAGCAGTACCTGATTGATCTGTTCCTGGCGCATGGTATGGTTTCCTGCCCGTTTACCAACATCTATGGTACGGATGCCATCCGGGATCATGGCCAAAACCCCGTCACCAACCAGACTGTCATATACTACCACTTCAGCCTGACTCAAAACCTTCTGTCCTTTTAAAGTAAATAATCCGATGTCACCCGGACCTGCACCTACAAGCCATACTTTTCCTGTCTGCATTATACTTTACCCTCCAATTTACTTTTTAATTCCTGAGCCAGCCTGATGCCAAGCGCTTCTGCTTCTTCACAAGTCCCACAGGCTTCCCCTTTGATATATTCTTCTGTCTGTTCACAGTAATACAATCCCCGCAAATGTATTTGCTCCCCTTTAACTACCGCATGAGCAGCCACCGGGGAAGAACACCCCCCATCCAGATAACGCACATATGCCCGCTCAGCCAGCGCAGCATAGGTTCCTTCACAATCGGCATAATCTGTCAGATAGTCATAATTCTCCCCTGCACGCCCCTGTACCGCAAGAATCCCCTGACCGGCTGCCGGTATCATTTCCTCGGGTTCAAAGTAACGGCTGATACGTTCTTCCAGACCAAGGCGCTTCATTCCTGCCGCCGCTAAAATCAAAGCAGCATATTCACCACTGTCCAGTTTTTTCAAACGGGTAATTACATTTCCCCTGACGCTTTTGAATTCAGCCTGAGGATACAGTTCTTTCAGCTGCAGAGTCCGGCGCAGACTGGAACATCCGATTGGCTTTGACCAATCAATTACCGTAACGTCTTTTGGCAAGATCAGCACATCACGGGGATCTTCTCTTTTAGAAAATGCCACGATGGGAAGTTCTGCAGCCACTTCCATTGGCATATCTTTTAAACTATGTACTGACAGATCACTTCTTTTGTCTAACAGCGCCTTATCCAGTTCTTTTACAAAAAGACCTTTTCCTCCTATCTTATCAAGCGTCCTGTCCAGAATAATATCTCCGGTGGTCTTCATCGTCAGCAATGAAACATTTGTATCCGGCAGTTGCTTTTTCAGATAGTTCATAACCATCTCGCTTTGTACCACTGCCAGCTTACTTTCACGGCTGCCTACACATATTGTCTTAGGATGATTCATTATTACCTCCATTCTGTGTGTGCTTTACAGCACATAGAGGTAGATGGAAAAAATTTATTTTTCATACTAAGCCTCCAGTTACAAAATTTTTTCTATTTTTTCACGTATCTCTTTTGCCAGTTTATGATTTTTACCACCGGCATTAACACCAATGACAAGCTGTTCCCGCTTTATTACACCCGGAAAATGAAAATCACACTTATTCTTATCGCTGATTACATTAACCAGAATCCCCAGGCACTTGCAGACGCTATGGATCTCTTCATTTAACTTCGCATCGTCAGTAGCGGCAATCACCATATCAGCGCTGTAGATATCTTCTCGCTCATATAATTTTCGTTCCAGTATAAGGGGGAATTCTTCAGCCAACTCTTCAATACCGGGATGTATCGCCGGTGCCACCACCTTAATCTGCCGGGTGAATTGAGTAAGTGTCTTAATCCGGCGGGCGGCAATATGACCGGCGCCTATTACAACAATTTTTTTTCCTGACAAATCCACAAACAAAGGGAAATATGCCGGTTCTTGATCACTCATCATATAACTTTTCCAGCCCTTCCACACATTCTATGAAAGTCTCTTTTTCAAGAGAATCTTTTAGTCCAAACATCATCTTATTCACTACTTTTCCGGCAGCAGTTTCGATAGAATTACGAAGCTGTACCTTATCTTTCTCCTCCAAAGGCAGCTTACCTAATATTTTATGTATACGCAGATACAAATCGGTAACTGCTTCTGATTTAATTTCCTGAATTCTGGGAATCAAGTCTCTGCCCTCCAGCCAATTATAAAACTCTGACTTCTTTTCATCCAGGATAGCCTCTGCCTGCTCTAAAGAATCTGTGAGACAACCGCTCACATCCGCAGTCTGGAAATCATCAATATCATACAGCGTGATATCCGTAATTTCTCCAACAGTTGGCTCAATATCCCTGGGAACTGCCAGGTCAATTAAATACATCGGCCTTGGAATATCCACCTGCTCAATCAATTCTCTGGTCAACGTAAAGTTAGGACTTGCCGTAGCACTGACAATTATCTTACAGTTTGAAAAAAACTCCATCCGCTGGCCATAATGAATCCGCTCACACCCTTTGGGTATATTAACAATTCCACTGCGGTACTGGCGAACGGTTACCGTTACTTTAGCCCCGGCCCGCTGCATTGTCTGCGCCGCTAATTTGCCCATTCCGCCATTGCCGATGACCAGACAGTTTTGCCCCTTGATATCCACACCCTGAGCCTTCAGTGTCTCAACAGCCTGATCCATCGCCGTAATATTTTCCCGCGAAAAAGTTACATCGGTCTTTACTTTTTTAGCAGCCGTAATTGCTGTGCGAAAAAGAACTTCTAAAACACTGTCGGTACAATAATTCTCCCGGGCCAGAGACAGGGCATCCTTTACCTGGGTAATGATCTGGTCCTCACATAGAATCTGTGATTTTAAACCACAGGTCAAATGAAACAGATGCTCTACCGCCTCATAATCCTTTCTTTCAACAAAAAAACTGGAAAATTCTGTGGGATCTGCTTCTTTCAGGATACAAAGCTGTTCCAGTAAAGAGCCATCCCAATCATCGATTGTGCTTGCCCAAATTTCCATACGGTTGCAGGTTGACAAAATAATGCTTCCACATATTCCATCCTGCTTTTTCAACTGTTCCATCGCAGCAGCTGCATTTTTTTTGGTAAAGGAAAACAGTGCACGGACATCTACAGATGCCTTGTTGTGGTCTATTCCCACCATCAAAATTCCCATCTTTTGTTCCTCCGCTAACTTACTCATTTTATAATAGCACATCCATATTGAAATGCAAAAACAATTTTATTTGTAAACAGTAAATATCATTTGACAGGTGATATGGTTCACGATAAACTATAACAAGAACTGGCCATTCGGCCATAATAATTTATAATAATGTAAAGAGGAGCCTGTGGCATACAGCTGCAGGATAATTGGAAAGGGGGTGTGAATCCCCCACGGTCCCGCCGCTGTAATGGAGGAGCCATATTACATAATGTCACTGGGAAACTGGGAAGGCGTAATATGGCGATGATACCTGAGTCAGAATGCCTGCCCTTTACAAGTGATCTGCACTGACAGTTACGAGCGATGACTATTGTGTAAGGATGGGACAAAACTGTTTTTAATTCCCGTATCCATACGCTGATTGGCATCCGCCGGCCGGCGTTTTTTAGTACAAAAATGCCGCTGCTAATCAATTCAAAGGAGAATCATACTATGTTAAATCAATCTACAAAAGCAATCCTGATCGTAAGCTTTGGTACCAGTTATGAAGATACCAGGAAAGTTACCATCGAAGCAATTGAGCATGATATTGAGCAAGCCTGTCCTAATTATCCTATCTATCGGGCCTGGACCAGTAAAATGATCATGGCTAAAATCCTAAAACGTGATGGCATCAAAGTTTTGAATGTAAAAGAAGCAATGAAGCAAATGGTCGCTGACGGCATCACAGATGTAATTGTTCAGCCCACGCATATACTAAATGGTATCGAAAATGACTTAATGAAAGAAGATGCACTCTCCTATCAGAATTCTTTTTCCTCCATTACGTTCGGAAATCCACTGCTAACAACCGAAGCAGATAATGATGCCGTTATTCAGGCGCTCTTAACAGAATTTTCAGACCTGAAACCAGATGAGGCACTGGTTCTAATGGGGCATGGAACCACTCATTTTTCTAACTCAATATATTCCGGCATAAACTATCAGTTGCAGGATCAGGGTCATTCCAATATCTTTCTTGGTACGGTAGAGGCTTATCCGGCAATGGAATCCATGCTGCGTTCCGTAAATCAATATCAGCCCCGGAAAGTAATCCTGGCCCCCTTCATGATTGTTGCCGGTGATCATGCTAAAAATGATATGGCAAGTGATAAAGAAGATTCCTGGCGTTCACAATTCGAAAATGCCGGATATGATGTTTCCTGCATACTAAAAGGATTGGGTGAATATCCTGCTATCCGGAAGCTATTGATCAAACATGTGCAAGAGGCAGATAAACTCTCAGAAACTAAAAAAACAGTATGCAATAGCTAAAGAAGCTTAAAAACAGTATACAACAGCCAACCATCCTATTATGGGATAGAACTTGAAATAAATCGTTTGTAGCACCAGCAGCCGAAGGGCGTTGCCCGCGTTTACGTGAGATATCTCATGCCCTTCTGCCGCATCCCCCCTGGCAAGATACTATCCTCATTAAACAACGCTCCCATTTACCTCACTTGCCGGGATAACTCTCAACAATCCCCCGTATCACCTGTTCTAACTCCATTTCATCTTTCACACAGTAATCCGGCTGATAATCCTCTTTATCCGAAGTATTACCCCGCCGATCCAGCCATATGGCATTCCAGCCGGCATTTTTCGCCCCAATTATATCATTACGGTAAGAATCGCCCACATAATATGTAGTTTCTGCTGCCAATCCCATACGTTCCAACACAATGTTAAAAATCTGAATATCCGGTTTACTAACATCTAAATCTGCCGATATAAAAATATATTCCTCTGAAACCCACTCACCAACACCTAACCATGCAATCTTTCTTCGCTGATGTGAAGATGGACCATTTGAAATAATCCCCATTTTAACATCATTTGATTTACAATAATCTAAAATACTCTTCATTTGCTCTGATATGTAGATTTCCTTCTGGTTCCTTACATATATATCCTGAAATTCAAGAGCAACATCATCCGAAATTATAACTCCAAAATCCTCCATAGCTTTCTTGAGCCGATAAATATACATCGCCTCCATCGATATTTCTCCCCTTAGGCTGGCATCATAGGCTTCATCGCTATGTCTGCGGTATACCGGATATAATTTCTCAATACACATCTGATACTGATTGCCAAAACATTCTTGATATGCACTTTTAAACGGAATCATCTGATCATACAAAGTATCATCTATATCAAATAATATTGCTAACATAATCTTCTCCTCATCGGCCGTTCCTATCTAATTCCTCAGAATTTTAACCTAATCCTCTTTTCACCTGACTGCAAATGCTTCTTCACTTCATCGGCCGTTCCCAGAATTTCACACAATGCCTGATACTCATTCAGGGTTCCCTGTCCGTGTAAAACGCCATATGCACCGGCGTCACTGCCAACTGCCAGTTGTACACCTTTCTGATAGGCTTTACGAACGTTTTCCTGATGTAATGCCTTAATTGATCTTAAGATATCATCAGAGAACCTGCCTGTGCCGATCAAATTCCAAACAGGTGCTAACGTGGGTACCCACACAACTTCACTTGCAGCCATTGCCGCAAGACAATCATCATTCAGATAATAGCCGTGTTCAATGGAATCCACACCGCATAATACTGCATTACGCACTGCATCGACCCCATTTGCATGAGCCATAACAGCGAAGCCTTCTTCGTGGGCAATATGAATCATCTCCTGCACTTCCTGATGGTTTAAATCAGCCCCGGTAATCACTCCGGATTGTGAAAAGTCCATAATACCAGTGATCATTATTTTAACAAAATGACCTCCGATTTGGCGCACCTTTCCCACCAGCTTCCTAAATTCACTCATATTATCAAAAGAACTCCCTACAATGGAACCGTATTTTCCCTTTTTATGAATAGCAAATCCCGGTGTGCGATAGGTAATCCCCACCTCCGATGCTATCTGTTTTGCCCGGATAGAAACACCCAGATTATCACCGCCATCACGGATATATGTAATAGAACGTTCTTGATATTCCCTGAGATGTTCCCGAACCACCTTATCTTTAACTTCATCACGATGAATAAAAGCCGCTTTTTTATAATCAGCCCCATTCATAAAAATATGTGCATGACATTCACCAAACATCATTTCCTAAACCTTGTTACAGTTCAGCCTTCGGCTGAATAGTAACTAAACCTTTCAACCTTTGTCTTCAGTCTCTGGAATTATCAATCATATATAAAAGTGCATTGCAGATACAAGCCGCAATGTTACTTCCGCCTTTTCTTCCCCGTGCCACAATATATGGCACATCTGCTTTCATAATCAATTCTTTTGACTGTACTACATTCACAAATCCAACCGGTGCACCGATGATCAGTTCCGGCTTTAATGTTCCTTCTTCAATCAGCTCATAAAGGCGTACCAGTGCTGTCGGCGCATTACCGACGGCAAATATTAGCGGCTTGTAAAGAGCTGCTGCCTTATCCATACTGGCAGTTGCTCTCGTTGTTCCATTTGCCTTTGCCGCCTCAGCTACATCCTCATCTGCCATAAAGCAATACACTTCACCGCCGTATTTTGCCAGAGCTTTTTTATTGATTCCGGAACGTGCCATCTGTGTATCGGTTATGATGCATGCACCATTTTTAATTGCATTGATTGCCTTTGCTACCACATCTTCTGAAAAGCACAGGTTATCTGCATAATCAAAATCCGCACTGGTATGAATACAGCGTTTTACTACTAATTCCGTATCCGCAGGAAATGTCCTTCCCTTTAGTTCTTCGGTGATGATTTCAAAGCTTCTTTTTTCAATATCCATCGGCCTTACATTTTCCAGTTCTACTTTCATCATATTCTCCTGTTCTATATCAATTATTTCCGCACAGTTCCCTACTGAATGCCTTGATCCAAAATCTGATAAATTGCCTGCATATCCAGGTGCTCTCTCATCCCATCCGCCAGAAGGTCATACTGGGTTTCTTTAAATGCCTGAAAATCAACACCGGTAATTTCTTCCGTATCAATTCCTTTTTGCTGACCAAGAGACCTGATGACCGCTTTCGCTACTTCTTCTTTATCAAACACACCATGGACATAGGTGCCATATGCATTGCCGGCATAAGCACCGTCATCGGCAGCATTGCTTTGCGGGGCGATGTTCTTGATTCTTGTCATCGGTGCCGCCCCTGCCTTTAAGGCAGTAACACCCATATGAATTTCATATCCTTCCAGTGCCACTCCCGATAAAGCTGCTAACGGACCGGTCACTTCATGAAAGTTCCCCGTAACCCGGGTTCTGGTCTTGGCCTCCTCAAACACAGTATCCATGGGAATCAGCCCCATGCCTTTGATTTCACCACCAGCTTCCACGCCATGGGGATCACTTAGCTGTTCTCCCAGCATCTGATAGCCACCGCATACACCAAAGATAATTTTGCCGACTGCGGCCAGTTTTAGAACCGCTGCTTCCAGTCCATTCTGGCGCATCCAGAGCAAATCTTCCATGGTGTTCTTGGTTCCCGGAAGAATGATCATATCCGGATTCTTCAGCTCCTTTACATTATGAACATATCGAAGTGATACTCCCGGCATACTTTCAAATGGATTAAAATCAGTAAAATTAGAAATCCTTGGGATTCGAATTACCGCAATATCAATCAGCCCTACTTCCTGCTTATGGTCAAACCTTTCGGTAAGGCTGTCTTCATCTTCCACTTCAATCTGAAGATATGGCGCAACACCAACTACCGGAATTCCACTCTTTTCTTCCAACATAGCAAGCCCTGGGTCAAGAATGGTTTTATCTCCGCGAAACTTATTAATGATCAGCCCCTTTACCATATCCTTTTCATCATCATCCAACAGCATCACGGTTCCGATCAGCTGGGCAAAAACCCCGCCCCGATCGATATCTCCCACTAACAGCACCGGGGCTTTCGCTCTTTTCGCCATGCCCATATTAACGATGTCTTCCTGCTTCATATTAATCTCTGCCGGGCTCCCCGCGCCCTCGATAACAATGATGTCATATTGGTCAGCTAACTTCTCATATGCTTCCATAACCTGCGGAAACAATTTATGCTTATAGGCAAAATACTCTCTGGCCGCCATATTGCCGATGACCTCACCGTTTACGATAACCTGAGAACCGGTATCATTGGTTGGTTTTAAAAGAATTGGATTCATCAAAACTGAAGGCTTTATCCCCGCCGCTTCCGCTTGCATCACCTGAGCGCGGCCCATCTCCAGTCCCTCTTCTGTTATGAAGGAATTCAGTGCCATATTCTGTGATTTGAAGGGAGCTACCCGATAGCCGTCCTGTTTGAAAATACGGCATAGACCTGCTGTCAACAAGCTTTTCCCCGCATTTGACATGGTTCCCTGTATCATGATCGCTTTTGCCATTTCTTATTCCTCCTTGATAAAAATCTGTTGTAATACCCGGATCAGCGACTTATTTTCCTCATGGGTTCTGACTGCAATACGATAAAAACCCTGCCTTAATCCCGGATAATTACTGCAGTTTCGAATTAAGATACCTCGTGTCAGACATTGTTCATATAAATCTGCCGGTCCTTCGAGGAAAATATAATTTGCCTGGGAATCATATATATGCAGAGGTAATTTTTTCAACGCCTGTTTCAAAAAGGTATTCTCTTTTTGGATTAACTGCCTGGCCTTTTCTACATATTCAGTTTCTTTTAAGGCCGCAACACCTGCTGCTTGTGCCGGAATGGATACATTCCAGGGTTGGGTCACCTGATTCATTCGTCCCAGAAAAGCTTGATCAGAACAAAGACCATATCCCAGACGGATTCCCGCCATGGCATATCGCTTGGTAAATGCTTTTAAAATGAAAAGTCTTTTATTTTCGGCCAATGCTCCTATCATGGTATATGCTTTCGACTCTGGGATGAAATCCAGAAAACACTCATCAATTACCAAAAATACGCCACAGGTCTTGCATCGTTTTATGATTTTTTGTAAGAATTCCGGTTCAATTAAAAATCCCGTTGGGTTATTTGGTGTACATAAGAATAAAACATCATAATCTGGCGTTATGGCTTCCAAGATCCCTATGTCAAGATTAAAGTCTGGTTCCATCTTATAATGGGATATCTCACACCCGGATGCCGTAAGGGCCTGTTCATATTCGGCAAATGTGGGGATTGGTATCAGTGCCTGCTTGGGCTTTAGTGCAAACACCAGTGAAAAGATCAGTTCTGCTGCGCCATTACCGCAGATGATCATATTCTCCAAAACTCCTTCGTATTTACTCAATGATTTTCGTAATTCACTATATAAGATATCTGGGTAATGGGCGATTTGCTTCAGGCTCTTAGTTGCCGCATCGATTACTGATGCGGGGGTTCCAAGGGGATTGATATTCGATGAGAAATCAATTGTATTCGGATGCCGATAGACATCGCCTCCATGTACCTGCTGTTTCATAGAACTCCTCTTTTCTGATGTAATGTAAATTATGATATCTGTTAAATATTAGTCGCTAAAGCAGATTATCGTAATCTGGATTCTTTTTGACTTTGGGGTAGGATAGTTCTCGCATTTGGATGGTGTGCTGGCTGCCAGGACGCCGCTGTGGGAGCCGATGTGCTTTACGCAAACCCGGGCAACGCACTTGTCGAACTAACGACTAACTCCGACTAAAGGGCTCAGGAAAGCCTTCGCCCTTAAGTCTGCGTAAGCCGTGGATTTCGCCAATTGCTAAGGGCGCCCTCTAACGTTTGCGTAAAGCACATCGGCTCCCACAGCGGCTGGTTATGGTGGTTTTTACCTTGTGTTGAGAAAGGATCTTGATCTGTTTTTGGTAAGGTTAAAGTAATGTAGTTATCAACTGCAGCAATATCCGTATACAACACAAAATTATTACAGCGCAAATTGCTGTTCCGTAGAGTAAATGGTTAGCACGGCATATATCTTCTGCTTCAATTGGGCGAATTGCATCGCCTATTGTTGGTTTTTGGTACAGCTTACCAAAGTAATATGCATTTCCGGCCAACTGTATATCAAGGGCTCCGGCCATTACCGCTTCCGTCTGGGCAGAGTTAGGACTGGCATGATTATAGCGGTCCCGGAGAAAAATTTTTTTTGCATTTGCGCCATTAAATTTCTGTATGTATGCCGCCAGAATCATGATCCATCCGGATATTCGGGCTGGAATGTAGTTGACAATGTCATCAAATACGGCGGCGCAGGTTCCAAGGTATCGATATTTGTCATTCTTGTATCCCACCATGGAATCCATGGTGTTAATGGATTTATAAAAGTAACCTAATACTGCTCCGCCAAACATCATATAAAAAAGCGGTGCAAGTACACCATCGGATGCGTTTTCTGCAATGGTCTCTACTGTTGCTTTGGTTACTCCTTCCGCTGATAAACTTTTCGTATCCCGACCTACGATCATGGAAACGGCATATCTGGCTTGGGCTATATTATTTTTTTTTAGTTCTTGGTATACCTTCATACTCTCTGCTTTTAGCGATTTTGTTGCCAATAACTGATAGCACATAAAGGTCTCTAATAAAAGTCCCAACCAGAGCTGGTACCGATATGCCGAATATAAAATCAGCAATGGTATGAAAGTGCTGCAGCCGGTAATTATGATCACCAGGAAGAGACCGGCAATGCGTTCCCCGGCTTTTGTCTTCGGGAAAACTGTCCGGAGTACTTTTTCTACCAGTGCTATAGCATTACCAATGATACGTACCGGATGGTAAAGCCATCGGGGATCACCAATTAACAAGTCGATTAAAAAGCCCAATACCACAGCTATGCATGTCCACTTCATCATGTCTGTTCGTTCCCTTCTGCAGTGGTGATCATCGTAATCTTTGCAGTTACTGTTAATTCACGGCGGTTTTGCTGCCAGCGTTTTTCATCAATTTCTACTTCATATCCGCTGCCATTGTCCACATGCCAGGCATAAAAGTCCAACTGGTCATCAGCATAAGCCTCGAGAATGGACATGATCGTTCCTCCGTGAGCAATGACGGCAACCGATTTCCGTTCTTTTTTGATACAGTCGTGTACTATCTTGTGGAACCCTTTCAAGCATCGTTTACGAAATTCTTCCTGACTTTCCCCGCCGGGAAATGGCAGGGTTCCCCCGCTGTCTACCCACTCTTGATAATCTGAATTGTCGGTTAGATCTTGATAATTTTTATTTTCAAAATCACCAAAATTACATTCTGCCAATTCTTCGATAATTTGCTGTTTCTGTTCTTCATACATCAGATATGCACTCTGGATACAACGCTTTAAAGGGCTCACATAGACCCCTTGCACTTTTGGGTAATTCCTTCCTTTCAGGGCGGCAATTCCCTCTTCACACAATCCTTCATCCGTAATGCCGATATAGCGCCCTAATGAATTGCCATACGTTTTTCCGTGACGTATCAGATAGATTTTAAGCACCTTTGATCACCTGTCCGTTTCCGCATATGACCCGATATACTTCATCCGCATATGCCGCCAGCTTTGTACAGATTCTCCCGGTAGTTTCCCGATATTCCCGGTCAAATGCTGCCACCGGAACGATACCTAGTCCCAGTTCATTAGTTACAATAATACAGTCCGGGTTTTTCTCAATCAGCTCTTCGGCAATTGTGTCTGTTGTTTTTCCTTCCTGCAGCAGTCTTTTTACGTATTCATGAAAATGAAAAATCCCCCCGCAGGTAAATAGCTCTTCTTTCTCACAGATACATCCATCAATCCAGCCATCTTCCCGGCCAAAGTGTTCTCTGGCAAAAGTAAGCTTTCCCTGGAACGTTCCTCCAATTACTAACTTCATAATTATACTGTACTCCTTATGACAATCTGTACCACAACCATTAACAGCGGCATCATCAGTTCACATATAGATAAAAACCATCCCGCCAGATCACCGGTGATTCCGCCAAAATTTTTCATCGCCATATGATGATAATATCCAAACACCAGCGCGGCAGCTATCAAAGCAGTAATGCCAAGCAACGGGTGCAGTGCGATCATCCCTGCCGCCAGTATTAGCAGGTAGATGATCATAATAAGACCAACCCGTTTTGTTTCGGCACCTTTTGAAAATGCTGCTGCGGTTCCATCTTTTTTTGCTTTGGGAAAGAATACGATCGCCAGCGCACTTAATGTGCGGGACAGCATAAATCCCGGAACCATTACTGCAAGCACCGCCAGGTCAGCCTGGGCGTATACACCAAAAAGCATAATGAAGTACATCACGCAAGTGATAATTGCGAAGGCTCCGGCATGAGAATCCTTCAGAATCTCCAGGCGGCGTTCTCTGGTTTGCCAGGAACTTAACGCATCAGCCGTATCCAATAGCCCATCCAGATGGATACCACCGGTGATCATCACTGATATCAACAGTAATACCGCGGTGAAAAATATTGAATTGATTTCCGCCAGCGTGCCGATCTTTCCCCAGCCATAGGTAAGCAGGCCAATCACAGTACCAACCCACGGCCAGAAACACATGGCATAAGACATACTGTCATCGGTCCACTCACACTGCGGCATAGGAATCTTGGAATACATGGAAAATGCAACGATAAAACTACGTACTAACTTCATCAAATTACCCCTTTATGGTTACTGGAATGCCATAGACAATCTCAGTAACATATTCTGCCCTTTTTGCCAACGCCAGATTGATTCTGCCCAGATATTGCTGATAGCGTTTTGTCTCTTCATCATAATCAATACCATCAGAAAAAATTTCATTGGTTACGACAACCACATTAGCGGCCTGATTAAGAAGCGTATCAATTCCTTGTAAAACAGCTCCTACGGTTGCGTCATGGGCACCATTTTCCTGATATATTTCGTTGGCTGTCAGATTGGACATACATTCCAGCAAGACATTAGCTCCCTTGGGAATGGTCACATCTTTGAGGCCGATATAGCATTCAATGGTGGCAAAATTTTTCTCCCTGCGCATATCACGATGTCGAGCAATGCGTCGATGACTCTCTTCATCAAAGGGATACATGGTTGCAATATAGATTCGCTCATTACTTCCTAATTTGATGATGCAGTCTTCCGCATAAGCTGATTTTCCGCTCCCGCTTCCGCCAGTTATTACTTGCAGCATTACGCTCCTCCCGATTCTAAATGTTTTATCCGATAACTAACCAGCTCTAATACCCCCACCTCTGCAGGCTAAGAGCTGTAAAGTCAGGTATAGGGCACATATTCTTCCATACTATTATCTTCAAAAGTACTCATACCATTATAAACAGCAATGGCAATATCTAAAATCGGATATAAGGTAACTGCCCCTGTTCCTTCACCAAGCCGCATATCACATGTCAAAAATCCCGAAATCCCAAGATTCTCCAGAACCATTTCCGATGCCGGCTCCTGAGATAAATGAGATGCCAGCATATAATCCTTTGCCTGCGGACAGTAACGTACTGCACAAAGAGCTGCTACAGCGGAGATGAAACCATCGATCACAACCGGAACGCCAAGTGCTGCTCCGCCTAGAAAGATGCCCATCATACCCGCGATATCAAGACCGCCCACTTTGGAAAGGACATCAATCACATCCTCTTTATCAGGCTTATGTAACGCAATTGCTTTCTTAATTGTAGTGATTTTTCGCGCCAATCCTTCCGAAGATAATCCAGCTCCGCGGCCAGTAACTTTTTCTGCACTCTCCCCCAGTAAAACAGAGATAATGGCACTGCTGGTAGTCGTATTGCCAATTCCCATCTCACCGGTTGCGATAATATCGTAACCTTTTTCCTTTAACTCTGCAACCATGGCAATACCCACTTCAATCGCCTGAATAACCTCTTCCCTGGTCATCGCAGGTTCTTTTGCCATGTTGCGGGTTCCATACATTACTTTACGGTTGATCAATTTTGAGTCTACGGCAATTCCGATATCCACCGGGAAGATTTCCGCTCCTACCGTCTTACACATAATACTGGCAGTCGCCTTTTCTTTCAGAAAATTTTCCGAAATGATCAGCGTAACTTCCTGAGTACTTTGGGCAATTCCTTCTGCCACCACCCCATTGTCAGCACACATAACCACCAAGGCCTTTTTATCCAAATGAACATCATTGGTCCCGGTAATACCCGCGATTTGCGTCACTGCGTCCTGCAGCTTCCCCAAACTGTGAAGGGGAATGGCAATACTGTACCAACGCTTTTTAGCCTGTTCCATAGCTGCTTGATCTAGTGGTTTTATCGCTTTAATTACTTCTTGTAAGTTCATGATCACTTCTCTCCCTGCATTTTCTTAAAAATGTTTCTGCTATCTTCGGATTACTATAATAGTATAAATGAGGAAATCCGGCCAGCATCTGTGGTGTACTGTGAATGCACCGCCAGCCGCGGCTGCTTAAAGGCTTGTCCGCCCGAAAACTTTCCCCACAGTTATCAGAATCAAAATAGTGGAATTCATGAGCAGGCATTTTACCTATCTCTTCACCAAAAACAGTTCCCCCATGCAAGGTAATATAACCAAAGCGATTCAGCCTGGACGTTTTATATGCGCTTCCATCTATCGTTCCCACCATCGGATAAGTATTTCCTTCAATATCCTCCATAAACTGGTGAAGATACATAAATCCTCCGCATTCTGCCATACAAGGCAGGCCATTTGCCAAGGCCTCTTTCATCTCCATTCGCATCGAAACATTTTCGCTCAGTGCTGCTCCATGCAGTTCGGGATAGCCGCCATACAGCAGCAATCCATGGATATCCGCCGGTAACTTAGGATCGTGTATCGGTGAAAATGGTACCAGTTCAGCACCCATTGCTTCTAATAACTGCAAATTATCCTGATAAAAAAAACAAAATGCTTCATCCTTTGCCAAAGCAATCCGTATTGGCTTTTGTGCCTTTGGGAAAACCGGCTGTTCTAGGTACTCCATTACTTTTGCATCCCGGGCGATCAAAAGCAGTGCAGTGAAATCAAGAGATTTCTTCAGCACCTCTGCAAACTTATCCAAATTCTCCTGCAGATCATGGATTTCATCGGGCATAACCAATCCCAGATGCCGGCTTTCTAATATACAGTCCTGTACTACCGGCACATATCCGCATACCTTTACTGAAAGCTCCTGCTCAATTTGCTTTTTTATACGTTCATAAAGCATAGGTGAAATCTGATTTAGAATTACCCCTTTGATATGACTGTTCTCTTTATATTCTAAAAAGCCTTTGATATATGGAATTACAGACACACTCATCCCTTTGCAGTTAACAATAAAAACAACCGGTGTATCGGTGGTATCCGCTACATCCCAGGCACTTGCCTTTGATGAAATCCCGGCAAGCCCATCGTAAAATCCCATGACCCCTTCGACTACCGCCAAGTCACTATCTGCTGCGTTTTTCATCATTAGATAACGGGTAATATCCCGCTTAGTAAAGAAGGTATCCAAATTTCTGCTCTTTGTGCCTATTACCCGGCTATGAAACATGGGATCGATATAATCCGGTCCGCATTTGAAAGAAGTCACGTTCATACCCTGTTTCTTAAGGGCATGGAGAATTCCACATGTGATCAGTGTCTTTCCGCTTCCGCTGGCAGCTGCTGCGAACATGATCCGCGGTAATTTAATTGCTTTTGCCATGCTGGGGTTCATGAATTTGTTCCTCCTTGACAGGATATGATATAGATCGGATTTTGACCCATCATCATGTGATAAGAGCCAATTTCTTTTGCTTTTCCTGCAGCAATCTGGACAATATCGGTATCAGTTACCGGCAGCGTTTTCAGACAGTCTAATGCCTCTGCAACCGTCTCAAGGGTAATACAATTAATGACGATCCGCACATTCGAATTCTTTTTAAGCAGCAGCTGCATAATCTCTTTTAAGTTACCGGAAGAACCACCGATAAACGCGTGAGTCAAAACCGGCAGATCCTCACAGGCTTCCGGTGCAAGCCCTTCGATAATGGTCAAATGATCCACTGCGAATTTTTGTTTATTCTGATACAGTAATGCTGCTGCTTCAGGATTCTTCTCAATCGCATATACAGATCCCTGTGAGGACATTTTGGCTATTTCAATCGATACAGAACCTGTTCCTGCCCCGATATCATAAACTACGGAAGCTTCCTGCAAACGCAGTTTGGAAAGAGAAATGCTGCGAATCTCCTCTTTGGTCATCGGTGCCTTGTCTCTTAAAAACACCTGGTCCGGCATACCATGGGTTACAACAGCATACCCGGCACTGTCATTTTCCAGCAACATAACCGAAAGTCCGTCTGTCTCATATCCTATGTAATCTCGTACAAATCCCCTGGAAATCTTTTCTTTCGGATAGGAAAGCTGCTCACCGATGAAAATACGCACCTCGCCCATTCCATAGTGGGCTAATTTTTCACATACTTCGGAAATACCCATTGTATTTCCGACGATTGCAAAAACCCTGGGGTGCTGCTGAATTAAAGAAATCAAGTTCATTTCCCGGCCATGAATGCTGCAGGGATAAACATCTTCCCAGCTGGTTTGCAGACGAGAACAAAAATATACCATGGAAGAAATCCCACTGATCAGCTTCACTTCACTATTCATCCTGTCCCCATTTTGCTCATCCTCATTCAGCACATCCATTAATTTCTTTGCACCGCTGTAGAAGCCCACGTCTCCGGATAAAGCAATGGCTATCTTCTCATATTCCGGATGCGCTTTTATGTACCTGCAAATCTCCAAAGGCTGATAGGAATAAAATATCGGCTGTCCCGGACTGCGTACACCATCCGCCATTCGTTTTGCACCGATAATTAAATCTGCACTTTTTAAGGCCTGTTCACCCTCAATAGTCAATGTCGCCTTAGTCCCCATACCGATACCAACAAGAATAATCTCCTGCTTCGGCTTAAAAGAAAAACGTTTCTGCAATAATGCCTTGCATTGATTTAACGTCACGCCTTCCTCCTGCTTCGGACGCCCGATTAAAACCAGCCGGGAACCCGTTTCCAGAGCAGCTTCATATTTTTCCGGAAAACCGCCGCTGCTGCCTGATTCCTTGCTGACCAGCCATTTGGTTTCAAGCTGACGAATCATGGCAATATTCATATCTTTTGTAAATGGTCCCTGCATACAGATCAGGTGTTTACCGCTAAAACCTAATTCAGCGCACTGAGCCACTACTTCCGGCAGTGATAATACCCTGGCATACACCCGTTCCTGATAATCGGAAAGCTGCGTGTACTCCACCAGCTCTTTACTTCCTGTGGCAGCCAGAATACTGCCTTTGGTATTTTCCAGGAACGCAACTGCTTCCTTTACCGAATTCACATAAACCGTCCGATCATCTGCAACAGCCGTTGTCTCTCTCACCAGGCGCAGGTATTCTTTACCGCATCGTTCACAGGCTGACTTCACATTCTCGGTTACCACCGCGGCATAGGGATGGGTTGCATCAATGACCAGGGATACATCCAGCTTTCGCATCAGCGCTTCCATCTTGGCATCAGTCATCCGGTCGTGAGATACTGTGAGGTTCTCACCTTTATGCAGTAAGCTCTCGCCGTACTCAGTTGCCACGCATACATGACATGATATTTTATTGAAACTCAAATATTCAGCTATCGTACGGCCCTCTATTGTACCAGCAAAAATCAGTACTTTATACATTCTTATATCCTCTTGGCGTTACCATTTTACCGCCTATATTTTTCGTCTGGGAATTGCCGATAAATACAGTAGTGAACATATCCACCCGGGTATCCCGTAATTCTTTCAAGGTCATTACTTTCACGGATTCTCCATCACGCCCGATATGACCAACAATTCCACATACGGTATCTTCCTTTTTATGCTGCAACATCAGATCACAGGCTCTCTGCAGATAATCATGACGCTTCTTACTGGATGGATTATAGAGGCAGATAACAAAGTCTGCTTCGGATGCATGCAGTAACCGGGCTTCAATCTTTTCCCACGGAGTCAAAAGATCACTTAAACTGATCAGACAGAAATCATGGATCAGAGGTGCTCCCAGTACTGCACCGCCGCCGGTAGCTGCCGTTACACCAGGTATGATCTCCAGTTTCACTTCCGGATAATTCACACCTACTTCATACATCAAACCTGACATTCCATATACACCGGCATCACCGCTGCAGATCATAGCTACACTTTTGCCTTTCATGGCTTCGTCAAATGCCAGCACACAGCGATCCACTTCCTTCTTCATCGGTGTGGTCATAAACTCTTTTCCGGGAAAATGGTTCTTCACCAGGTCAACATACACGGTATAACCAATGATCACATCACTGTCCTTCAAAGCATTTGCCGCCTTAATGGTCATTTGTTCATATTCTCCGGGTCCAATTCCTACTACGTATATTTTATTCAAAGTTTACACTCCTGTCTTCTATGGCTAACGCGACGGTTACACCATTTTTTCCTGTTTTATCCTGAATCAGCCGGCCCATATGGCTTCCCAGCCGGGCACTGCGTTCACAGACATTATCCACGCCGGTAACCGATGTTACAAAATCAGATGCTGAATATTTCCCCGGCACCGCTTTTAACTCCTCAGCTGTATATGTAATAAAATCCCATCCCATTTCTTTGCTGTAAGCGATGATTCCCGGTTCATCTTTCTTTAAATCAATACTGCAGATGCGGCTGATAGCTTCCGGAAAAATCCCCTGCAAGCGGCAGGTTTCTTCCACCAACGCTTTAATCAGCTCTTTGGATGTACCTTTTTTGCATCCCAGGCCCAGTACAACATTGGAAGGGATTAAAAATAAAGTTTTATGAAACGGCATTTTATCATGATAGATTCCAATATAAATACCAAGTTCAACCGCTTTTGTTCCATTCAACTCTGCAACCAGTCCTTTAGGCAGTTCAACATGCACCGGCAGCTCACTATAAAAACCAACCGTTTCACCATGCAGCAATTTAGCCGAAACTTCTTTTGCCAGTTTCATATCCGAAATAAAAAATCCATTTTTTTTCGCAAAAACATCCACGGCAAACCGCTGATTCACATCTGTAGCAGTTGTAACAACCACCTGCGCTCCCAGCTGTTCACTCAAAAGGAACGCCAGTTCATTCGCTCCTCCGATATGACCGGCAAGCAGAGGAATACAAAATCTTCCCTGTTCATCCAGAATCAATACCGCCGGATCGTTTTGCTTATCCTGTATATGAGGTGCAATTGCCCGAACTGCAATACCACTGGCGCCGATAAAGATAATCGCATCTTTGGATACAAACATCTCTCCTGCCCACGCAGGCAGTGCTTCCTCTACCTGAATCGCATCTTCCTCTTTCAGATATCTGCTTTTCACATAACACTCTGTGCCATGCTCCTGCTGTTTCAATATCTCTATGATTTTTTCTGATAAGGCAAATCCATTACGCGTAAAACTAATAACTGCTATCTCCATATCTGCTCCTAAGTTATCACAGCCCATAGGGCTGCGAACAGTAACGCTCCTAAGTACCATATCCGTACTATTTACTAGCCTCACGAAACTCAGTCGTAAATTCCGGATTATATAATTCCGAACGATCATAATGCGTATGCGTCACCACATCGCCAATGATCATCAGCGCTGTCTTCGTAATATTCTCCCGTTTAGCTGTTTCTGCCAAAGTTCCTACAGTACAGACAAACCTTTTCTCATCATCCCAGGTTGCTTTATAAACAATCGCTGCCGGTGTATCTTTCTTATATCCACCTTCAATCAGACGTTCACTTAATTCTTCTAACATACCGGTACTTAAGAATACTACCATAGTTGCCTGATGAGCTGCAAAAGACTCAATACTTTCCTTCGGCGGAACCGGTGTCCTGCCTGCCATTCTGGTAATGATCACACTCTGTGATACATCCGGTAAAGTATATTCCAGATTCAATGCAGATGCTGCCCCACTGAAAGAACTTACCCCCGGACAGGAATCATAAGCAATCTTCTTTTTGTCCAGAACATCCATCTGCTCACGGATCGCTCCATAGAGACAGGGATCTCCGGTATGAAGACGAACCGTAACTTTTCCTTCTTTCTCAGCTGCAAACATCACGTCCAACACTTCTTCCAAAGTCATTGCTGCACTATTATAAATTTTACAATCTTTCTTTGCATAGTCAAGCAGCTGCGGATTCACCAGAGAACCGGCATAGATGATAACATCAGCCTCTTCCAGATATTTTTTCCCGCGAATTGTAATTAAATCCGGGGCCCCAGGACCCGCTCCAACAAAATGTATCATATCTATTCGTTCTCCTTTACTATAATCAATGAATAATATCCTGCATCTTCCGGAATTTCGTCTGCGCCACGAAAAATCCTTTCATCTTTCATACCACAGTTTTCAATCATAACAACCTGTGCATTCATTGTCTTTAACCGCGCTTTAACGTCACTCATTTTCTTTCCTGCTTTCATCAGCACCTTGGTACCAGGCAATTTTAACGCCTCGTCAATCTGATAAGAAGCCGGAATAACATGAAGCTGCTCCTCCTTTTCCACCAATCCCATATTCAGCCTTGCTGCAACTGCACAAAATGATGTAATTCCACTGACAATCTCCACATCATACCCCATCTCCTGAATCCTTTTATGTACATACAGATATGTGGAGTAAACGGTAGTATCACCAAGAGTAAGAAACGCCACCTGCTTTCCGGCATCCAGATACGCTGCAATAGTCTTCGCTCCCTGGTCATGGCTCTCCTGCAATACGCCTATATCCTTCGTCATGGGCATATCAATAGGCAGCAGCTCTTTATCCGCCAGCTCGGGATATGCCTGTACCACTATTTTATATGCTACCGTATCCTGTGGCACCTTGCCCGGTACTGCAATCACTTCACTTTCTTTTATGATCCTTAATGCTTTTAATGTGAGCAGCTCCGGATCACCCGGTCCTACTCCAAGTCCATACAATTTTGCTGTCATTTACTTTCTCCCTTGGTTTATTTTATGAATCAATTCCGGTACATTTTCTGACTGTCCAAGCTTTCCGTGGACACTGGAGAATAATATTGTCCCCACTTCAAAATTCCCTTGTACCTGATGAGTCAAATAAAAATCTATCCGATCAATGATCTCTTTCATGGTGCTTTCCAGCAGATTACTTTCTATTAATATATTAACAGCATCCTCTGTAGTAACAGTTTCTAAAATCCGCTTTGCTGTATTCAAATCCGCTCCTGACCGAATGGCCTGTGAAGCTATCAGCTCTGCCCTGCTGTCAGCATGATGGGAATGGGTATTCATAATCCCACCGGATACCTTGATAAATTTTCCGATATGTGATACAAACAGAATACCCTTTACTCCCAGTTCTGATGCCATCTCAAGGGTTTCACCAATATAATTGCTGCATTTCATAGAATAAGTCAAATCTAAATCCATCTGTTCCTTTGAAAACAATTCCCCGTAATTTCCTGGTGTAATGATCAGATAATCACCACCATTTTCCACCAGCATCTTCATTTCAACCCGGATGCTTTCAATCAGGGCCCGTTCACTCATCGGAACGACAATACCACTCGTCCCCAATACTGAGATACCGTCAACGATACCAAGCCTGGGGTTAAATGTTCTCCCGGCAATTTCTTTTCCTTCCGGAATGAAAATCTCAACATCGATACCGCCGTCATAACCATATTCTCTGCAAACATCTTCTACTTCTGACAATATCATTTGACGAGGCACTTTATTAATTGCAGCATTCCCTACCGACTGCTGCAAACCTGGCTTCGTTACTCTGCCTACGCCGCATCCTCCGTCAATCCGAATTCCATCTTCAATACATTTTCGAACCTTGGCATACACTAGAATCCCATGAGTTGCATCAGGATCATCACCGCCGTCTTTTCTTACAGCGCAACTGACTTCTTCTTTTTCCTGATGAATATCCTCAATTAGAAGATGCAACAGAATTCCTTTCGGTGTCATGATCACAGCTTTTTCTATTTTTTCCCCAGAAAGGAGCATTGTAACAGCCGCCTTCGATGCAGCAGCAGCACAGGATCCTGTTGTATATCCATAACGTAATTTTTTATTATCTTTGATAATATAGTGATTTTCTAATCCAGTCTGATGCTCCATAGGTTACCTCGTTATTGGCCGCATGGCCATAATGGTATACTGTAAGTGTTACCTCGTTATTGGCCGCATGGCCATAATGGTATACTGTAAAAAAATAAACCATTGCCTACGAAAAGACAACGGTTGTATGTTGTATCTTCATATATCTTCGGTGGCCGCAAACATATATGTGCAAATGCAGGACAGGTATCTGGCTATACAGTAACGGACTTGCGCAGGACTTTCACCCGCTTCCCTGTTTCTACACTTGTTTGGTTTTCTTCAAATATTATATGCTTTTTGTGATTTTCTGTCAAGAAAATCGACATCAGATGTTGAGATTATCGGCATCTGATGTCGAGATTATGATACCTTCAGATGATCCAATCCGCCTTTTGTGCGTTTTTGTGGAGGGAATGGATCTTTCTGAGCTGTATAAGACTTATGACCGAATCAAAAAAATCAGGCGACACTGCGCCAGATGTTGAAGGTCGTGATTTTGCCAGCATGAACTGTACCGCAAACAAATATACGTTTGTCTGGAAATTACACCGAATAGCTCTTTAAACACTCTCAAAATCGGAATCTTTTCGCAACTTCAATTACTTTTATCAATTTTTCAATACTAACTCCTGGCGGTAGACTATCACTATTAGAAATAATGAATTTCTTCTTATAATCACCAAAAGACTCTATTGTGTTTATCAGATATTTTTCCAGTTCTTCAACCGTACAACCTACTAAGAATACCGGATCAATTCCACCAATGACAATATACTTATCACCCCACTCCTGGAAACAGTCTGTCATATTGATATTTCCGGTATGATAAGGCGTTATCGATTCAAATGCTGCTACTTCTTCTCGCTTCATCAATGGTAGCAAGTGCTTTATATGTCCGCAGGCATGATGAATAAGTTTCTTTCCTTCCTGCTTCAAAATATCGGTAAACTCTTTAATTTCTGGCAAAACATATGCTTCAAAAAGATTAGGTGAAAGAATTGTTGTAGATGAATCCTCCCAAATATTTAGAATTTGTGCTGGCGACTTAGCTGCTACCTTACATGCTTCAATATTTTTAGCTTTAACGACTTCCAATAATTCACCAATTATATCTTCTTCATTAAATAAATCATACGTTGTTCTAATCTGGTTATCTTCCATCAGATATTCCAGTGAAGAACGAAACTCTGTAACTAATGGAACCAAAATCCCATTATCACCGATTACCTTGTCTCTTTCTTCAAACCATTCATAATCCTCTACAAATTCTGTATGCTCAAAAACATATTGCAGAATCTTATAATCTTCCAGCTCTTTTACATAACACTCCAATTTAAAGGGTAATTCACTTCCCCATTTTCCCTTATACATCTCAGTAATTGTACCAACCGGCGTTTCAAATATATGGTAGGTCTTTCCATCTTGGTAGTAGTCCTTGTACTCCACTCCACCAGTATAGACCTTTTTATAGGGCAGCCTATATTCGCGATCCAAAATATCAGCCCCTAATTCTTTCATCAGGTCATCCGGTGAACCATGACCCGGATTGTGATTCGTATAGTATTCATTCATCAAGAATGTACTCGCGATTCTATCTGGTGTCTTTCCTTCAAACATACATGTCAGTCGTTCTCTTCCTGTCATTTCCTGCTGCATCATTGGCCTCCTTTTGCTGTGGAGGGGTGCATAATCTTACGCTTCCCCTCCGATTAATCCCAGCCTTTTACTATTTCACATTATCCTTGGTAATCAACTCTGCAGGTACGCTGGTTATTGGATCAAGTTTTTCGCCTTTAATCACTGCAATTGCCGCATTTACTGCATACTCACCCTGCTTTGATGGATACTGATCTACCGTACCAACCAATGTGCCTGCTTTAATTGTCTCCATGTCATCATCCGATGCATCAAAGTCGAATACAGAGATACCAGTTTTTCCAAGCTGCTCAATTGCCTGAATAGCGCCTTGTCCCATTTCAGCATTTGTTGCCCACATTATAGAAACATCCGGGTTTGAGGTCAAAATATTCTGCGCAACATTAAACGCCTCATTTCTGTCACAATTTGCTGTCTGAGATGCAACGATTTCAAAGCCTGCTTCTTCTACTGTATCTTTAAAACCTTCAAGTCTCTGCTCATGTGCAACGATACCAGGAATACCTTCCAGAATAGCCACCTTTCCTTTTTCCAGGTTTTCTACACAGTATTTTCCTGCTAATGCTGCGGATTCGTACTGGTCAATGCCTACATATGTTTCATAATGACCACCATCTGCTTCTAATGCTGCATCATCAATCGTATCGTTTACAAGAATTACCGGAATACCAGCTTCATTCGCTTTTACAATGGATGGGTTTAAAGCTTTGGAATCTGCTGCCGACAAAATCAATGCATCTACACCACTTGTAATTGCATTTTCAACCATCTGTACCTGTATCTCTACATCAGACTCTTTGTCCGGCGCCTGAAACGTCAACTCTACGCCATTTTCTGCTGCACACGCCTCAGCACCCGCTTTCATATCTGTCCAGAACTGCATATTCAAAGCTTTTACAACATATGCGATCTTATAACTTCCGCTTTCGCTCTCAGCTTGAGTATCTTCTGCTTCCTCCGTACCTTCTGCTTCCACTGTATCATTCTTAGCAGATGTGTCCCCATTAGACGTCTCACCTTTTCCACAGGCTGTCACGCTCAAGATCATTGCTCCTGCCATTACCAATGCTAAAACTTTTTTTCTCATACGTTTATTCTCCTTTTCTTTTTTATATAAATGCACCATTGCATTTATTATTTGTTTAGGTTGTTCTTGAAGGAATCCATCAGAACAGCAATAATAATAATGATACCAATAATCAACTGCTGGAGATAAGAGGTTACATTCAGAAGGTTCAATCCGTTTCTGATAACCCCCATGATAACTGCACCAATAACCGTTCCCCATACACTTCCAAATCCGCCGAGCAGACTTGCTCCGCCAATTACTGTAGATGCAATGGCATCCAGCTCATAGCCTTCACCGGCAACAGCTTGGGCAGAGTTTAATTTTGATACCAGTACAACACTCGCCAGCGCAGCAGTAATTCCACAAATTGTATATGCCAGTATTTTGTAACGATCTATATTAATACCAGAAAGACGTGTCGCTTCCTCATTTCCGCCAATTGAGTAAATATAGCGCCCACATTTTCTATATTTTAGAATATAGAATACCAGCAGATATAAAAGTAACATAAATACAATCTGCACTGGAATAATTGTTCCCGGAAGCACTCCGGAACCAATCCAACGAAATCTCTTTTCAAATCCTGAAAATGTCTGTCCATTCGCAATAGTAAGTGCTGCACCTCTGGCAATGCTCATCATTCCAAGCGTCGCAATCATCGGCTGAAGTTTACATTTTGCAATCAGAAATCCATTGATTGCTCCACATGCTGCTCCTAATACAATACCAACTAAAATCGCCAATACAGGATTAATTCCTGCCCCCAGCATCAGCTTCGCCATTACAACACCAACGATTGCCAATATACTTCCCACCGACAGATCAATACCACCGGTAAAAATCACAACACTCATACCCAATGCTAAAATAGCATTAACTGTAACCTGCTGCAGAATATTTACAAGGTTTGTTCCAGTTAAGAATATTGGTGACAGTATACTAAGGAGAACACATAACACCAGAAGCACCAATACCGTTGTAAAACTACTAATATTTATCTTTTTCTTTTCCATTATTTGTCCTCCTCTTCTGTCGTTCCATAAGTGCCTGTCGCAAACTTAATAATGTCATCTTCTTTTATATTTTTCATTTCTTCCCGTTCCAGACATCCCGTGATTCTCCCCTCATGCATAATATAAATACGGTCACTGATTCCCATACACTCTGTCAGTTCGGAAGAAATTACTACGATTGCCTTTCCTTCTTCTTTCAGACGATTCATGATTTTATAAATTTCAACCTTGGCTCCCACGTCAATGCCCCGTGTAGGTTCATCGAAAATGATTACCCGAAAATCCACGTTCAGCCACTTACAAATAACAACTTTCTGCTGATTACCGCCGCTTAGATTTTTCGCCTTCTGTTTCAGCGAAGGCGTCTTTACCGAAATTGCCTGTGTAAGTTTTTTATTATTAACAGTTTCTTTTCTTGAATCCAGACCAAATGGTCCCATTATATTTTGAAGATTTACAAGTGATATGTTCTGGTTTAAATCAAATTCCAGAATCAATCCTTGATTTTTTCTATCTTCTGTCAGAAGTGCAATGCCGTGCTTTTTAGCATCTTCACAGGTTTTGATTTTTACTTGTTTGTCATTGACAAAGATTTCACCGCTCTCAAACTTGTCAGCTCCAAATAAAGCTCTGACAAGCTCTGTCCGACCCGCACCCATCAGTCCATAAAATCCGGTGATTTCACCTGCCCGCGCATAAAAAGAAATATCTTTTAATTTGTGACGTTCCTGATTCAGATGCCGTACTTCTAGAACTTTTTCACCCGGCTGGACATTTACTTTGGGATAGTAATCGGTCATTTCTCTTCCCACCATGAGAGAGGCCAGCTCATCAACATTCGTTTCAGTGACTAATTTTTCCGTGATATACTTACCATCTCTAAAAATCGTAATACGATCTCCGATTTTCATAATTTCTTCCAGCCGATGTGAAATATAAACAATAGCTATTCCTCTTTTCCTTAAATCTTCAATAATAGAAAACAGTGCATCTACTTCTTTTTCTGTGAGCGCACTTGTTGGTTCGTCCATAATGATAAGATCCGAATCAAAGGATAATGCTTTCGCTATTTCTACCATCTGCATTTGTCCCACACTCAATGACTGTACAATCACTTTTTCAGAAATATCCGAGTGGATGGAATCCAATAGTTCTCTTGCTTTCTGATACATCGAATTCCAATTGATATGCCCTGCCTTTAATTGCGGCTGTCTTCCCAGAAAAATATTTTCCGCCACGGTCAGGTTTTTCAATAGGTTCATTTCCTGAAAGATAATACTCACTCCGCGCTTTCTCTGCTCATCAATACTGGAACAGATGATTTCCTGACCTTTATAAATCACCTTACCTGAGTAATTCTTATTGACACCTGCCAGAACTTTCATAATTGTAGATTTTCCTGCACCATTCTCTCCCAGAAGCACATGCACTTCCCCGCGATTGGCATAAAACTTAACACCATCTAATGCTCTCACCCCAGGAAATTCTACTGTGATGTCTGTCATTTCTACCAAACGTTCCCCATTTCTCTCCATCCTTTCTCCTCCTAGTATTCCTATTCGTTGTCATACCCCTTTCACGAGTGCAAATATAATCAGTGAATTCCATTGAATTCATGAACAGCATTAATCATGGCTACGATATTCTCCACTGGAGTATTACACTGTACAATATGAATGGAATTAAAAATGAATCCACCCTGATCAGAGAAGATCTCGCATCTTTCCAGAACCTGTTTTCGCACCTCTTCAGGTGTTCCAAAAGGCAGGACCTTCTGCGTGTCAACTCCACCACCCCAAAAGGTAATATCTTTTCCAAACTCTTCCTTCAACCTCCGGGGATCCATTCCTTTGGCAGAGCACTGCACCGGATTAACCGCATCAAATCCCGCTTCAATCAACTTCGGAAAAAACGGATAAATCGCACCGCAGGTATGTTTCAGCGTCTTCCAGCTCGTATGTTCATGAATCCAGTCATTCATCTTCCGATAATATGGCAGATAAAATTCATCAAACACTTCCAGTGAGCACATCTGAGAAATCTGTGTTCCAAAATCCACTCCACAGACGTAGGCCACATCTACAACATCTCCTACAATTTCATGAATATTTGTCCAGTTCTCAATCATGCGATCCACCTGATGTGAATATACATCATGAACATACTCCGGATACAACAGTGGTGCTGCAAGCCAGTCCGGAATGCTCCGAATCCCCTTTGGATGTTTCAAGCTATTTCCCGGAATATTCGCAGCATCTCCAAGTGCAGATCCTCCCGGCAGCATAACCACTGCCCGATCAGTGTTCCGATGTCGGTCGACTTCTCGTTTTAAAAACTCCAGACTCTCCTCCGAAATCGGTTCGTATTCTTCAAGGTTATCTTCATAATCCATATGATCTTCATCAAACAAGGTCGGTCTGACGATATCATCGAAATAATATCCGTTGGCCGGCAAATGACCGCTTGGAGGTACGGTTGTATCTCCTTGAGGATAAATATAGTATCCTCCCTTCCCATCATTTGATACCTGAAAATCCTCCGGAACCAACACCTCGATTCCACGATATTGCCAGCTTTTCCAGTTATCAGTGTTTTTTAGACCAAATGCAAGTTCGTAGGTTGGAAACGGCTCACAATCGACCCCCAATGCATCTCGTAAATCCTCGTCAATCTCACTGGTCATTGTAGACACGTCCCAGATTTTCACTGGCTTCTTTTTCAAGCCATAATATTCCCGAAGAGCCGTCACACACGTTGCATTCATCATCGAGCAAACCTGACCACCGAAATCTATCGGCAGACGATCTGGCTGGCGATGATCTAATGAGACCTGAACTCGTTCTTTCGAATTCATATACAATCCCCCTTCTTCTGTTTTTAAACTTTTGTTCGCGCGCACAGTTTTATTCTTTAAAAAAAGTTATTTATGTGCAATACTATCGAACTGTTCGCGCGCACAGTTTTATTTATTAAATATAATATACCAAATTATTATACTATTGTCAATCATTTTGTATGTCTTGTAATTTTTCACCACATCTTTCATTAAATCATTGTGCATATTTACTTCTATTCGAAACAAGCGGCATTATAAATTTTAATATCTGAAGCCACTTCCTGATTAATCTTTTGATTAAGCAGAATGTCCTTTAGAATAAGTAAGGCACGGTAACTCTGCATGTACATATTTTGATCAATTATAAAATCAAAGAAGCCTTCTTTCAAATAACTGATCGATTCCACTGTAGCATCATGGCAAATAACATATGGATAGGTGTCCAGCCGCTCAGACCGCAAATAATCTCGGCAGGCTGCATTCGGTTCAACAGATATATAGATTCCACGAATATTCTCTTCCTCAGAAAAGATTCTTTTAAATTGCTCATACATCACATCATATTTTGCTTCGGCACGGAGAATAATCCACTGTTCCTCTTCAACTCCTCTTCGTTTTAGTTCGTATACAAAACCATCTACTCTTTTATGGTGTGCATCATACTGTGGAACGCCGCAGGAAATAATAATCTTCTCTCCTGGCCGAATCAGTTTCGCCATAATGTTACCAGCGATTCTTCCACTCTGGTATAAATCTTGACCAATAAAGCATACTCTCTGACTTTTAGGAATGTCTGAGTTAAAAGTTACTACTGGTATTCCATACCTTTTTAAATCATTGATTTTTTCTATCATTTCAGGAACATCCGGTCCTCTAACCACAAAACCGTTCATACCATCCGCCACCATTTCATCAATTTTTTCTACAAACTTTTTGCTGTTCATGTCATCACAGATAACAGTTTCTACCGAAATGCCAAAATCTTTCAGCTCATTTTGGGCATCCCGAATTCCCTCTGCCACTTTTTGATCACTTGATAAAACCTCATATTTCTGAAATATAATACATACTTTTTTTTCATATTTACTATAAGCCAGTGCACTTGCAATCTTATTCGGCTGATAATTCAAATCTTTCAAAGCCTGCTCCACTCGTTCTCTGACTGCCGGCTTTACATTCCCTCTGCGGTTAACAACCCGGTCTACGGTTCCCCGCGAAACTTGTGCATATTTAGCCACTTGTTCCAACGTCATCTTCATCTAATAACCTCCTGCTTCATTTTTTGTCCATTGTTTTCCAAAAGTGTTCCCGCGCACGGAAAATATTCTGATTTATTCTTCATTTAAAATCTCAATCTTTCTTCCTGAATTTTAGCATAATTTCATCAAAATTAATAGTGCTGATTTCTAAATTGAAGTAAACTCAAAAGCCGCAAAAATCTTTATATGCTTTTTGTGATTTTATGTCAAGAAAATAGATATCATTCCTCCCAAAAGCAACAAGGTGGGATTCAATCAATCCCACCTCCAATATCTGTTATTCTGTTACTTTAAAATATGACAGCAGATACTTCTCTGCCTCCTCATTCCAGACATTCTGATGCTTTTTACAGATTTCATCCAATCGTTCAAAGAGTGGATTTGCCTTTCCCAGCTTTTCAAAATCTTCAATAGCCGTCAGTTCCATTGTAATATGAGGATAGATAATTTTCTTTCCACCGGGTATTTCCGGCAGATGCAAGATGGTTTCGGGTGCTGCATTCAACCCACCAATGTGGGTAATCATGTAGGATGGATTAATCTTTCCTAAAGAGGACAACTCCAGTGACTCCAGCATATCATCCGTGGATCCTCCTGATGTTCCGACAATATGAGTTCCCTCATAATGCACATTGTAAAAATTAAGAGGCACTTTAAAATTATTATCCGTTGGTCCGGCAAAAAAATTCAGACACCCATCATTTCTTAAAATATCATCTGCACAGGTAACAAGCGCGGGGCTTGCTGCAAACACAAATGCATCATCGTATCCAGCACCCTCGGAAATACTCATCAACTCAGCTCTGGCATCCATGTTTTTAACATTCCGGTATACCAGTGTGATTCCGTTTTCTTTTGCCTTTTTTACCGGAATCAGTGTTTCGGCACGCTTAAGCCGCTTTTGATCAATATCTGCAACAGCAACCAGTCGGGGGCGGTAAGGTCCATTGACTGCATAATCAATGGCTCCAATCCCCATCGGACCAGCACATCCCAGCAGTGCCAGGTTTCCATTTTCCCGGATACCCATATCATGCTTATATACATAGGGAGTGGTATGATAATGGGCATGAAAAGCACCTAAGATACAGGACATTGGCTCTGCTAAAGATGCATTGGCATAATAGGAGCCCTCATATGGGAGTACGCAGTTTCGTTCAATAGCAGTCTTGGGAATAATACAGTACGTTGCATTCCCACCAAAATATTCATAACTATAACCTGCCGAATACCCACTTTCAAGTCCCATTGCCGGCTGCAACGCAAATTGACCGCCTTCCTGAAACCGGGACTTTAGGTGTTCACCTACCTTCACGATAGTCCCGGTAAACTCATGACCCGTTATCGCCGGATGCGCGGCTATATCTCCCGGTACCCGTTTATGCTCGTCACCTCTTATCGCCGCTTTATAAGTCGACAAGCAAATGGTGTTCGACATTACCTTGACGAGAAGTTCATCGGCAGTAATCTCCGGCAAATCATAGGTTCTTAAAGTTACTTTGTTTTTTCCCTTCAGTACTGCTGCAGTTGTTTTCATTTTTTACACTATCTCCTATTTACTACTGATTTTGAGTAATAATTTCTTCTGCCAAAGCATCCAAACTCTTATCTTTCATGTAATTCTCAATTGTTATAATTCGCATGTCAGGATTCGCCATCTGCGCCCGATCCAGCAGATTCTTATGGATAACAATTACATCCGCATCGCTGGGTACCTTTTCAAGCGAAAAATGCTTTACTTCTATGGTCAATCCACTCTTTTCCAGACGTTTTCTAAATGCACTGGCACCCATGGCGCTGCTGCCAAGTCCGGCATCGCAGGCAAATACAATAAACGTTATTTTTTCATTCTTTGTTTTTACTAATGCATTCGGTGTACTCTCAATAGCATCTTTTAATATATCTTTTCCTTCCTGTTTCATTGCTTGCGACTGTTCTCGATAGGATTCAATCGAATTGCCCTCCACTTTTTCTTTCGAAACTTTTAGCAGGAATGAATTCACCAAAAAGCTAACTCCCGTAGCTACTGCTACACCAGCGATGATACCAATGAAATTTCCCTTTGGAGTTAAAGCCAGATAAGCAAAGATTGAACCCGGACTTGGTCCCGCCACAAGTCCTGCACCAAACAAGGAAAATGTAATGATTCCACAGATGGAACCGGCAATCATACCAAGAATGGTAATTGGCTTCATCAGCACATATGGGAAATAAATCTCATGAATCCCACCGAAAAAATGAATAATAATTGCTCCTGGCGCTGTTTTCTTCGCATCGCCTTTACCAAATAAGGAATATGCCAGCAATAAGCCCAGACCCGAACCCGGATTGGATGCAACAGTGAAGAAAATTGACTTTCCATGTACCAGGGCGTCCTGCATTCCAAGCGGATAGTAAATCCCCTGATCAATTACATTGTTCAGAAATAGTACCTTGGCCGGTTCATTGATCACTGCTAAAAGTGGTGTGACCCCAAGGTCAACAATCTTCTGAATAATTACTGTCAGACCATTATTTGCAGCCAGTATCACCGGACCGATAAACGCATAAGACAGCAGACACAGAATGAACCCAATAATACCAAGTGCAAAGTTGTTAATAACCATTTCGAACCCAGATGGTACTTTCTTTTCAATAAATCCATCAAATTTTTTAACGCAAAACGCACTTAACGGTCCCATCAGCATCGCACCCATAAACATGGGGATATCTGCACCGATGATCAAACCAATAGTTCCTATCGTCCCGGCAATACCGCCGCGCTCTCCATAGACCAGTTTTCCACCGGAATATGCCAGTAAAACCGGCAAAAGATATTTACTCATCGGACTTACAATGTTAGCAAATTGCTCGTTTGGTAACCACCCGGTAGGTATAAAAAGTGCCGTAATAAACCCCCATGCAATAAAAGCACCCATATTCGGAATTACCATTGCCGTTAGGAATCCGCCAAAAGCCTGAACTTTAGCTCTGTTTTTTTTCATATTTCAAATCTCCTTTACCCTATAATTTCCCTTCTCATCCATACAAAGGAACAAATCAGGTGTAGCGGAACAAGACAGCACTCTTCTTACGTTGGCACGATCGCTTCTTGTATAAAACACCTCCGCCTCTTCATAAGAAGAACCGCCTTGCATCTTGCGATTGATCAACCGTTCCCTCAACATTCCTTCTTCTGCACGGATTAAAATGCTGTAATCACAATGTTTCCGAAGGGTGCACCACTTGGCTTCGTTCAATAAAAGCCAGTTTCCTTCGATTAAGATAATGTTTTTACTGCAGATATGTGCATCATCTACAACATCGTGTATCTTTCGGCTGTAACCTGGCCAAGTGACAGCCGAAGTTTTTAGACACGATAATTTTGTGATCAGCTTTTCTATATCATAGGTTTCCGGACAACCTTTGACATCTTTCATTGGTACTTCTTTTCCATCTATAACTGTATTATGGGCTAATATGTATTCTTGTTTGTAATGAAAACCATCCAAACCAACTGCCTGAATTTCTTCGATATCTTCATATTCCTTTGATAAATATTCCAAAAATGCAGCTGCGGTTGTCTTACCAACAGCCGGCGGAGCCGCCAGAAAAATCACAATTCGCTGAGCCTGTTCTCTTTGCATCTTGGTCCATTTTCGCAGTAATGGCAGAAAAATTTGATATATAGTATCTTCCTCATACTGACAATGAACTTCTAATCCATTTACCTGATAGATATAATTTTTCATACTAATCCCCATTTAGCCATTGATATCTATGACCCAAATATATTTAATACTGCCTCTTTACTATCTGCGTCAAAGAGTTGATTCATTATTTCATCTTCCATTAATATTTCCGAGAGTTCCCCCATCAGATCTAAGTGCCATTCTGAGTCACAGGCAGCCAACACGATCATGACCCGCACCTCTTTCCCCTCAGGAAACAATACCGGCTTTTGGAGCTTTAAAAAAGAAAGTCCATTTTTAAAAACTCCTGTTTCCGGACGCGCATGGGGCATTGCAAAGCCCGGCACAATTACAATGTAGGATCCATTATCAATCACATTTTGAATCATTGCCGCCAGATAACTTTCATTAATCGCCTGCTCTTCAAGCAGCGGCTTTGCCGCAATCTCGATTGCTTCTTGCCATGTCGCGGCTGTATCAATAACTGTAATACGCTCTTTCAAAAAATCTTTCAACATAATTCAATCTCCTATTTATAACCCATCAATGGTATCTTCTATGCATATAGTCTTCAAAAAATCGGTTTAGTGCCCTTTTAATACTGCTTAAAATCTTTTCACGGTCACCTGTCAGCATTAATTCCAGAAATGCTTCATCCTCAAATAGAGCACCGCTAATGCTGGATACTGCCAGTACTTGCCTTTGATCCGATTCCGGTATCAAAATTAAAATAGCAGCTCTCACAGCTTTCATATAGGAATCCCGGAAGCAACCTTCGGTCGGAATTAAGACAGCAATTTTAGAATATTCCACCACTTCTGTTTTCGTATGCAGTAAAGCGATTTCAAATTCAGGTATTACCTGGCTAGACAACTGTTCTCTTGCCCACAAGGCATTGTAGACTTTCCCCACATCTTCTGCCTGATCCACCATAACCTGACTTGCATATCTGACAATATCATCAAATTGCATATCACGATTCACGCTATAAACTTGAAAGTGCTTGATGATATGGTTCATTTCATTAACAATCATTACGGTCTCATCAAACTCTTCTTCCCATATCCCCTTTACTTCCTCAACCCCATTCCCACCGGCAATTGATTCTAGAATCTCAGATAATTTTTTGACATTTTCTTCAGTCAATATGGGATGTACCTTAACCACCGGAATCGATAAATCCATCAAATCAAATGTTGTAACCAACAAATCTACTGCCAGCTTAGTATCTCTTTCCAGCTCGCGTTTACTAAAAATTTTAATCTGTACTTTATTACCATACAACTGTCTCAATTTTGCAGACAACAAACTGGAGATGCCAATTCCGCTTGCACAGACAACACCAACGAGAATTCTGCGATAACTCTGTCGTTTGCTCTTAATTCGAACTATTGCACCGCCGAAATGAAGGGCCAGAAATCCAACTTCATCCTCTGGAATTGTATAGCCAAGCTTTCGTTCCAGTACTCTGGCAGCATTCCATGATTTTTCATAAATATCGGGATAGATGGTCTTAATATCTGTAAGCAAGGGATTTTGAATGGCAAATTCATGCTGCAGCCGGGTAAAAGTAGGCTGTAAGTGTGCCATCAGACCCTCAATCAGCTCTTCATCTTGTTTTAGCTCAAAGGCTATTTTAGAATCAAATGCATCGCACATCTCGAATGCCATGGCTTTTTGTTCCTCCAGTTCGGCAAACTCTTCATTTATCATGCTATCAACGGTTTGAAGCTTACTGCCACGGTAATAATGGTATATATTAACAATTTCATCCTGACTGACTGAACTTTTAAAACAAGTCTCCATCTGTTTCATCAGCATCTTGACAAATGTATAACGAATATCCTCTTTCGCATTTTCAATATCCGTATATTGCAGATAAAGAGGCTTCTGATTGGTAATTCGCTTCATCGCAATTGCAATATAGCAGACAAAACCCATCAAAGAACTTTCGGTCATTCTAGTTATTTCTTCTGCTACCGGAGGAGTTTCCACTACTTCCAGAACCTTGCGCCAAGTCTCACGTTCAAGCAGCTCTGCAATCGCTGGGTTTCGGTCATTTTGGACTTGATAAGGGGTGCTTTCTTTTAATTGGTCCATCAAAAAATGATATAGTGTTTTCCGGTAGTCAATTTCCTCATACTTAAGTGATATTCCAACACCACTCTTTCGAATCAGTTGTATCTTGCCCTTTTCAAACCATTCTTCCAGTGTTTCCAGATCATTGCCAATTGTAGTCTCACTAACCTGCAATAATTCGGAATAATAATATATTTTTTGCGGCTGATCCTGCTTGAGCAGCTCTGTAATCAGTTTTTTCTGACGCTCATCACGATCTCTTGGATTGAATCGCTCACTATTTTCTAATTTCTCCCGCAGCCTTCTTCGTCCGTCATCACTTCCATCCAGAGCAATTCCTCTTTTTGCTTTGCTATTCAAAGTTAAACCATACTTTTTTAGTGTTCTGTCAATATCAGCTAATTCACGATAAATAGTGCGTTTACTGGTTTTACATTGCTCTGCCAGAAATGTTGGTGAAACAGCATCTTGCTGCTGCAAAAGAATGGTTAGTATCTGTGATAACCGTGGATTAAACATTTCATCTTCCCTCCTTCCTATTGTTTTTTCCGCTTTATTTAATGTAATTATGCCTCATGCGTAAGCTATTTACAATCAAAAGAAAATTCATATTGGCACCGCCTTTTGTGACAAAATTTGAACTTTGCCAACTTTTGTCGTCAATTCCTATGACACTTTTTATATAACAGCAGATTTCGAAGATATTGCTAATAAAAAGTCTGGCGAAACAGTATTTCTTCAATATTAGAGGAGGAAAATAAAAAGCGCCGTAAACCCTTTGTGGTCTGCGACACTCAATATTTCTTCCATTTTTCGACTACAACTTTGTGTAATAAGAAAGGTGCCGTTTTCCTTGATATTACTACGAAAAACAGCACTTTTCTATTGTTTTTACTGTCAAAGGCAGGATACTTTACCTTGAAGGGTTACTATTCACAGCCCATAGGGCTGCGAACAGTAACACGCTTCGCGATGCACAGAAATTATGCATTCTGCATAATTTCGCGCTGGCAATCCTCGGATTTTCTGTGACTTCCGCTTTGCTT